>OFRG01000208.1_pt1 | contig 25736 bp, 32 predicted proteins | sample 1543071 | NCBI WGS metagenome assembly OFRG01 (sample SAMN07774222, study PRJEB24372) | wastewater metagenome | isolation source: WWTP Verbania (Effluent) | place: Italy: Verbania | collected 2015-12
TGGTGCCCGCGTTTTGTCCCAGAAAAAACCTTTGATTCAGGTCGGCCGCGACCAAGTGACGCCCCTTTGAATACTGAGAGCCTCTCGTGAAATCAAAGGGGGGCGCAAGAGTGGCAGCGAAGAAACCCGCGAAGAAGGCCGCCAAGAAGACGGACGACCGGCGCGGCGGAGCCAGGCCCGGCGCGGGGCGACCGCCGAAGGACCGGCCCGCGCCGACCGCGCCGCACCTCGAGGCGGCGATCCGGTCCGCTCGGACCGTCCGAGCGCTCCAGGCGGTCCTCGCCGAGATCGGGGCCGGGGTCGCTTCGGGCAAGATCGACCGCCTCCTCGGCGAGACCCTCGAGCGGATCGTCGCGCGGGCCGAGAAGCTTCTGAAGGCGCGCCGCGCGGAGCGGGTCACCGCGGGCCTTCGAGCGATCGAGGTCCTCACTCCCGCCGAGGGCGAGGTGCTCGAGCGTTACCGGGCTTCCGTGCGGCCGACGCCTCTGGGGCCTGGCGTCGAGACCCCGGGCCCGCCTGAGGCGCCCCCGGGCGTGCTTGGAGCGAGCGGCGCGACGGCTCCCGAGCCTGCTCCGGCGATCGAGGGCCCCGCGACGCCACCCTCGCCGACGCCGCCCGTTGAGGGACCACCGGCCAGCGCGTGACCGTCACCGGCGCCTCGTTCGGGCGAGGGAACTGGGCGGCGAGGAGCGCCGGCCGGGTCGAGGTCCTCGGCGGCGCGACGCCGATTTCGACCTCGTGGGTTCCGCTCGAACACCAGGCGCCACTCCTCTCGATCGACCAGGGGGTGATCCTCGCGATCGGGGCGATCGGGTCGGGGAAAAGCGAGCCGGGGGCGCTCAAGCTGCTCGAGTGGGCGCTTCGCCACCCGCGCCGGAAGGACGGTCGCCCGACGAAGTGGTTCGCGATCGGGCCCGACTTCTCGCTCCTACGGCGAGAGCAGTTCGGGAAGATCCTCGAGCACGCTCACCGGCTCCTCGGGCCTAAGATCGTGAAGCGCGTCGTCGGGGGCCAGGACCCGCGGATCGTCCTCGTCCACGACCAGGAGATCCTCGGCCGATCGGCGTCGGACCCCGACCGCCTCAGGGGTCACGAGATCGACGGCTTCTGGTTCGACGAGGTCCAGCGCCAGTCGACGGACAAGGCTTTCCAGATCGCGTTCTCGCGCATGCGGTCGGCGGCAGAGATCCGGGCCGTCCTCACCGGGTCGGTCGAGGATCAACCGCGCTGGATCTGGAGGCTCCTCGAGGGGAAGGACCCAAAAACTAGGGCGTTCCGGGCGACGGTCCCGTTCTACGGCTTCCGCTGGACTATCTGGCAGAACAAGTCTAACAATCCGGCCGTCACTCGGGCAATCGTCGCCAACATGGGCGCGGCCTCGGACGACCCTCAGGCCGTCGTCCGAGAGGGGCGTGGGCTCTTCCCCGGGACCCGGGAGGCCCCGCTCCTGGGCGTCGTCGACGTGACCAGGGGTTTCCCTGGCCCGCTCCGCCTAACGAGGCAGGAGGCGAGCGCGGCCGCCATGGGAGTCGACCTCGCGGAGACCGGAGACTTCTGCTGGCTCACGGTTCTCTCGCGGGAAGGGGTCGTCCTTGCCATGGATCGGTTCAACGCTTCGCACCCCGCTGCCCTCCCGGTCGGCGCGGGCTACTGGTCTTGGGTCGAAGATCGGGTCCGCTCCTTCGCCGAGACGTGGGGCGTCCAGCTCGTCGCGATCGACTCGGCGAAGACCGGCGCCGGAATGGTCGACGGCTACGCGGACAACCGCCGACCGATCCGGGGGGCGCGAGTGGAGCGAGTAGCGACGGGCGCGCCAGGGAAGCGGGCCGAGCTGATCGAGACCGCCGCCCTCGCCCTGTCGAAGGGCGACCTCCGGGTTCCCTCGACGTGGTCGATCGACGGGCGGGAGGTCGAGGTCGAGTGGGTCGACTACCTCGCGAAGGAGTGGGGCGACCTTCGGCCGAAGGAGTCCAACGGCAAGAGGACGTGGCCGCCGCGGGGAGCCCGCGGGGAGCGCGACAAGGGCCACGACGACGGCGTGATCTCCCTCGCTCTCGCGTGGCAGGCCCTCTCCGAGCTCCCGCGCGAGACGGAGCTCGTCAACCCCGCCGACTGGGGCGTGATCTCGCTGCCCGGGGGCCGGCGCCGCTTCTCGTGACGCCCCGGGCCTACGCTCCTGGCCGGAGGCGGCTCCATGTCCTACGCCAAGCCGGACGTCCACAAGCGCCTCGCCGACCTCGTCGGCTACAGCGCCGCGGCGACCCCACCGTCCGCGACATTCGCCGCGAACGCCGCCTTGCTCGCGAGCGACTTCACGGTCCCGGCGGGGGTCCGGCGCATGGTCCTCACCGTCGTCTCGGACACGTCGGGCGTTCTCCAGCGCAAGATCGGCACGGCCTGGGCCGCCCTCAACGGTGGCGCGGCGGTCCCGGCGGCCTCGGAGGTCGCGTACTCGTTCGCCGTCGAGGCCGACGAGACCGTGAACTTCCGGCTCGTCTCCGGCGGGGTCGTCTCGAGGTTCCTCCTTGAGGGGGTCGCCGCGTGACGACCCCGAACCCCCAGGGCCCCGGCGGCCTAACGTCGGCCGAAATGGACGCCCTCCTCGGCCCAACCCGAGGCATGGTCGCTCGTCGAGCGGCGGGCGGGTGGTCGGGGCTCGCCGTCGGCGCGAGCGGCAAGGTGCTCTCGTCCGACGGGACCGACGTCGTCTGGGGCGACGCAGCCCCGGCCGGTCAGACGCCGATCGCCACTTCCGGGATCGCCTACTTCCTCGGAATGAACACAACCTACAGCAGCACCAGCTTCGTCACCATAACGACCGTCAGCCTCTCCAGCGGCAACACCGGCGTCAGGAACGCGCGGGTCTACTTCCATATCTGCTTCGACACGACTTACGTCGAGCACAACGTCCGATTCCAGGTTGAAGGGCGCTCGGGGGCTGCGGCTTATGCGCTGATCGTTGAGGCCGAGGTCACCTGCCAGATCGCCGTTAAGAAAATGCTGACGCTCGTGGCCGAGGTGACGGTAAACGCCGCCGAGAATCCTCAGTTCCGATTGAAGGTCAAGGATCTCACGGGCGACGGCGTGACCGTCTACGACATGCACACGACGTATCAGTTCGGGGAGGCGTGACCGTGGCCGACGCCAAGCCTTCCAAGGTCTCTCCGCGAGTCACCGTCCAGCGCGGGCGGCTCGTCGAGTCCTCGGCGTGTCGCAGGTGCGGGACCGCCGCCGGCCTCGAGCTCGGCTGGGTCGACGGTGGGTTCTTGGTCCCCCCGGACGCCCCCGAGGGGGTCGAGGCCGAAGCCCGCAAGGCCCTCGCCGCGCTCCCCGCCTGCAACTGCGCTGCGATCGACGCCCGCCGGACCCGCCTCCGGGCGGTCGGCCTCGACGAGCGGACGGCGGCTCTCGCCCTCGTCCTCGCCCAGGGCGACGCGGCCCCCGTCGACGCGCGGGCTCTTGTCGCCGCGCTCGGCGAGCTCGCCGCGAAGGCATGGGACTGAGCCGTGGGTAGCCAGGGCTGGATCTCACGCGCCTCGGGCTTCGTCCGGCGCGCCCTCGGGTTCGCGCCGAGAGAGCGCGCCCCGGAGCTCACATCGCTGCTCCGCACGGGCGGCTGGGGGTCCGTGGCTCGGCGCCTCTCGCCCTACCTGACCGAGCAGTTCGGCCCCTGCACGCCGGACCACGTCGCCCCGTGGGTCCTCAAGATCATGAGGGAGGACCCCCAGCTCGTCCTAGGGCTCGGGGCGATCAAGGCACCGTTCTTCGGCGTCGAGTACCACTTCCGCGGGGGGCGTCCCGAGGTCCGCTCGTTCGTCGAGCGGACGCTCGGCTGGTCCTCGCCGCTCTTCCCGAAGCTCCTCTCGACGATCCTCCTCGCCTTCGAGTTCGGCTACCAGTCGGCCGAGCTCGAGTGGGCGATCCGCGACGTCGAGGTCGACCCGGACGGAGCGGGCGAGCCCCCGCGGGTCCTCCCTCGGCGGTACGTCCTCGACGACCTCAACGACCTGGACCCCGAGCGCGTCCTCGACGTTCAGGTGCGCGGGAACGGGGTCTTCGACGGCGTCCACGTCGAGGGCCTCCAGTTCCTCCCGGCGGAGAAGTGCCTCCACGTCGCCTACCAGGGGGAGTGGCGAAACCACCTCGGTCGAGCCGGCCTGAAGCCCGCGTACCCCCACTGGTTCGGAGAGAACTGGGTCCGCAAGTGGGCCGGCTCCTACACCGAACACAAGGGCGAGCCGGCGATCCTCGCCTACGGGCCCGGGACGCCGGTCTACGACCCGACCCGGTCCCGGTCGGACCAGCCGGCCCCGAAGACCGGCCTCGATCTCCTGGGGGAGCAGGCGGCCTCGCTGCGGAACGGCGGGATCGCCGCGCTGCCCTCGAACCGAGACTCGGCCGGGAACCTCCTCTACGAAATGAAGCTCCTCGAGGACTCGGGCCGGATCGACCAGTTCCTCCCGCTGATCCACGAGTTCCAGGCCATGAAGCTCCGGGCGCTCGGGATCCCCGAGCGGGCCCTGATCCAGGACACGGCGACCGGCTCGTTCGCCATGGCCTCGGAGCACGTCGACGCCTTCCTCGCCGGGCTCCAGCGCCAGCAGGTCACCATGGTCCTGCCGGCCTTCAATTCCCTGGCGACAAGGCTCGTCTCGGCCAACTTCGGCCGAGCGGCGGCCGTGCCGGTCTGCGAGGCGGCGCCCCTCTCCCGGTCGAAGCAGGCGCTCGTCGCCGAGCTCCTCGGCAAGGTCCTCATGACGAAGCTCCCCGGACCCGACGGCAAGACCTACACCCCGGCCCAGACCATGGACTTCCGCAAGATCCTCGAGCAGCTCAACGTCCCGCTCCTCTCGGCGGACGCCCTCTCGGCGCTCCTCAAGGCGAGCCCGGCGGAGCCATCGAAGGCCGAGGCCTCGGGGGCGCCCGCGGGATCTGTGACGCCCCCCTCGTAGCTTTCGGGGCCATGGACCCGAAGGCCCCCGAGCGAGAGCGAGCGAAGCGCCCCACGGGCGCCGGCCTGCTCTGCCGGGCGGCGCCCGCGGTCTCCCGGACGATCGACGAGGAGGCTCGGACGGCGACGTTCGTCGCCGCGACCGAGCGCCCCGTGGAAATGTGGGGAGGCGTCGAGGTCCTCCGCATGGCGGGGGCTCGCCTCGACCGGTTCGTGAAGAACCCCGTCGTCCTCGACTGCCACTTCCACGGCGACGTCGTCGGCCGAGCCGTCGCCTCGGTCGAGGGGCGCCAGCTCCTCGCCGTCGTCACGTTCGCCCGGACGGAGCGGGCCGAGGAGCTCTGGGGCCTCGTCCGGGACGGCTTCCTCCGCTCGGTCTCGGTCGGGTACCGCGTCCTCGGGACGCGCGAGATCAAGGCCGGAGCGTTCGACGGCGAGGGCGAGGCGCGCGTCGAGGGCCCCGCCGTGATCGTCGACCAGTGGGAGCTCTGCGAGATCTCCCTCGTCCCCCTCCCCGCCGACGAGGACGCCCTCCTCGTCCGCTCGTTCTACGGCGCTCGCCGCGCCCCGGAGACCCCTCCCATGACCGCCCTCAACGCTCGAGCCGACGCCGCTCCCGCCGCCGACGCCCCCGCGAAGAGCGACCTCGCCCAGGTCGCCGAGAAGCTCGGCCTCGCCGAGACCGCCACCCTCGCCGAGGTCCTTGCGGCCCTGGACGAGGAGGAGACGCCGGAGGGCGAGGCGGCCGACGCGGATCGGTCCGCCCCTGTCGTCGAGGCCCGCGCCGCCGAGCTCGTCAAGGCGCGCACGGCCGTCCTCGAGCGGGAGGTCGCCGACCTTCGCGCGGCCCAGCGCCGGTCGAAGGACGAGGCGAACCGGCGGGAGATCGAGAGCGCCCGCGAGGCGTGCGCGACCGCCGGTGACCCCAGCGCGCTCGACGCCGATCGCGAGAAGGACATCCTCGCCGACTTCACCCGCGGCGACGACGAGAGGGCGCGGCGCGAGCTCGCCCGGTGCGTCGATCAGGCGCGCGGGTCCGGGAAGCGGTCGCTCCTCTCGCAGGGCGCCGCGGCGACCCGCTCGAAGAAGGCCGACGACGAGGCCAAGGCCGAGGCCGCGAAGATCCTCGAGGCCGGCGGCTACGTCGCCAAGAAGTGATCCCGCGCGGGGGCCCGTGAGCCCCCGCCGCCACGACCCAGAGACACGCCAGAGAGGCCCACCGTGCAGAACTTCTACGGAAACGCCGCGCTCGAGCTCCCCTGCCGGGCCGTCCTGCGGAACACGCAGGGGGCGCGCAAGGGCGGGGCGATCACCGTCGACTCGACGGTCGTCGACACGGGCAACGGCCTCGCGCGGACGACTCTGATCCGCCAGGGCCTCCTCGTCGTCAAGGTCACCTCGACGGGCCGGTACATCCGGGCCGACACCAACGGCGGCGACCGCAGCGCCCCGCCGGCCGTGACCGCGTCCGAGACCGCCGACGCCGACTGGGCCAGCAAGACGATCACGCTCAAGCGGAACGGCGCGACCGTCGTCGTCGTCACGCTCGGCGCCGGAGACGACACGGACGCCGAGGTTCGTGACGCCCTCAACGCGAACGCGATCTTCGCCGCGAACGCGGTCGCGTCGGTCGCCTCCTCGCGCGTCGTGGTCACGGGCCTCGTCGGCGGCGCGGGTGAGTCGATCGAGGTCGTCTCGAACCTCGCGACGGCCTTCGGCACCTACGGCACGAGCGACGCCGGCGAGGACGCGGACTATCGGGTCCTCGGCGACGACGGCGGGCTCCCCGGCGACATGTTCGACCCCGCCGGCGCGGTCGCGAACCAGACCTTCGCCAACTGGATCGCCGGCGACTTCGACTCCTCGAAGTTGATCGGCACCACGGGCGACGCCCTCGCCGTCCTCGCGCGCCGCGGCTCCACGATCCTCTGACCTCTCACCGGGGCCCGGCCTTGCCGGGCCCCTCTCCAGACCACCGCCCAGTCCGACCTCGGAGACAACACCATGGCCGACCTCGTCACTCTGTCCGGGGCGCTCGGCGTCCAGACCATGACGGAAGTCGTGAAAACGTACGACACGTCCGCGACCGACCGCATGGGCCAGGACCTGTTCAAGAAGGGTCGGAAGATCCCGGCCTCCGGCGAGTTCGTCGCGTACGACGAGATCCAGTCGTCGCGCAAGCTCGCGCCGTTCGTCGCCCACGGGAGCCCCGCGCCGCTCCGGCCGAACCAGACGCTGGTCCCGCGCGTCGTCCCGCTGATCCCCGTCCGGCACGCCCGGACGATCCCCTGGACGCGGCTCTTCCTCGACCGCGCCGGCGGCGAAATGACCGACAACGCCAGGGCCGTGATCGCGGACACGCTCCAAGACATGACGCTCGAGGCCGTGAAGTCGCGCGAGTTCGCCGCGTGGCGCGCCCTCCATGGCTCAATCTCGATCGACCCCGCTCAAGCCGGTCAAGCCAACGGGCCCGCGAAGGGGACGGACGTCAAGGTCGCTATCACCTACGCGGTCAACACGCTCGCCAAGACCGCGACATGGGCGACGTCCTCGACGCTGATCCTGAGCGACGAGATCCCCAGGATTCAGGCGGCCGCGATCGCCGCGAGCGGCGTCCCGATCGAGCAGATGTACTTCAACGATCTCGTCTACCGAAACTTCCTCAAGAACGACGAGATCACGGCGTACGGTAAGAACGAGCGCTGGGCCGAGAGCTTCCTCCGGGCGGACGTCACGAAGCCAGAGGTCCTCAACGGAGTCCGTGTCGCCGACGTGGTCGCCAGGTGCAACGCCTACGGCTACCAGGACGACACGGCCGCGAACGTCAAGTGGATCGACAACACGAAGGTCATTTGCCTTCCAGGGGACGGCATGCTGCCCCGGGTGCTCGGCTGGTCCCAGGGCAAGGTCGCGACGCCCGAGGACCTCTGGGGGCCGGGCAACGCCGTCGGGATCGGCGTCTCGATCCCCTCGAACGGGCTCGTCGCCTACTCCGAGCGGGTCTCGAACCCCGTCGGCGTCAACATTTACGTCGCCGACTTCTTCTGCCCGATCGTCCTCTTCCCCAAGGCCGTCACCCTCTTCACGTCGGAGTGATCGCGTGGCCGGGCTCGTTGAGGACGTCGCGCTCGTCACGTCGTCGGAGGTCGAGGAGATCTCAGGCGAGGCCGAGCTTGGCAACCTCGACTCGGGCTCGGCCACCGTCGCGAACGCTGCAAAGCAAGCCACGAACTGGTTGATCCTCTGGGCCCGAGGGGTCCGGGGGATCGACCCCTCGACGATCTCGAACACGAGCGAGCTGAAGACGCCGGCGGCTCACCATGCGGCGTTCATGCGGCTCGACGCCCAGCCCGGCGAGGACGCGAAGAAGCGCGCCGTCGAGCAGCGGACGCGCCGGGACGAGGCCCTGAAGATGTTCGTCGTCGTCTCGACGAGCACCGGGGAGCGCCAGACGCTCGCGGAGGAAGCCGCTCCGCGTGTCTACAACCGAGACGGCGGGTCGGTCTTCGGGGGGATCGCCGCGCCCCCTGGCCGCGTCTCGGTCGGGCCGTTCCAGACGCCGCGGAGCTGAAGGGAGGTCGGCGTGGCGAAGAAGTTCGACTTCCGCAAGCAACTCCGCTGGATCGCGAACGAGGTCCAAGACCAGAACGCGACGCGCCTCCTTGCTTCGCAAGCCGTAGACGGGGGCTCGATCGAGCCGCGCAAGGTCGAGGCCCCCGCCACGAAGTCCCGCCGTCGGCTCCGCGTGTTCGGGGCCCGCGTCTCGATCAAGGATCTCTCGCGCCTTGGCGTGAGGTCTGGCGCCATGCTCTCGGACCTCACGCGGCGCTCGACGATCCGCCTCGGCCGGACGTCGTTCCGGATCGTCCCGAGCCCCGCCGTCCGGGCCCGCTACTGGGCCTTCGTGAAGGGCCGCGAGGACCAGGTCGCGCGGCCCACGGGCGGCATGACCGACGCCCTCCTCGGAACGGCCGCCGACCTGGTCGCGAAGAGCGGCCGGGACCAAGTCGTCGCGTCGCTCCAGAAGCGAGGCCGGTCATGAGCGCGGCCCTCTGGACGGCCGTCGCCGCGCGGCTCGTCGGCGACTCGGGCGACGTCCGCACGACCGTCAACGCCGAGCAGACGGGGCTCCTCGTCGCGGGCTCCGTCTACGCGGCTCGGGAGGCGTCCGGCGCGGCTGCCCGGAAGGCGAACGCCCTCCCGCTCGCGGTCGAGGTCGAGCTCCTCCGCCGCGCCTCCCGCGTCGTCGGGATCGGCGTCGAGGAGGTCGACCTCGTCGTCGGCCTCTCGGTCCGGCTCCGCCGCAAGGCGACGACGCCCGGCGCCACGCAGCTCTCCGTCGTCGAGTCGGTCGCTCGGGCCCTCGCCCGGCGCTACGCCGGCGCCACGAACCTCGGGATCACGGCCACGGGCGCGACGTTCGTCCGCTCGTCGGCCGAGGTGACCGACCTCGACGTCGAGCCCGACGAGGGCGAGCTCGAGGCGGGCCTCGTCACGGCCACGTTCACCTTCCTCGAGCCACAGGCGGCCAACACATGAGCAACTTGGCGAAGGGCCAGACGGCGTGGAGCAAGCTCGGCCGCGAGCTCGGGTTCTACCTCGGAGCCATCAAGCTTTGGCGTGACATCGAGCGGAAGCACGACCTCTTCCGAGGTCGGACCCAGCTCGTCACTCGCGACACGCTCGGCGCCCCGAGCTTCCCGAATCTGCGCCTGAGCGGCGTCAAGATCGGCACCAACACGGACGAGGACGGAATCATCTGGGTCCGCTCGGGCGGCGGCGGCACGCCGAGCCTCAGCTTCTACAAGGCTTCGGGCGCGTCCTCTGGCGACCTCGTCGCCGTGACGGCGCCCACGGCCGCGCCAGCCCTGGACGTAGCGATCACTGCCCAGAATGGATCCGGCCTCACGGGCCTGGTCGACATCTTGGCCTCGAACTCGATCGCGGCGGACACGCACTTCGTGACGTGCTTCCCCGACCTTCCGATCAGGGCGGACAAGCTCTTCGACGGCACCGAGGTCGAGCACGCGACGCTCAAGCGCGCCTCGCTCGACGCCTGCCTCCAGGCGCGCGCCCTCGCCCTCCAGGCGATCGCCGTGTGGACCTCGGCCCTCACGACATTCCTCGCGACGCGGTGGGCCTCGTTCAACCGATCGAGCCAGTCGAGCCCGATCCAGGCGGAGCCGGTCAACGACGAGGGGGCGATCTCGGTCCTCTACACCGGCCTCCTCGAGGACGCGCGCGACAACATGGCGGACGAGACGTCGCCCGCCGCCCAGACGGTCCTCAAGCGGACGGTCACGGCGGGATCCCCCACCGAGGACGCCTCGAACCAGGGCGACGGGACCATGTCCGCGCCGACCATGGAGGAGTGGGCTCAGGCCGGCCGGATCACCCTCGTCTGCGTCGACGCGACGATCGGGCGCGAGCAGTTCGCCGTCACGCAGACCGTCGACTCCGCCCCCGGGCTCTCCCTCGCCGCCTCCTCGCGGCTCCAGGTCGGCCGGACGTTCGCCGATCCGGTCCTCGGGATTCGGTCGGCTCTCCTCTCGCGAGCGATCGCCCTCACGGCGGGCTCGACGAACGACTTCGCCGCGGGGTCGAACTGGAGCTTCTCGGGCGAGTCGGCGTCGAACACGAACGACGGCGTGCTCTACGCCAAGGTCCTCGCCTCGGGCGGGTCGTGGTACGTCGAGCTCTACAAGGCTTCGACCTACGCCTCGGACCAGAAGGTGGCGACGAGTGCCGTCGGCGCCGCGGGCGCGACGGTCGTGCTCTCGGCCGCTAACGGCTCGGGCCTCACGGGCGTGGGCAAGATCGGGTCGTCTCCGACGACGACGAACACGGGCACGCTCAACCTCAAGACGTTCAGGACCCAGAACACGAACGGCGTCCCCGACAAGATCACGATCGACGTCACGGCGACGGCGGGCGGAGAGTTCCAGCGGCGGATCGCCGAGGCGTTCAGCTACGCGCTCAACTCGGCCGCGTCAGGCGAGACCCTCGACGACTCGTACGTCTCGGCGGGGACGTTCCCGCCCTATGTCGTGACGGACGCATGAGCGCGCCCGAGGGCGAGGCCGAGGGGCGGCTCCGCGACCAGGTGGAGCTCGTCAACGCGGCGCACGACGTCGCCGAGCTCCGCGCCGAGCTCAACCGGCGCGTCGCCCTCGTCGTTCGCCTCGCGCGTCGTCTCGCCCCGGACGCGGCGTCGCTCTCCGACGAGGAGGCGCTCGCCGTGGCCTATCCCGCGGCGACAACCGCCGTCCTCGACGGTCAGCGGTCTCTTGCCGCGGCGGGGGCGTGAACCGTGCCGATCGAGGAGGCGATCGTCGCCCTCGTGATCCAGGGCGACGCCCAAGCGTCGGCCCGAGCTGACCGCGTCAACGTCGACCTGACGGCCGTCGAGAGGAGCGCGAAGACGACCGAGGGGGCCGTGAACTCCATGGCCCGGGCGTCGACCGAGGCCGTCGCCGCGGCGCGCCGCCTCTCGTCGGAGATCACCTCGACGGTCGCCCGCATGGCGTTCGTCGCGGGCCAGGCGCGGCAGGTCTCGGCTGCCCTCGGTAACCTCGGCGTCTCTGGGTTCGAGCAGGGCGGGGCGGCCTCGGGGCTCGTCGACGTGCTCGCCTCGGGATTCTCCCAGGGCGCCGCGAGCGCGGCCTTCGGGGCGCGGTTCGGGCCCGTCGGCGCCGCGGCCGGGTTCGCGGTCGGAGCTGGCCTCGGTACGTTCGAGTCCGTCGCTCGCCAGAAGAAGGCCCAGGAGGACGCGGCGCGCCTCGCCCAGCGCGAGGCCGAGCGGGCCCGGTCGAGCGACGTCGACGGCGAGATCCTCACGCTCGTCGGCCTCGCCAAGATCAACGCGAGCCGAGGGCGCCCATGAGCTTCACGGTTCGGCTGCGCCGGGGCGGCGCCACGGTCCACACGTTCGAGACTCCGACGCCGTTCGTCGAGGTCTCGACCGTCGCTGCGTACGACACGGACGAGCCGCCCGTGCTCGCGGGGTTCGACCGGACCTGGACTGTCACGGGGTACCTGCGCGGCGCGACCGAGGCGGCGACGATCGCCGCGTGGGACGCCCTCAAGTCCGTCCTCGACACGGCGGCGACGGCGCCTGACGGCGTCCAGCTCCTCCGCGACGGGAACGTCGTCGACTCGATCGCGACCGAGCAGGGCTACGAGGCCGTCCGCGTCCTGTCCTACGAGTCCCCGCGGTCCGACCTCCAGTGGCGCGGCGAGTTCCGGTTCGCGATCCGCGTGACGGGCCGGAAGCGCCTCGCGACGACGGTCACGGCGGCGGGGACGGTCTCGCTTCTCGAGACGACCGAGTCCTGGTCCTACTCCGAGGCGGGCCTCCTCACGCACACGCTCCGCGGGCGCGTCGAGGTCTCCTCGGGTAGCGCCGTCGGAGTCGCGCGACTCCTCGGCCTGACGAACCCGGGCGGGTCGTTCGCCTTCTCGACGAACGGACCCGAGGGCGTCGACGTCGAGCAGCTCGACGCCGCCGACCGCTCCGCCTCGTTCGTCTCGACCGTTCAGGAGGCGGGCGCGACCCTCCCGGGCTCGGTCGGGGCCGGGTTCCGCAAGACGACGACGACCGAGGTCGCCTCCGGGTTCACCGTGACGACGGTCGAGGCGACGGCCGTCGGGACCGGCGCCGAGGCGGCCGTCCGCGCGGCGCGGCCTGGCGGCACGTCGTCCGAGCGCGTCTCCGTCGAGCCGTTCGGGCGCTCGGCGACGGCGACCTACGTCGTCAAGGCGCCGGTCGGCGGGGCGGGCTCGAGCGTCCTGCGCTCCCACCGGATCACGACGCGAGGGGGCGGCCGTCCCCGGCGCTTCTCGGTCATGTCAGGGGGGCGCCCCCCGATCTCCCACCTGCTCGGCTTCGAGCCCGTCGAGGTCGACGAGGAGGGCGTCGTCGAGGTCGTCGGGAACGCCCCCGGCACCGACCTGTTCAAGATCCCGACGCCCGTGCCGGGGCTCGTCGAGGACACGAACCGGCTCGCGCTCTCCGCGCCCGAACGGGTCGAGATCGGGCGCGACCGGGCTCAGGACCGATGGCAGGTCCGGTTCTCGCGCGGCTACGTCGCGACGAGCCTCGCGACGGCCTACTCCGCGGCCTCGAAGCAGGCGCTCGTCCCGGGCGGCGGGTCGACGCCCTCGGCCGAGGCGCAGCGCCAGGGAGCGCCCTGAGCCATGGCCGAGAAGCCCGCCGAGGGCCTGACCGTCAAGTTCCAGGGCAAGCTCTGCGCTCCTTCGTTCCAGATCACGCGGTCAGCCGGGCTCGAGCCCGACTTCGGCTTCGTGCTCATGCCTAGCGGCGAGTTCAAGGCGTTCGAGATCCGCGACCCGAAGCCGCTCACGGGCACCCAGGACAAGAGCGCGGCGCCCGTGGGCCCCGGCTTCGAGGCGTCCGGCGACCTCGTGATTCAGGAGCGGGTGGTCGAGCGGAACGACGCGGGACAGGCGACGCGCGACGAGACCCACGAGGTCACGTTCGCGGGGCTCCTCCTGCCCGAGCGCGCGGTCGAGGCGGCCTTCCCTGACGACGACTCGAGCGAGCTCTGCAAGATCGAGCTCACGGACGTGCGCGAGCTCTGGGCCTCGCGCGGCGTCGTCTTCGGGTGGATCAACGTGCCGCGTCAGGGCGGCGCCCAGAAGCGGACGGGGACGGGGACGCAGGAGCGGGCGGGGACGGGGACGCAGGAGCGGGCGGGGACCGGCGCGGTCGCTGCCGACTTCCTCCCTGGGTCCCTCGACGGCGACGTCCCGTGGACGCTCAAGCGCGTCCTCGAGGCGAAGATCCTCCCGGCCCTCCCCGGGCGGCCGAGGCTCAAGGAGATCTCTGCGCCGGTCGCTTCGTTCACGCCCGTCGGGCACGTCTGGACGGGCGCGCGGGCGAAGGCGGCCCTCGCCGCCGTGCTCGAGGAGGCGCGGGCGACGCTCGCGCTCAACCTCGACGGGTCGGTCTCGGTCTGGGCCGAGAACGAGGGCGATCTTCAGGACGCGACCGGCCAGAAGATCACGTTCGCGGGGGCCTCGATCGACCCTCGCGTCCAGAGCGCGCGGAAGATCGCCGCGAGCTACCAGGTCCCGCGCTCGGTCGTGGTCCTCGGCGCGCCCTCGATTCAGACCGAGCGCCTCCGCCTGGAGCCGGTCGGCGAGCTCGCGGGCCGGATCGTCCCCCTCGACGACGCTCTCCGCGGGATCGGCCTCGAGCCGGCGATCGCTCGGCGCCTCGCCGTCCTCCCCCACGAGCGGCGCGCCTCGTCCGCGACGCTCTCGGCGTGGGGCCTCCGCGAGTTCGAGCGGTGGGCCTACAAATGGTTCCGCGTCCCAGGAGGGGCCGAGGGAGCGTCGGACAAGCTCCCGATCCTCGACGCCCGCGGGTCGGCCGGGAGCGCGGGCGAGCTCCTCCCGCTGCGCGCCTGGTCGCAGACGTTCACGGTCGTCTCGATTCTCGGGGCGACGCTCGCCAAGCTCGAGGCGAACCTCCTCCTGGGCTCCGCCAACAAGGTCCAGCGCTCGGTCTGCAACCAAACGCTCACGGCGCTCGAGGCGCTCGGCGGGAAGGCATTCCGCCAGGTCTCTAACCTGCCCTTCGCCGAGGCCGCCTCAGGCGATACGGCGAGTGGGAACGGGGTCGGGTTCGAGGTCGACCGCGCCAGGGGCGTCGTGAAATTCGCCTCGGTTCAGGGGCACGTCGCGACCGAGGGAGTCACGCTCGAGGAGGCGGAGCTCGCGATCAACGGTGCGCGCGTCGAGCTCGAGTTCGCCTACCAGCGCAAGGCGCCGGCGACGGGCGCCCCCGGCCCGACCGACCGCTACGTCTCCGTGTGGACGCGCGAGGGCTCGGGCGCTGACGCGAAGCTCTCCCTCTCCCGCGTCCCGGGCGCGGGCGACCCGCCTCATGTGATCGAGCGGCCCGACCTCCAGCTCGTCGAGGGCGCGGCCGGGACGAACCTCGAGGCCCTCGACCGGCTCGCCCGCGAGGCGACCAAGGCCGTCCTGACGAAGCCCTTCTCGGCCGAGGGAGCGGTCGTCACGTTCGCTCGGTTCGTCCCCCTCGTGACGACGGGGCGCGTCCGCGGCGTCACATGGGAGACCAATGGCCAGCTTCCGCGCGTGACCGCCCACGTCGGACTCGCCGCCCCGCTCGCGCCCCTCCCGAAGCTCGACACTCGCGGGGGGCTCTCGGGCGGGGCGCTCCTCGCCGCCTCCGAGGTCGTCTCGAAAGGGCTTGGGCCGTGAGCGAATTCCAGCCGAGCGGCTCGGGCGACTCCGTCCGCCAGATCACCCTCCGCGACTCCTCGCGCCAGGCCGAGGGCGACAAGGGCGAGCTCGGCCGGTTCGGCGCCACGGTCCTCGGGATCCTCCGGGCGACGGACCCCTCGGGCCTCCCCGAGGCCGGCGGCGTCGTCCAGGGGCTCCCGCAGCCTCGGAACTGGCACCTCGGCGTGATCGACGAGCCGGCCCTCCCCGAGGCCCCCGACGTCCTTGACGCGCGGGTCTCGGTCGCGCTGATCTCGGACCACGCCCACCCGTTCCGCGACCCCTTCCTGACCGAGCCCGTCACGACGCCGGCCCAGGCCCCGGGGGCGAAGGGCGGGGTCGGAGCGGCAGGCGGTTCCCTCCCGCCGTCGCGCGGCGCCCCGCAGGGCGGAGGGGTCGACACGTTCCTCTCGCCGCCCCAGCCCGGGTCGCTCCCCGTCGGGATCTTCGAGGAGGTCGCCGCCGCGCTCGCGCAGGCGAAGGCCCTCGGGGCGCTCGCCGCGGCGAAGGGGCCTGCCCCCGTGGCGGCGGCGAAGGGGAAGCTCCGGCCGGACCCGAGCAACCCCTTCCGCAACGACTGGGACGCCCGGAACCGCTCGACGAGGATCGTCGACGGGCGCTCGCCGAAGGGGCGCACGGGGCTTCTCTCGCAGCTCGTCCGGGTGATCGACGAGCCCTCGGGCGGCTACGTCGCGGGGCTCGTCCTCGGACCGGACACGACGGCCGAGGATCCCTCGAGCGACGCGGTCGCCGCGGGCCTCCTCGTCGACGAGTCGGGGCACGACGCCCAGGGCGGCTACCTCGCCTCGGTGTTCGAGGCGACGAACCCGGCCGACGTGACGGGGTTCGGCCCCGAGGGGACCCCGAGCGGGATCCTCGGAATCCGCCACGACTCCCACTTCGAGTACGAGGCCGACACCCACGGTCGGATCCTGTTCGACCCGTCCGACGTCTCGTCCTACAAGTCGCCGAACTGGCCCTTGAAGCTCAAGTCAACGCTCGGGTTCGACCCGAGCCGCGCGAACGAGGACACCGACAATCGCCACGAATCGGGCCAATGGAGGCCGCACTACCAGGCCCTGTTCTTCGTCGAGGAGAGCCCGACCGACGGCGCGATCACGACCGCGCCCGGCGAGGACCACGAGGGGATCGTCTGCGACGACGGCGGCTGCCACGGGATCCTCCTGGCGATCCCGCTCGCGTGCGACACGCCGAGCGAGGAGAACCTGATCGACGAGTGCTTCGGGTACATCGCCCTCCACGAGGAGGGCGGCCGGGTCGTCCTGAAGACGGGCAAGGGCGGGGGTAGTTGGGGCTTCGCCCTGCCCGAGAACACGGTCACGTCCGCGGGCGGGGTCGTCGTCGACGGGAACGGGGCCCTCTCGCACCCGCCCGGCTTTATCGAGGGGGGCTGAGAGCCATGAGAGTCACCGCGGCCCAGACGCTCGAGGTCCTGCCAGTCGGCGTCCGCGACGACTCGGACGTCGAGAACCTCTCGATCGCCTCGCCCTCGACCGTTAGCCTCGCGACTCACAACGGCGTCCTCGGGGTCGACGACTACCAGATCGCCGGGACCGTCGGGGTCACGCTCGGCCTGCCCAGGGTCGACGGAGTCCTCACGGACTTCATCAACTGCTTCGGCCGGAGGAACGTCGGGATCGGCGGCGCCGCCGTCTCCGCGGCGTTCTCGAACGTCTCGACGGTCGTCACGGCCGCCGTCGCCGGGACGACGCTCTGGCTCACCGGGCGGCCCTACGAGACCCTCAAGGTCGGCGATCTGATCGGCAACCCGACGGCCGGCTGGCGCAAGGTGGTCTCGGTCGACTCCGACGTGCAGGTCACGGTATCGGCCGTGTTCCTCGCCCTCGGGACGGGCGGCGCGACGGCGATCGAGAACCCGACGCTGTACGTCGCCGACGCGATCGGCACCGACGCGACGCGGGCCGTGATCGAGATCGACTCCTCGAGCGTCCTCCGCTGCGACAGCAACTTCACCGTCAACAACGCGGGGACGGCCCTCGCACGGGCCGGGCGCGACCCCTACCGCGTCGCTCTCACCCGCTGGTATCACCTCTGGCTCTGCAAGGGCTCGACGGGGTCGAGCCTGTTCGTGTCGACCCAGCGGAGCACGCCGTTCCTCAAGACGGCCTTCGCCTCGGGGACCCCCCCGGTCTCGGGCTACGGCGACCGGTTCCGGCGCCTCGGGGCCGTCCGCCTCGAGCTCGACGGGGCGGGTCCCGGGTCGCGCTTCACGCCCTTCGCCGAGTCGGGGGCGAGGAACCGTCGCGAGCGGTCGTGGGAGTGGGACGTCGCCAACGTCCTCACGGCCTTCGGCGGCGGGGCGTGGGCCCAGACCGACCTCTCCCTGTTCGTGCCGCCTACGGCGACGCTCGCCCGCGTCGGGCTCGAGCTCGACACGCCGACGGCGTTCCGTCGGCTCTCGGTCCGCGCCTCGGGGCACGGGGACGCCGCCCTCTCGCGCCCGACGTGCGTCCGCGCTCTCGCCGGCGGCTGGGGCTGCAACCAGGTCGAGGTGGTGACCGACGGGGCCCAGCGCGCCGACTTCACCCTCGACGCGGCCGACGGAGCGAACCCGGGGGCGGCGCGGGTGGCCGGCTACGCCGAGGAGGTGTGACGCCCTCTCCGTAGCTTGGGCGTTGCGCCCAGACCGTACGGTGACCCCATGACCGCCCCCCTCACGCCCGTCGGCCTTCGCCTCGCCCAAGTCGAGCGCGAGCTCCTCGCCGAGTCCGCGAAGGCCCGGACCGCCGCCATGGTCGCGGCCCAGAGGAAGCACGACGGGTTCGTCAAGCGCGTCCTCGACGACGCGCGCGACCGGGCCGGGCTCGTCGCCGGGGCCGAGTACTCCTTCGCCTTCGCGGGCGACTTCTCGGCGATCACGTTCACGCCGACCGGCGCTCCCGCTCCCGCCCCCGAGCCCGAAGCCGAAGCCGTCCTCCCCGTGCCGCCCTCGCTCAAGGGCGCGGCGAAGGCCCGGGCACACGCTCTCGACAACTCGTTCACTCCCTCGCCACCCTCCGCCGGAGGCCCCGCGTGAGCCCGAAGGCCAGCCCCGACGACGAGGCGCTGCCGGCCGACTCCGGGCGCCGCCAGAGGACGCCCGACGGGCTGATCTCAATTCTCGCGACCGCCGTCGTTTCGCTCCTCCTCGGCGGCGGCGGTGGCTTCCTCTCCTACCGCGACCTCGGGAGCAAGCTCGACCTCGCCCTCTCCCGCCTCGACGAGGTGCGCGCCCAGCTCTCCGAGGCGAAGGGCAACACGAAGGATCTCGAGGCCCGGGTCCGCGACCTCGAGCGCCTCGTGGCCGAGCTCCGCGCCGGCCGAAAGGACCGCCCATGACCATGTTCGCCCTCCTCCTCGCCGAAGCCGTCGCCTCGCCCGAGCCCGGCGCGCCCCCCGCGTGGGTCACGACCATGCTCGGCGTCGCGACGGTTGTGCTCGGGGCCCTCAAGGCCCTGGACGCGGCCCGCGTCGCCCAGCTCCAAGGCGCTCTCCGCGCCACGAAGCAGGGGCTCCGCGTCGTCGCGGGGGTCCTCGACCGGCTCGACGGCGACGAGGACCCGGACGAGATCAAGGCCGCGATCCGCAAGGAGAGCACGAGGGCCGGGACCGAGCCCGTGATCAAGGCGACGCTCGCCGAGATCCGCGGCGTCGCCCCGAAGCCTCCGGCGGCGCCTGGGCTCAACGGCGTCGCCCCCGCGCTCCTCCTGATCCTCGCCCTCGGGTCCGGCTGCGTCTCGCGCGAGGTCCACGACACGGCGACGAAGGCCCAGGGGACGGCCAGGCTCGTCGGCGAGAAGGCGAAGCGCCTCCGGCTCGTCACCGTCCCCGCTCCCGTCTACGACGCCCGGGGCAAGGCGGCCGTCGCCGCCCTGGGCGACGAGCTCGAGGCCTCGATCGCCGAGCTCGCCCGCGCCCTCGCCGCCATTGAGGAGGCCAGCCGTTGAGCCAGACCGAACCGACTCCCCTATCGCCTGAGCAGGCCGCGGCCTATGCCAGCATGACCGCGGCCGGGATCGTCATCTCGCCGTCGCCCGGGCCAGTCACCGTTGAGCCAGGCGGGGCCGTCTCGGGCCATGCCCTCCCGACGCCCGAGGAGCTCGAGGCCGACGCCGAGGAGCTCCGGGCCGACCGGGCCAAGACGTCGGCGCAGGTCGAGGCCCTCCTCGCCGCGTGCCGCGCGAACCCGCGCGTCCTCGCCAAGCTCGCGGCCTTCGTCGACCTCGCCGCCGAGGCCGGCAAGAAGGCGCTCGGCGAGGCGGTCGAGCGGGCCCCCGAGCTCCTCGGCCACGCCCTCGGCGCCCTCCTCGAGGGCGAGCTCGCGAAGCGCCTCCCCCGCTGAACCCCACCAGATCCACCCCACGGAGAACCCGCCCATGAGCCGCCTCAAGAAGCCGTTCGCCTTCGCCCTGCTTCTCGCCCTCGTCGTCGGCCTCGTCGCCATGCCCCTCGCGCTCGCGGCGCCGTCCCGGGGCCTTCCGCGCGCTGGCGTGTCGCCGGCCTTCCCGGCGCTCCCCGCCCTCAACGGCTGGCTCCCTCCGGGCCCCTCCGGGGCCCTCGTGAGCGTCGCCGTGTCGATCTCGGCGGAGGCCGCGCTCGCGACCCCGGCGAGCGGGAAGCGCCTCCGGCTCCGCTACGTCCTGCTCAACTGCGACACGGCCGGCGTCGTCACGCTGGCGAACGGGACGGGCGGGACGGTGTTCGCGAACGTCTACTGCGCCGCGAACACCGGCCTCGAGCTGACGACCGACGGCGCCCTCGGGGCCGACGGGATCCTCCTCGACGAGGACGCGATCCTCGCCGCCGACGGCCCGAGCTCCTGCGCCGTCCGCGCCCTCGTCCGGGCCACTCAGGAGGAGTGACAGGGGCCCTTGGGCCCCTCGTCCTTCTTCGCCACCACGTCGCGCGGTTGAGGAATGGAACCTCCCGGGCCTCATAAGCCCGTCATGCCGGTTCGAGTCCGGCCCGCGCAATCACTCCCGGAGGCTCCCGTGCCGGACGCTCCGCCGGTCGCCTGGATCGTCACGAGGAGCTACGAGTACGCAGGCTCGGAGATCCTCAAGGCGTTCGCCTCGCAGGCGTCGGCGCTCGCGCTCGCCGCGGCGGAGCGCGAGGGCGACAAGTGCTCGGTCTGGGGCGACGCCGAAACGCACGAAGGCTCGACCACCTGGCACGACGGGTTCAACGGAACGCTCGCCGTCGAGCGCCACGAGCTCGCCCCGTGATCCGTCTCTGCCCCGCCTGCGTCCTCGCCGCCCACACGGTCCGACAGCTCGTGTCGGCCGCAGCCTTCCGGCCGCTCGCCCGAGACTGCCGCGCGGCCGGGCTCCATCCGTGATCCGCCCTCGCCCCGACGCGCGTCACCTCGCCGTCCGCCCGCGCCGTCGAGCCTCCCAGCCCGCTCCGGGACCGACGCCGGGCGCCGCTCGAGCGGCCGCTGACGCCAGGGCGAGGGCCGAGATCGAGCGGCAGGCCGACGCGGCGGCGTGGCTCGACGAGCTGCTCTCGCGGGCCCGCCGTGGCCCGATCGAGCCGCTCTGGGGCTGGCCGGCGTGGATCCCGTCGGGCCGGTCGCGCTTCGCCTGACGCCGAGAACCCGACCCACGGAGGCCCCATGCCGAACGACGAGAGCCGCGAAGACGAGGACGGCGAGGACGAGCCCCTCGAGATCGGGCTCGGCGTCATGGAGTGGGCGGAGGTTTGCGCCGCCCTCAAGCACTACTTCCACACGGGCTGCAAGGGCGCCCCCGCCTCTCGCGCCGACGCCGCCCGGATCCTCCAGCGGATCGACCAGGCCATGATGGGCCGCGACGAGCCGGCGCCGCTCGACGACCTCCTGGGCGACGTCGAGGACTGAGCGACCGCGACCTGAAGCCGGAGAACAGAAGCGGCCCCGAGGAGAGTCCTCGGGGCCGCTTTGCGTCTGGATCGGTCAAAGTGGGCGTCAAAGTGGTTCGACTCGTCTTCGTAAGTCCTTGGAGACGGCGGGACTCGAACCCGCGGCATCCAGCTTGCAAAGCTCGTCTTTTGGCACCCCGTAGCGCCATGCCTCCGGCCTTGTCTCGCAAGGCTTTATGATTTGGCCGTAAGGGGTTAGGTGGCCTCTCGGGAGGCGGTCTCGACTAGCTGTAAGTGGTTGCCGCTAGGTGTGACGGGACGGATTTTGTCAAAGTGGCGGTCAAAGTAACTTTGACGTCCTTTCCGAGGTGCCGCCGTCCTTGTCGCCTTCTCGGTCTGCCCGAGGGATCCCCGGGAGCCGCTCCACGGCGCCCTTCGTGTCGAGCAACCTCAGGTCGGTGTAGTGCTTCAGGGTGAGATCGATCTTCGAGTGCCTCATGACCGTCTTCGCGACGGTCGGGCTCACCCCCGCCGCGGCGAGGTGGCTCCCGAGGGTCTTGCGGAGGCTCGCGAAGTCGAGCGTCTGTCCGTCCTCGTCCCTCGTGTCGATCTTCCCGAGCTCGTCCACCCGGGCCAGCCCCGCGGCGACGAGGTCCCGCTGGAGGACCTTGAGGGCGGGGACGGCGGGGAAGACCGGGTCGGTCGCGGGGGCGTCGCCCCGGCGGGCCCGGAGGACCTCGACGAGGTCGGCGCGGAGGTCGACCCACTGGTTCTTGCGGCTCTTCGCGTGGCGGGCGGGGACCGAGAGGGTCCCGCGGGCGAGGTCGACGTCGACCCAGCGGAGCTTCCCGAGCTCGCCCCGACGGAGCCCCGTCCTCGCCGCGAACTCGTAGGCGAGGGCGCGCTCCTCGCCGAGGACCTCGAGCCGGGCCCGCTCGGCCGGCGCGAGCCGCGGGACGACGCCCTCGACGCCGCGGATCTTCCGGGGGCGGGTCGCGTCGGCGAGGGGTCGGGTCCGAGCGACGTCGAGGAGGCGCCCGAGCTCCTCGATCGAGAGGGCCCGACGGGGGCGTCGCCGGTCGACGTCCTCGTTCAGGCGGCCGAGCGTCGCGAAGGGGTCGAACCCGATCCGGCGCTCCCGGAGGAGCCAGCGCGAGAATTGGCAGAGGGCGTCCCGGCGGCGGTTGATCGAGCGGGCCGAGAGGCCGGTGGCCCGCTCCTCGGAGAGCCAGGACGACGCCCGGACCCCGTCGAGGTCCCGGAGAGCCGACGCTCCCGTCGCCTTCGCGTAGAGCCGGAGGCAGAACAGGCGGTCGACCCGGTAGCGCTCGACGACCTCGCGGGAGACGAGGACCGACTCGAAGTCGGAGACGTGGTCCTCGAGGGACCGTTCCGCGGCGTCGTCGACGGGCGTCACGAGCCCCGCCTTGCGCCGGTCGGAGCGGACGGCGCGCTCCTCGGCGAGGTGCTCGGCGGACCGCTTGTCGCGGACGCCGAGGGACTCTCGGACGCGCTTCCCGTCCGGGCCCCGGTAGGACGCCCACCAGACGTCGGAGCGGACCCGGCGGCCCGCGGCGTCGCGGTAGAAGGGGCGGTAGATCTTCGCCATGGGGCGGCTCCTAGGCTGAGCGCGACGTCCGGCGGACGGCCCGAACGCGCGACGCGACGACCTCGACGACTTCCTCGGGCTCGGGCTCGCGCGCGAGGCGGGTCTTTGCGAGGGCGAGGGCTGCGACCGTCGTCTTGAGGCTGCGCCGGGTGACCCCCAGGGCAGTCGCCGTCCCGCGGCCCTCGCGGACGGCCGCTTCGAGAGCGGAGGCGAGGCGCTCGATCTCCTCGTGGGCGTCCTCGACGGCGGTCCGGGCGTGGTTCCGGTCGGAGAGGAGCCAGTCGGCCTTCCGGTTGACCCGGTCGCGGTCCTGCCGGAGGGCCCGGTTCTCGGCGAGCAGCTCCTCCCGCGTCGGCTCGGGGAGCTCGGGCGGGGTCGAGGGCGACGTCTGGGCGGGGCGCAGGACGCGCCGGGGGGTGGGCATTGGTCGTCTCCTGGGCGGCGGGGCCGACCCCCGCGTCGCAGCCTCCCGATGTATCAGCACCCCCCGTCACTCCGGCGGCGTCGTCCTATGTGGCCGTTCGGTAACGGTATAAACTCGCTCGTCGGGCGTGGCGTCGGAGCATTTTCCGCTCTAGTGGTGGCCCGTCGAGCGCTTCTTGTTGGCGCCCTACTGGTGGAAGGTGGTTACGTGGCTTCGCGGCGCCGCTTCAGCCACTTCGCAAGCTCGGTCTCTACTGCGAGTCTCGTCGCGGGTGCGGCGACTCCCCGCCGCATGACCACCTGGTCTTTGAGGAAGCTTTGAGCCTGGGTCACGTAAACGAACGAGTCGCTATTAAGCCCCGTTCCGTGAAACTCCGAGTCAGTGGATAGGATCTTGACGGCGGGCTCCTGTCGTCCTCCCTTCGTCGAGATACACAAGAAAGTCAGCGGATCGGAGGTTTCTGGCCTAACGCTCACGAGGAGGGCCGGCCGATACTTGGTCGTTCCGTCGGCGTTTACCCACGGAACTTCCCAAATCTCCCACCTGGCGAACGTCACTCGTCGTCGCCGAAGTCGATCTGGGGCGCGTTTGCCGCGACGAAGTCCCAGAGGCCCCGGTCGAGGTCGAGGGGGCGCTCCTCGGGCGCGAACCGCGGCTCTCGCAGGCTCACCACCGTCCCGAGCGGGCCGAACGTGGCGGAGCCCGAGACGAAGATCGGCCGTCCGACGAGCGGGCGGAGCTCTTCCGCGCCCTGAGCCCCGAAGGGCACCTCGAGGCGGGGCCCCTCGTCGAACGCCACGCGGGCTCCGGTCTCCGTGATCGCTTCGAGACGGGCGGCGAGGACGACCTTCAACTCGACCGGGCGCGCGAGCTCCTTGCACCAGGTCGCGATCTCGTCCGCCCACGCGCGGAGGCGCGCGGCGCACCACTCGGTGACGGGCGAGACCGGCTGGGGCTGCTTCCTTGCCGCGAGGGTCTCGACCTCCGTGACCGCGCGACGGAGTCCTGCCTCTTGGTCGGCGAGCACGGCGGCTACCTCGTCACGGACCTCGTTGAACTCACGGATGTCGTCGGGCGTCCTCGCGAGCCCCCGGACCTCGTCGGCGCTCTTCACGGCGTCGGCTCCTAATGCCTGCACGAGCTGGGCGAACTGCATGGCTCGCGCCAGGTCAGACAGTAGCCGGAAAGCCGCGGCGTCGGAAGGCGGGCCAGACGTCGAGAGGTGCCGGCTGAACCGGGCGAGGGAGGCGCGGGCCCGCTCGACCTTCCTCTTCGCCGTGCCCTTGAGGAGAGAGATCACGCACCACCTCCGCAGACGAGGACGCGCAGCTCGCGCCTGAGGGCGTCGTCGCTCATAACTCGTCGACCCCGGAAACGCCCCTGGCAACCAGGAACGACCTAGCCCATTCGACGAGTAGTTCTTGGCTTAAGACGCTCTTCTTTATGCCCTTCGGAGCAACACGGTTCAGCGCCTCAATCTCCGACTTTGAGGCGAAGTCGTGCCTTGTCCCGTTTGCTCTTGCGGCGTCGCAAAGGAACGCGACGAGCGCGAAAAGGGCGCCTGGGTGGATGTCGAACGTGTCGTCCGAGCCGAAGGCGACGGCCGAGAACCCCTCGACGGCGGCGGTGAGGAGTGACACGCCAACGAGCCGCGACCGGACCTCACCCTCCTTCACCCGCTTCTGGAGCGCCGCGAGAGCCGAGGACTCGCGGACGAGCCCTACGGCCCGCACGAAGCGGTCGGCGTGGGACACGGGTCACCCGGCCAAGGCGGCGAATGTGGTCTCGGCGTCGAGCACCGCTCGGGCCATGTAAAGGTCTCGCTCTGCGTCCTCGTTCGCGATCGACGCTTCGAGGTCACGCAGGACGACCACGGCTCGCTCGAGGTAGTCGAGGCGGCTGCGCGCGTAGGCGACGACGGGATTTGGAGCGCCGGGATCGGTCAGCAGGCGAAACACGACACCCAGTCCGTCGACGCACTTCAGTAAATGCAGGATCTTTGTGCGCCTGGATCGATCCATAATGTCTATCGTGAGCCTATTGGATTCGATTACGTCTATCAGAGGCAGTGCCTTGTCCAGGCCAGTCCTTTCAATCGCCGCACGACTCACGGCTAGACCGCTCCTCATCATGGAAAGGTCAACGGCCATGACCTCTTCGTGAGAAATCATCTCGCGGGCAATCCAGAAGACCTTGTCCGCCTCCAAGATGAACGCGATCATCTTGGCCCTCGCCGTCACCTCGTCCATGACCTCAGCATAGATCCGGCGCAGCGCCTCGACCAGCCCGCCGCAGAGTTTGAGCAGGTCCAGCGGTTCCGTCGAGAGGCTCGGCAGGGGAATCGCGTCGCTCGTGCTCAAGCTCCACCTCGCGCGCACACCAGGGCTCGGATCTCCGAGAGCGCTCGTTCGACGCCCGCCTCGTCGCCGTCCACCTGGGCGTCGAAGGCGGCGAGGGCGAGGTCCCGGACGCGCTTGAGCGGCGGGCGGGCCCGGACGGGCTCCACCGTCGTCGCGGGCTCCAAGGCCCGGGCGATCTCGGCTTGCTGAGCTGCGGTGGGCTCGGGCGGATCGAACTGACGGGGGGTCTGGGCACCTGTCCGCCCGTCCGTGTAGGTGTAG
>OFRG01000210.1_pt1 | contig 25608 bp, 38 predicted proteins | sample 1543071 | NCBI WGS metagenome assembly OFRG01 (sample SAMN07774222, study PRJEB24372) | wastewater metagenome | isolation source: WWTP Verbania (Effluent) | place: Italy: Verbania | collected 2015-12
ATAATGGACCTGGACGGCAATCACGTGTATGATGCACACACGATTGTCGGGGAGCGTTTTATCGCCCCCCGACATTGATTAGAGTGTAACGTAAGTAAATGAAACCACGTTAATACCGCTCTTGTCTGCAAACTGGCCAACAGTTGACTTGGGGTCATCAAACATTGCTTGCTCAAGCAACACGAATTCCTTCAAGATGCTTTTGACCTTTCCTTCAGCAATTTTATCAAGAATCGCCTCTGGTTTGCCGGCGTCACGCGCTTCCTGTTTGGCCTTAGACAGCAGTTGTTCGTATTGAGATACCTCAACATCTGTCACACGCACGCATGTCGGCTTCATTGCACAAACCTGCATCGCAACTTTCTTTGCTGCTTCGATGTCTGTACCAGTGTATCGCACCATTGCGGCCCTTGAGCGATTGTGGTGCATGTAAAAGGCTGCTTTTTCGTCATCATCTGCAAATGCACGAAAGTCCGGACCAATATTGATTGCCTCTTTGAAAGTCCATGATGATTCTTTGAACTTATCAACCGCCTCTGGATTGTGATTGTGCATATCTTCTGCAAGCTGGTCAACCAGTTTGATGAAATCCTTGTTGATGGCTACAAAATCCGTTTCACAATTCACGATAACCATAGTTGTGCCACGTTCGTCTGAGAAATATCCGATTGCACCGCACTCTGTTGTGGCATCTCTGTTTGAACCTTTACCTTGGTCTTTGAGCCATTGTGCCGCCTGTTCGATATCATTGTGGTTGGCATTTAGTGCCTTAACACAGTCTTGATATGGTGCGTCCAGTTTGGCACGAAGTTGTTTGATGTTGTCAATTGTTGCTATACTCATTGTTCTTTCCTTACATTTCCACATTGTTAATTTCGTCTCGTAGCTTCATCCAGATTTCACCAAGGTGGTTGTGCCCGTCTTGATTCGGCCCCCAGCCCCAGTAGTCGTCTCGCCAAGAATCTTCAATGATTGGCCTTGCGCCAGTTTGCATTAGTTTTTTCATCACATATGGGTGCTGTTGAAGTTTGGCCCGACAAATATCTGTCATGATGTACAGTTTTAAGTCGTCCCAGTTAGAGACATATTTGTCTTTGTTTTCGTGCGCGATTTTCAAAGCATCATGCGCAGACCTAGCAAAAAGAATCTCCCTTTGAATCTCTGGTCTTCCTACAAACTTCTCCCAATGATAAGCATGCTCGGATGTTGGAAACAACAACCCCTTCCAAAAAATCGCAAATGAAGAGAAGTTTGAAAACACGTAGAATTCGCGCTCATAGAAAAACACAGGTTCATTGCTCATACACTGATTATAGCACCATTCATGTGGCATAATAAGTTGTGCAAGTCGACAAACCAAAAAATCTTACTCGGGTGCTAGATTGGGACATGGATTGGTGTTTCTTTTGTGACCACCCGTGCGCGAGGTGTCCATTGTGTAACACTAATGATTGCGCATGTGGGTGTACCCAAGACAGGGACAATTCAGAACAGTTGAAATGCCAATTCTGGTGGGACACCTTCAAATCAAGAGACTGGCTGGTGGCCAAAGAAATGTACTTCAGGCCAAGCAGAGATGAACTAGTTGAACACATTCAGTGGCTTGAGAATCAAGATGCGACAATGAGGGTATTCACCGCTTTCCCGACTAAAGTCATTGAATACGCAAGATGGCACGGAGTGAATATTGGATTTCATCTTGAAGGCAATGACTGGAAAATCTGGTTAATTTCTGTTCCAGATGGAGAACCTAGAAATCACATACTGACCAGAGAAAAAGCCGAAGAGAGAATCAGGTGGCAAAAAGAACGAGCGGAGAGGTTATGATGTCAGAAATTGAAACAGCATTCAAAGAAATTCAGCGCATTGCGCACGAGTTGGTCGACGCAGAATCACTGCCGGCATTTGAGAGACCGGAACAAATTATCGTAGAACGTGCTCGAAGAAACGCGCTGGACTGCATGAGGTTAATTGGTAAACGACAATTGAGCAAAATCGGCAAGGCCGAGGACTGGGGCACTTAATGAGCCCATATGAAGAATTGTGTGTGGTCTTAGCAAAGACCGGAGTGAAGTTTCACTGCGGTGAGTTTGAACCAGGCATCAACTGGTATGATTTCTCGCCTGCAGTACTCAAGAAAGCCAAGTTTGAGATTGCCATGTTAGATGGTTCACTGCTGTTTGATTCGCAAGGAAATCATATCGCTGCCGGCATGGGCGACGAACAACCAGGAAAATACGAGTTGTTGTAGAAATAGATTGTTATGGAAGAAATTTTCCAATGTTCATGTTCTAGTAGTTCGACCAATTCTGGCGCAGATTGCCAGTGCGGTGAAAAATGCACCTGTGCTAACCGGAGTGGGATTTCCATAACCGAGCAACGCGACCTTGGCGACGAGACAGATTACGTGTCATAAACATTGGTGATGTGCTATAATCAAGCATGTTCATCAATTGCAGCTATAACACGGACGGAGACAGGGTAACGTATTACGGCTTTGAGGTCACTCATAGGTCTAATCCAGAGCTCAACAAGACGTTCAAAAGCGACAATCCACCAAAGGATTATCGCGACGCGAGTGCATATGCTGTAGAGCACGCCACTGACTACTGTACATCTTCATCTTCTGTAGACCATTTCGTCATGGACAGTGACGAATTCGGTTGGTACACTGATGAGTTTGGAGCAGAGTGGTTTGACTACCTGGACAATCTACCAGACCTTGAACAAGCTGCCGTAGAAAAGAGACAAGCGGGAATCACCGCGCTTGTCTCCTACTTCCAAAGCACCCTTGGCGTGAACGATGCGTTTGCACAAGCATTGGCAGAAGCTAACTACGAGCACTTTGGCGAATACCTTGTTCCGAGAGTGCTCGAGTATCATCAACGCAGTTAACAGACATCTATTTTGGCCAATGTGTATTCATTGGCCACTACAAAACCACACTCTCTGGTAATGCTCCAGCCATACCCTTTGCCATTTGTAATGTACTCTTCATCATAGTTGTCGAAGTACATCAATGCGCCGACATATTGCGGTTCAGCAACAACGAAAACCGTATTTTGGAAACACATACTTGATGTTATGACCGGGATGTCCACATGATGACCGCGAACCGGTTTGGTGTGTTTCCAGTTTGATGGCACAAAATTCTCAAGCGATATTTCCATAGAACGATACTGCCTCGGGTGGCATACAATGCAACCAATAGGGACTTCGTGTTCTTCCAATAGACTTTTTGCCAGTCCAAGTGCTTCGTAATGCACCGAGCCGGAAATACTGATAATATGGTCTTTGGGAGTTGCCGCATTGATGACGCGAAACACCTCTTTGTCTATCTGTCGCTCAATAGAATTTTTGCCCTTTTCGTTCAGCGAATCCTTGGCCGGTGGCACGCCTTCAAATTCTTCTTCTTCACAAAATGGATAAGACGCTATTTTGATGGGTAATTCTGGCAATCTCTCCAAGGATGTCTTGTGTATTGATGCCATGTCAGCATTGGCCGGAATGGTATATGCCTTAGACGAATAGTCTCGATAAATGTTGAACTTCCCATCTTCATCCATGTCTACTGGATGAAACTCTTTGAGCATATATTTGGACACTGGGGCATACAGCCCGTAATTTGGCAAAATGTGAATTTGTTTTTGTACTTTCATGATGTAACCAACGTTATCAGTGAGTTACAATCACTATTACAGTGCTCAAGAGTAGATTCTCAATAAGAACAGGTGCAATGTGCTAACAACCTAGTTGCGTACCCACTGTCGTCAGATACGTTTATACAGTCTATCGCTTGCCAAATATTGACTGCAGTAATCCAGAAAGCGCAATTGAATTGCCAGAGTGTGTTCTAATCACGATAGTGTTGCTGGTGTATGGAACCTGGGTGTCCAATGCCGAGATTAGTCCGTTAATGTGTACCCAATGTGTTTTTGGGCATCTTACGATAACTGCGTTGCCGTATCCATAGGCGCCAACATAGATACTGCTTGATGTGCCGACAACTACAGACATAGACTGATTGAGAATCATTTGTGCAGTAAATGCGTCTATGTATTGCAAGTGGACAACCCTGACTTCATATACATCCGATACCACTACATCCAACATCTGAATAACACCAAGTATTTCGTTGATTTGTGCATTGGTTCCGCGCACAATAATGCTGTTAGTAAAGGCGTCTGAGGTAATTGTTGGTGGTATCTCGGTTGGAACCATAATCACCTCGCCCAAGCCAGGTTGCCTGGTCGACAACAGCCTGTTCCAATTTCTCTGATTTACAGCACGCACACTAACATCTCGAATGATATTTGAAATGTTAGTTGCATTGCCATAGCGAAGTTGAATAACTTTGGTGACAATATCTTCAGTTCCTGGTTGATAATCGTACACACCCTGGCCAACCGGGCGGACTACGTACAGTGTATTCTCTCGATACAGTCGATACTTCATCAAACTAAGCTGAGTGTCTAGAATGCGCAATGCCTCGCTTGCACTGACATCTGTGGCACGCAGGCTAATGCGCTGGCTGATGGTTGGAGCCACGATTGTCGTATTCGTCAGCTTGGACAATGAGTATATCACCTCATTCGTAGTAATGTTTTGATAATCAAACGACAATTGTGCCGACGCTATTTGTGAGAGCATGCACAGCAGAACCAAAAGCCAGCGTTTCATATATCTATTCTACACCCTCGATGTGCTATAATCCTCATGACAGGAATTCAAAGCGAGAAAATCATGAAACTCAACTTGTTTTTTGACAACGCGGCGGCGACGCTCGGGCAAATATATGCCCTAAAAGGGAATGGATATTACTATTCTAATGGGTATTGGGGTGATAGTGCCAGGGCAAAATTGTCTGTGTTAAGGTCGTATATGCAATTCCTAAATACACAGATTTTAGGTGTAATGTTGTTTGGCAGCGCGGTTGAAATGCCTTCTGAAGTAACCATCAGGCGCAAAAAATGGCTGTTGTTCGGGCCTATTGTTGAAAACACAGTTCAACAAGGCGTCAAATATGTTAACGATTTTGACTTCGTGATATTCACCAAGGACTCCCAGATGCAGCTCTCTGCGCCAGGATTGGTGATTGAAGGTTATGACTTCTACGCAAGGGTGTCTTCAGGTCTTCATATGATGTGTCTGACCACAGAAGAATATCAAGCAGGAATTGACAGAGAAGACTCCGTGGCAACATCATTGCGCGATAAGGGCGTGATGATAATGAGCAATGGTGATTTTGAATTAAGCAACATTGGCAACCCATCGCTTAATGCCTTTTGGGAGCTTGATGCATATGGCACATGGAATTGCCGTGTAAAAACAAAGGAGTAAACTATGCCATATTACGCAGTAGCATTTCAGGAAGAAAGTGGATTTTTCACTCGAGCGGCCACTGAAGAAGAGATTCAAAAGTGGAAAGACGAGCACCCTGGAGAAGACCCAGACGATAAATTGGTGATTAGAACCGGACACTGGAGTGGTTGTTATGCCAAAGTAAGGGGGCCGTTCAGAAAACCCAAACAAGCATGGAACTGCGTGGAAAAAATTCAGTCCAGGTCTATGCGAGCCGATTACCCATTTGTGTTCAAATATGGCGACAATCAATCAACATCACAACTGGCCAAAAAGATTGACTGTGAGGAATATGTGACCACCGCAGAGTGGGCCGGCAAACACGTAATACACAAACTGCGATTCAAAAAACCACGATACTAACGATGTATAAGTATAGTCATGGCTATACCGTTCGTTGGTAAGCGCATGACGCGCAAAGAATTCGCTGATTACTTGGACTCATTGAAGTTTTCTTCATTCAATCCAACGTTTGTCACCCTGCATCACACAGCATCTCCCACGCTGGCGCAGCGGCCTAATGGATTTTCCTCACAACACTTGCAGAACCTGTTGCATTACTACCAGGACACCCTTGGGTGGAATGGTGCGCCTCATGTATTTGTAGATGACCAAGGCGACGGCATTATTGTATTCCAGCGTATGGATAGGCGCGGTGTTCATGCCGCGTCTTTCAACAGCAAATCATGGGGCGTAGAGATGCTTGGTTACTATGACACAGAGTCATTCGATACAGGCAGAGGTCAAATTGTGCGTGATAACGCCATGCAAGCACTAGCAATTATGTGCAAGCGGCTACACGTAAGTGCCGACACAATCAAGTTTCACAGAGATGACCCAAAGACAAGTAAAACATGCCCAGGAACCAAGGTTAAGAAATCTTATGTTGTGAATGCGGTTCAGGAAATCATCAACGGTCATAATGTAAATGAAAACGCAGAAGATTACTCCGAGTGGACAGTGATAGTCCCTGGCAAGGAGGACTGGATGAACAACAGGGTTTCAAATGGCTCTGTTATTTCACGCGCGAAAGATTTCGTCAACTATTTGGTGCCTGGTTCGACTGTCAAAATGGTCAAGAACTCCAAGCTCGAGTGGAACACTGGTGATAAAACGGTGTTTCTTGACATTGTTGACATTGACGAGAACAACAGGTCATGGGTTTCGGTGCGCCAGACCGCTGAAAAAATTGGCTACCAGGTTTCAGTGCATGACAAGGCTATATTTCTTGATAAATGATGCCATATTTGTCAAGTAAATCTTGGACATATACTCTCTCCACCACCTCGCCGGGCGTGTCGTCCTCGTATACCTGGCACAACGGAGTATAGCCGTCTTTGATTCCGTTTGAATTGACATCAACTAACACAATTCTAAGACGGTTCTCAGGTAAAACCTCGTATATCAATCTACAAAAAGCCGCTAGGTCTTTTGTGGGTATACCTGTGAAATTTGCAACATCTTTGACTTGGTGTCTAAGCATTCCAAGTGCCCCAAAGTCAGACAACATGTCAAAATCAGTCATGATAGACTCTGCACTAGGGTGATTGTCTCTAACCCATTGTAACAATGTTGGGTTCACCGGGAAAAATGCATCCATCATATGATTATAGCACATGCATGTCAGAGCGTGTCATAATGCGTATACTGTAGCATGCACATCGAAGACGACGATATAGTTGCCGAGTTGCTCGAGTACGAGTCGACTGGGATGATGACAATTCCTGTTTTCATTGCTCTCAACACAATGGATGTTGAGCGACGCAAGAGGATTTACCAGCTATACGAAGTTGCAAGAATATTGACCAGGCCTCCGGTTGACGAACCTGAGTTGTAATTGAATGTGATATCGTGGTATACTGGTTGAATGAACGTAAGTTTCATTGAGAACCACGACGTAACGCACCTAAATTCTGTGCTGCTAGACAACAATGGGTTCTGCCGTGTTTTGCCTGCGAATGAAATCAATTCGATTGACCGCAACAGCTTTAGGCTGTGGTGTGGTCAGAATGCGGTCTATTTGTACCCAACGCTTGAACTGGTTGAATACCTAACTGACTTCATTGCCGGCAGAAGCGCAATCGAAGTTGGTGCAGGCAATGGTCATCTCGGCAACGCGCTTGGTATTCAGATGACAGACTCTGGTATGCAGACGCGGCCTGAAATCATTGCGCAGTATCAGATGATGGGTCAGGCTTGCACATGCCCTCCCGCTAATGTGGACATCGTTGATGCAGTTGATGCTGTGAACAAGTATCAACCCCAGGTGGTGATTGCATCATGGCTTACACATAAGTGGGAACCAGGAATGTCTACCGGCAACATGTATGGCCCAGACGAAAGGCTCATCATTGATGGTGTGGAAAACTACGTTCACATTGGCAATGATGCGATTCATTGGGAGAAGCCAGTTTGGTCTATGCCACATAACAAGGCTTACCACCCGTGGGTTGTATCCAGGGCTGGTGCGAAGGAGCTTGACCACGTCGCAGTTTGGGGTATACTGTAAATATGAGCTCAGTAATCGACATTGACAAGCTGATTGACTCTCAAGACAGCGACATGCTTGACACCCCAGGTGATTTTCCTGATGCAGTTATCATGATTTCACTTGGGGCAGGCAAATATGCTGCTGTGAATGCAACTACTGCTGGCCCCGACCCCATGGAGGTCAATATCATCGCGGTGTTCGCAAATGACAACGAGGCTGAAATCTGGGAACAGAAATGGAAACTCACAGGAGAGCGCGTCAACAAGAAATTCAACGAGGCACGAGATATCGCCGTCAGCAAACCAAACGTGTATGGTCTAGGACTGCAAGTTAACGCCAATACAGCAGTGATTCACTGGGTGAGATAATGACAGAACAAGAACAAGAAAGAAAATTGAAATTCCGCCCAGGCGTAGCGGTGTTTGTACCAGATGCCCAGCGTAGATTCCCAATGGGTCGACGCAAGACTGGCAAGCACGATGACGGTTTGTGGTGTCTACCTGGTGGTGGGCTCGAATGGGGTGAGGATTTTAGCCTTGCTACAGAACGCGAAACCGTTGAAGAGTGTGGTTTGGTTGTTCAGTACCTTGGCCAGATTTGTTCTCACTCGTATTACAACGCAGAGGTTGATTCTTACCACCTGACTGTCTATACGATTGCAGGATGCTTACCGAATTGTGCATTGCATAATGCAGAACCAGAAAAGTTTTATGAATGGGAATTGTTCACTGTGGACACAATGCCAATAAATGAACTTGCATTTCCATGCACTTTGCCGGCTGCGAACAGGTTTGCAACCGTACTTGATAGGCCAGAATTACTTATACGGCCGCAATGGGGTCCTGAATGAACTTCATTGGCAAGTTACTAGCAGAGCATCGTCGCAAAAAGTTTCTAAAGCGATGGCGTGCGTTGGCAATGGCTTATCGAGGAATGGGCGAAACAGACCATTGGATTCGAGCAAGAATTACTGAATACGTACAGCACAAAGAAGCAGATGATTCCATTGTGCTTAAGCCCAACCAAACCAAAGACGATTATATCGAAGACATTTTGAGCGTATTGTATGAATCTAAAACTGTGTCCAGGTAAGGCCAAGCCAGTTCTCATAGAACTTACCGAGAAACAACTTCGAGCATTGAGCCAAGAAGATACGTGGAGCAATCGTCATGCTGTACGCGGTGTCAAACGCATCAAGATGAAATGCGAACTATGTGGTGCGAAGGTTACTTCGTCGGTATCAAGTTGTCACGATGGCTGTTGCGCCAGCCACAAGATACCGCCACATAAACCAAAGGGTTGGTGGAAGAACAAGTAAGCCGGAATTTCCGGCTTACATTTCACTCGGGTGCGCATTGCCCTTTTTCTGATTGCATACATCGCACATTACTCTCAAGTTGCTGACTCTGTTAGAACCACCTCTTGAGCGCGGTATATGATGGTCTAGAGTAAACGGTTCGCCATCCTCTGTCAATACCCAAACCATGTGTTTTCCCATCGCACGAACTAGCACGTAATAAGCGGCTGGCTTATGGCAAGAAACACAGACCATGCCCATTTTGTGCATCAATCTGGCGTGCTTGCTCGGGTAGCTGTAGTTGTACTTGGAGCCGTCGAGGCCAACAAAAGTGTACGACTTACGCTTTACAGGCCTTGACAGTTCAAAGAAAGGACACCAAGCAATAAGAACTGCGCTACCCCTGCTCTTCAAATGAGCAGCGGGAAAGTTTTCTGTTTGCCAAACAAATGGCACACGTATGTTCTTTTCCCAGCGCTTTACGGTTCTTTCGTATACTTGCATAGTGACCTCCTAAAAAATTGACCGCACCTGTTCAACAGGCGCGGCCGAACATAGTTATTATACTCTATTTCAGTCCAAGGACATATCGCCGTTCTGCCAATCAAAAAGCCCTCGGTTGCCTGGTTGATATTCAATGATAATTCGACATGCCGGTGGGTTGCCATCATTCGTGCGAAGTTCGGCACCCTCATCAAATTTAGCCACCACACGAACTGCTTCTCCAAATGTCTCAAGACCCATGGCAAGTTCACGACGATTTGATTCTTGATGAACCCAGTATTCGTCATTGAATTCTTCAAATTCTTCGTACTCTAGTACAACATTGAATGGCATGATTATTACGCTCCATTCCTACTAATGAACTTCATGAGCATATGTCTTCGCTCATAGTTGACGATGCGCACGGTTGGGCTGCAATCATGGTTGAGTTCGAAATCAGACATTTCATTCAAAATTTCATTAATCATTTCGATGCCGGAAGCGCGGATATACCTTGGATTCTCCATGAGCTCAGTATGAAGTGCAATGGCAGATTGGGCGTTTGTCCACAGGTTCTCGAGCTTAATATCAGCATCATCCTCTCGTACAGCCTTGGCAGAACCAGGCCGCAATTCGCTGTAATCCGTATCCCAGTATCCAAGCAGGTAATCGCAGAAATCGACATGATTCCTGATTCCAAATTCAGCCGCCTTTCGCCCATTAATGACACCGGTTGCGACCAGCCCATCATAGTTTTTCACAGCACGAGCAATGAAATCGTTTGGGTTTTGAAGTTGCTTTGAAGCAGCAAGTTCGACATTAATAATGTCATGAGAGTCAGTCCAAAAAACCTGACTATCCTGAGCACAAACAAAACTGGCCATCGCCAACACGAACATAAGGATTAACTTCTTCATACTCGTATTATGACACAGATGGCCAATTAAATGCTATAGGACGTCCCAGCCAGTTATTGGGCGGAACACCCCGCGCCTTCCGGCGCAAATGTTTCTAAAGTATCGCCTTACACGCTTATGCGCCGTTCGTTTCAGGTACTTTTTGTTCTTACTATCACTTGAATATCCGCGTTTCTTACGCAAAATACCACATGCTCGAGAAAAACCCTTGGCAATAGCCCTTGGTGTAAAGTCATTGTTGTCGATGTGTTCAATTAGGCATTCGTCCATAATCAACCGTAGTTGAAAATAACGATGACATTACATGTTGCCATGACAACAATTATACATCACATTCAAGAAATGCGTCTATTGAACGATTAGGTCGGTGGTCGAGTAAATACAAATCTACTCGACTATTCTGTTCTGGAACATCACCTATCGCACTTATCGCTTTCCAGTACCCGCGACTGTCTTTTTCATACTGAATCAACACTAAGGCCTCGCCAGTTTCTTGAGACCTTAGTTCAATCCATGGTTTTGGCCATCCAATTTCATCTGCGGCCACATTAAGAATATGTGCGATAGGGAAGGAAACTTTCTCAAAAGACTCGTGATGCACAATGACGTTGTCAATTAAATCATTGTCACATACACCAGTCAACTCCACATCGAATACAATTACTGACATTTTTCCTCACAAATATGCTTTGCACCAATCATACCCCATTTTCACCTCCCACGCATCAGCGAGGGCGTCATGTTCTTGACCATCTGTGCGTTTTGGAAGTGATTTTACTTGCGCCTGTTTCATCAACCACTTGATATCGTTGACATAGAATGGCCAAGATTCAGGCAAGTCAAAGAATTGTCCATACAAGCTGGTCAATACTACCCAGTCGTAGGCCGCCACATACGCCCAGAATTCAGGATATCTTCCGCAAAATTCAGTAATACCTCGACGCAAATCACTGTCTGACATCCATTCTTTGGATGTCTGTGGTGGCAAGTGTGGGACTACGTTCTGCTTCAGCCATTTGTTGGCAAGTATTTTATCCCATGGTGCCTCTTTGCGCACGCCGTAGAATTCTCTACCGTCTTCGTCAACCATACCTATACTAATTAGGTGCAACTCAGGTGGCTCGCTCAAGAATTCAGTATCGAAAAATATCTTTCCCATGTGGTATTATGTCGAAATGAGATTAGCTAGACGTTCATTCAAAGAACCATATCCATGCCAAATGGCCTGGCCAGAAGATTGTTTCGTACAATGCGGTGGAGATGGACTCGTGTTCACCAAGAAAGGTGCACTCGAAGATGCGTTCTCCAATCGCGAAAAGATGGAAGAAGCGATTGCAGGTGTTATACTAGATGCGCCAGTACAAACTGAGCACTACCGCACTGCGTTCTTTGAAGCCTTTCCGCGTAACCCAGACACATTCATTCGCGGCGAGGGCGCGACGATTGAAGAGGCAGAAGAAAAAGCCTGGAACAAGTACCAAAGAATTGTGACATGTACTGGTCATGAATATGAAAAACGCGGCTACAAAAATGGAGGCGGAATTTGCAAACATTGCGGATTGTTCAGTTCTGGTGTATTTGAACCTGATGAGATATGTTATTTATGCGGTGCTAAGACTTATCATGGTCAGACCAATGCAAACACATGGTACTGTGAGTCATGCGCGGACAAAGTCCCCAATGAACTCCTGCCAGAGTGGAAAATAAAAACGAAAGAATGGGACCAAGAAGACAAGTTCTAATACCCACCAAGTTCTCGTATCATTTTGCGAATTGGGTGGTTAATTTCCCTGGGCACGCGCTTAACACCGAACAAATCTTCGTTCTTATGGTCGCCATAGTGTATTGCAATAACATCATCTTTGGTCACATATAGATTCGCCTCAAACGGAGACATGATATAATTCCCAGCAACCCTGCTATTTGGTGTTGTAACAAAGTTCCATGCTGCCACTGGATATACTTCTTCGGTGGCATACTTTCCATCCCATCCCCAGTCAACAATAATATCTGCCACGCACTCGAACCTCATGGCATCAAACCACGCGCCCTCACACGGCACAACACCAACTTCTGGCATAATCCGCGTAGAAAATTCCACACACATTTGTAGTTCTTTATCTTGATGCATTGCATGCGCCGAAATTCCCTCAATTGTCGGGCAAGGTAAATTGTGACCGGCAACAGCATTTTCCACCGAAAAATGTTGCATCATGTGCTCGACCAACCCATGACGAACCAACAGTGTGTTGCTGGCGTCCATGGCGAAATAATATGGGTTCATCAACTTTTTGGCGTATCTGTAATTACTCAAGTGAGCCCTGATTAAACTGCCATCAGCCCAGCCAGTATTAAGTCTTTCAGGATTGACTACTGCCATTGGGTTTGCCTCGCGCAATACAGACGACAATTCCTCGGTACTGAATGGTGCCTGAACACTAACATGAAAAACCGGTGCCGCCGCCGGAGCAAACACGTTCCAATTTTTGGCTTGGTCTATAACGCAATCCAATGCTTCATGCACGGGAATACTGACTGCAACCTGGTGTATAGGTGACATGTCATATTATGTCAAAAAACTGGGGCGGGTGGCTTGCGATTTGACAATGTATCGGTCAATGGTGTCTTATCGCCGGGGGTAATTTTGCCACACCGCCCACTACGGCGCACTATTGGACCTGTCGGCGCCTTGATTTATTTTTCGGCAAAAGCATAGGCGAGACCTGCACAGTTTTCCTAATAGATTAATATGACAAATCCATACAACAAAGTGGTTTTGGCGCGAATATCTGACCTAAGCGGCGGTAACCCAGAGCTAAAAACCCTGGTAATGTCTGCCGTGTCTGGAACGTCTATTGTAACTGGTTTCTTTGTGGACGCAAGAGGAGACCAATTAGGTCAATCTGTCACAATCAATATTACCACTGCAACTACGCTTCAAAGCGCATTAACTACACAGCAAAAGATAGATAGTGGATGGAATACTGGCGACGCTGTTGGTCTTATTGGTCGACTCAGCGGTTCAGCCATGTACATAGGAACTGGAGGAGATGCCTCAGATGGCAGTATTCGCAGTGGCATGTCCACAACAACAACTTATCCAGAAGTCCCCACAAGTGAGTACTTCACACTCGGCCGAGTATCATCCGTAGTTAACACAGGGGCGCCGCCCACTACAACAACTGGCGGAGTGGGTGGTGGTGGTGGCACTGAATACACCGAAGGTACCACTGATGGTAGCATTACCGGAGTTGCGATACTCATGGAAAGTTCCGGTGATGCACTTAGGCCTGTTCAGGGAAGTGTCACAGACGGACTTCTAGTAAACCTTGGAAGTAACAATGACGTTACAGTTACTGGAACAGTAACGGCCAACATCGCCGCCGGCACGAACAATATAGGTGATGTTGATGTACTAACTGTCCCCGCGCCACTGAATGTCACTGGTGGGGGTACAGAAGCCTCAGCATTGCGTGTTACCATTGCCAATGACTCTACTGGCGTATTGAGTATTGACGACAACGGTGGTTCAATAACAGTCGATGGTTCAATCAGTGTCGCAAACATTGTTACGGCTAGTTTGGCAGCCGGCACGAATAATATAGGTGATGTTGATGTACTGACCGTCCCCGCGCCATTAAATGTCACCGGTGGAGGCACAGAGGCCTCGGCATTGCGCGTTACCATTGCAAATGACTCTACAGGTGTGCTCAGCATTGATGACAATGGCGGGTCAATAACAGTCGATGGTTCAATCAGTGTCGCAAACACTATTACGGCCAATTTAGCGGCCGGCACCAACAACATTGGAGATGTTGATGTACTAACTGTCCCGGCACCACTGAATGTCACTGGTGGTGGTGCCGAAGCATCTGCACTCAGGGTCACCATTGCCAATGACTCTACGGGCGTACTCAGTATTGATGACAATGGCAGTTCGCTGACAGTAGATGGTACTGTTGGAATATCGGGTACTGTTGCGGTTACTCAATCTGGTACATGGGATGAAGTTGGGATTAATGACAGTGGCAATAGTATTACCGTTGATGCTCCTGTTGGCACGCCTGTTAATGTTCAAATTGGTGATGGCACGCGAACAGCAACTGTTCGAGACACTGGTAGTAGTGATTCATTGAACATAGCTATTGTCAATGAATCAGGTTCGCAAATTACTTCATTCAGCGCACAATATACATTTGGCGATGAACAATCTGGGAGTGTTGGCACATCAACTGCTGTTCCATTGTTTGACGGATTGAGCGGAAGACCATCAAGAGCGGCGGGCACATTGAAAATCAGATTATGCAATTGTTCAGATACGTATAATCTTCTTGTGAGATATGACGCAGACCCAACTACAACTGCATTCCTAGAGTGCTTATTGCCGCTTGAAACAAGAGATATTGATTGCTCGAGCGTAAACGAAGCTAGAATTTTGGCTTATGCTGGCACAATCAGTTATGTAGCACAGGTGTTATCATGAGCCGTGGGCGCAGTTCTGGGGGAGTGTATTCGAGTATTCGACAACACGAGGGATTTGAAGGCCCTTCGACATCGGCACCATTTGGTACGATTAGCTACAATGCGTATGGTGACGGCTATTTGCAAACGGCTAGACCATCTGGGGCAAATTGGCAACGTACATCCACGGGGTACAAACCAGCAATGCTGGTTCACAATTGCGAACATCCATCGTTACTCAACAGGGCACAAGAGATTTACGTTGGCGGCACCACGGCAAGAACCGGAACACTATTAGCCGACAACAGTGCTGCCACCAATCAGGCCGCTGACCCTAATGATACAATCAGCACATATCATGGACAGTCAGTAAATGCCGGCGAAGCGATGAACCGATTTTACATGGGTTCTGGAGAAGATACAAGTGCAAGATACACATGTTGTATATTGCGTATTGGTTGTCCATTTAGGATTTTGAAGATGGGAGTGTATGTTGCAGACGCCACTAACGTAACTGCATTGCGGGGGAAATTCGGTATTTACCGAGCGGCAAATCATTACAATGAAAATGCAATGCCGTGGAAAATTTATGACAATGCCTTGCTTTATATCGACCAATCATCACCTCTTAGTGGATACAAATACACATTGAATTGGTACACATATTCAGAAGCACCAATTATTGAAGATGAAAAATTCTACGTCAAGTCACACTGGTCAAATACTGTCAGCGCTGGTTCTGGACCAGCACTATTGGTTAGATACGGTTTGGATATGGCGTCAGGATTCAAAGGAGACCGCTCGAAAACATCTGATGGCAACTATACAACGCCGGCGTGGAACACGGTATATGACTACACCGGGGCAGTTGGTAGTATAGATAGTGCGTTGGGTAAATCAAGCATCCTTTACTGGTTTATAGTGGAGCCCCTATGAAAAGATTTGCTGTTTGTGACTGGATACAAAGAATACCCGAGGTAAAAGACCTTGGATATGACGGACTTCGCTCGTCTACGGCCGAATTTAGTACATTTTTTGAGAAAAAACCAGCGTTCGTATCACCTGGTTCTCGGCAGTATGAATATGAAATTGACTGGGCGGCAACTAATTCTGGCGGAGGCTCAACAAATCGTTTTGCCACTTCGGCATTCGCAGGAGACATGACGCTTAAGGACGCATTATTGCAAGCAAAAGCCGAAGGCATGGACTGTATTATTGAAATCAGATACAATGGTTACAGAAACAACTGGTCAACGCCAAATATCTTCTTTAGCTACACTCGACACACAGTAACCACTTCTGCTGGTGCATCTGGTGGAGCTACGGCACTATCAGTGAATTCAACCGGTGGTGCGATACCAAATGGGGCCGAGTTGGTATTTGCACGCAGTGGTTCCTACACAACAAGAGCATACATTTCATTGGCCGCAAGTGGAGGCACCACAAGCACAATCCAAGTCTATGATTTGCAAATAGCACTTAATAGCGGTGACAAAATTGCCATTGTAAGAAATGGAGTTTTAATAGAAACAGCAACTGTTAGTGGCTATCCAGAGTCCACCCTCGCAAGTGATAATCGAAACATTGTACTGAGTGGCACTTTGAGCAACAGCATACAACTCAATGACGCTGTTTATATTTTCAGCAGCGGTGCAACCATCATTACTGCCACAAAAACAACCGCACGCTATGCGGCGGCAGCGTTGTCAATAAACGTAGTTGCACTATCAACCTCAGTAAACTCTGGAGATTACGCCGTGGTTGCCGATGTACCAACATCAGTCGAGCCATATGGATATCGCTCTCCAGACCCTGCTGACGCATCGGCCCATGCCGATGGCGCACTGGCGATGATAGCATACGCACTTAACGACCCCACAATTCTATTCCCAGAAAGCCAGCTATGGATAGAGTTTTATAATGAACCAGACCAAAGAGTATTCGGCGCGTCTGGTATTCCAGATGGTTACGCATACGGGCATGGATTTTTCCCGTCTAACATCAGGGAAATAGTCTCAGCGCAAATATTAGCATGTAAAGCAGCATTTCCAAATGTAAGGCTGATAGGTCCAACATTCAGTTATGGCGATGCTAGTGTAATGAACTCCGTGCGTTCTGAAAACTTGATTACTTCTGGATTGGCACAAATAGGCGGTATTGATTCATATTGGAGCAGTGTTGACGCGCTTAATGTTCACATATACTCTTATTCACAAGACGGAACACTTCGTTCATGTGCAAAAGAAGCTAATGATTCATTTAGCACATATCAATCTAACGCCAGGGCGTTTACACCACTTGCAAATATCCCATGGATTGTCACAGAATGCGGAGTTAGAACGGAATACCTATACGGCAAGGGCGTCCCGCACAACTCTACCGCAGTTGCCGCCAACATATTGGTATGCCATGATGTCTGTCAAGCACTTGGCGCTGTTGGTTGGACTCATTATTGTTATGTCCAACGAGACCCTGGTTCTAGATATACCTTGACAGCAAGCGGAACACATAGCATTGGTGCAACCACAATCAACCTCACGGGTACAACTGGTGTTATCATACCATCGGGTGCTGTATTGTTTTTTGGCACACAGGGCTCTAAGGTTACACTAACCTCCGCTGCAAGCGCAGGTGCCACATCACTATCTGTCAGTCCAATCACGGTTGGTATATCCAACAACGACAAATCTTACTTCCATGCCTATCTTGGAGAACAAGCGTTCCACATGATTCCATACAGTGTAGGGGTACATAACTTGCATATTGGAGTTGATGACCCAGAAGGAAAGAATGGCATCTTCTGGGAATTCGCACGAAGATTCGCTCGTGTGCCAATAGCAGAGACGCCCGTACCAATTCCAGACTTGTAATATGGCACTATACGACGTAGCAACAATCACTGAACTGGCCAACTTCCTTGGCGCGGCCGAGTTTGAAATCGACGACATGATTAATGAGTATTATCATGGTGCTGTTATGGAGCGCATGATAGAAGCACGTAAGTTGGTGTATGACGAGGGCACTACTCTAAACTCAGTAGAGTTTGATAGAATAAGCCAACTGGCCGAAAGCATGCGATTGAACGAAACGACAATGGTGAGCGCATTACAAGACAGTCTGTCATTGTCCGTTGGTGCCATTGACAACTATTTCAGGCAAACATTTGATATTGGCATGCGTGAATATTATGACGGCAGTGATGCCAGTCACACCGTGCCGTGGAATGACATGTTCAGGCAGTTGTGGAGGCGTGAGATGAACCAAGAACTCGTAATCTGCCTGGCCACCGCTGTAAAAACAGGCGGCATATGGATTACACACGTTGTTGCACCTGGTATAGAGCTCGCTTCAAGCCTTGAAGTAAGGGCAGACACAACGATAGGTCCTGCCAATATCTCTCTTACAATAGGATTGACCACCGAGGCTGAAGAAGACGTCAACGCCGGAATGTCAGTCACAGCAAACACTGCCCAAGGAAATGCTACACCAATTACTTATAGTGTTTCGTCAGTGTTTATTGACCTAAGAACACTCAGTGCATCTGGTGGAACCAATGGAGACGAGTTAAGCATCTGGGTCAGAGTGTAGTTCAAAGAACATTTCGTGATACAGTGTGTGAAGCCGTTCGAATTCTTGCTCCCATTCAGATTCGTGTCCGGCGTCGAATCCAGCGATAATATGAGCGACTTCGTGCAATAGAATCTCTGCAAAAGCGCATATTGGAAGCCTTGGGTCTACCAGAACTGTTGGGATTTCAGTTTCAAAATCGGCTTGACCCCAAGGGCCATCATAAACCTTGGGGTCAATTGTTTCGTCACCAAGATATGAAAAATGGAAATCAAACTCTAGTTCAGGATGCGCTTTTTTCACAACCTGAAACGCAAACGCAATTGGATTAAACTCGATGTCCTTCATGTCATCATCAATCTTTTAGCGTTTTCTTTATAGGCCCTGTCGTACAGCACAGTACCAACAGCGACCGCCAGGTTTAAGCACTCCATGGTATCAATACGAACAAAATGATGACACCTAGTCAGGATGTTGCGGCCAAGAGTGCCGTCCTCCGGACCAAATATATACACTGCCTTTTCTGGATGCTTGAACTCAAACAAATCGTGAGAGTTTGGCCTAAACTCAATGGCTATAGGTACGACATCTTCGTCAAGAATTGAAAACGGGTCATCGTGATGATACAAGTCGACCATTGAATATCCCCTTAATCGCTCTTCTCGTGGAATTCGGTCGATTGTATCGACTTCATCAATAATTCGACTGCCAGATACACAAACCTCAGGCATGCCATAACACGCCGCCACACGCAATACAGTGCCGGCATTGTGAGCCCATTTTGGGTCTGTGAGCCATACGCCTTCTCCGAGTCGCGATGGCTTCTTCAGGTATTTATCACTGGGTTTCATCTATTTCTACCTCAATCAATGTATCAACATCCAGTCCGCGACCCGCTAACTCTGCACGAAGTTCTTCCATTTCCCCTTCTGAATTTGGAAACATGCCATTATCGCACATCTGCTTTAGTGCTTGATATGTCATGATGTCAAAGGCATCAGCGAGTTTCCTAAAATCACCTTCGTTAATCTCGAGATTGACCCTGCCGTTTGGTAATTCTTCAATTCCAGTCAACGGAGGGCTAACTTTTACCTTGTTTCGCTTTGGCATGCCTGATTATACCCAAGTAGTGTCAAATTTTGGAAGTGCCCAGTTTAACAACCGGCACATCCATCAGATGCTTTGGCAAGTTGTCTGGCGAATAAGTATTGGCCTCGACATCTACAACGCGCAAAATGTCGTCGGGGCAACCTGTTCTTGCAACCAGCACTCCTTTAGCAACAACAGTTGCGCCGGCGGCGACAACGGCAGAACAAACGAGTTCGATGGAGCGACCTGACGTACCAACATCGTCCACAACCATAACCTTGGCATCAGGCTGAATGGTTTGACGTCTGAACTCAAATCCATCTTCGCATCTTTCTGCACATAAACATTTGGTGCGAATGTGACCGGCAACAAACTGCGCCACTAACACCCCGAGAGTAACTGGACCGGCTACATAATCAATATCCAGTTCATACACTTTGTGTGCAAGACCAAAACACAATTGGTTGAAAACAATTGGGTCTTCCATTATACGGAACTTATCCACATAAACATCAGAGTGCAACCCACTGGATAGTAAAAAATGCCCATTAATCAAGGCACCAGATTCGTAAAAAGCTGATTGGTAATGTGTGGTGATGTCAAGTCCCATTTTGTTCCTATGAGTGTGGCGGATTTCCGCCACACTCATCATACCACATTTGATATGTTAGGAACTAGCTTTCAGTTGTTCGAGTGCTTTTTCAAGCACCTCGACTTCGCGGCGTTCGACTTCTTTTTGCAATGCAAGTTTCTTTTCGCGCAATGCCTTTAGTTCAGCGTCTTCGCAGTCAGTGGTTGTTTCAACCTCAGACTCGAACTTCTTGCGTCGCAATGGACTTGGCTTTACAACAGGCTTCATCAAAGACACGCCTAGTTCAAATCCCTGCAAGAAAATCTTAAGCACTGTGGCCTCTGGTTCATAATCCAGGCTCATCGTGTTAAACGATTGGCCAGTGTATGAGCCCTCAACAGTGCAGCCATCTTGCGGTGGTGCTACAGAACAAGTATTAACAGAATTGAAACCATTGCTTCTCAATCCATCTGCATGAGCAGAGTACGAAATCTCTTGCTCGGAGAAACCCAATGAATCATTGAGACTGTCATTGCCCAAATGCGTGCCCCTGGATGAACTAGATGACTTCACACGACCAAAACATCCACCACGCCACGTCGGTGACGCCGGAATATATGGCGTTGGCGGGCCGATATATGGCCTAGAGGGCAACCACCAAGGCCAATCATGATAATGATGGTGGTGATGCTGTTCAGCGGCTTTCACTTCTTTTTCAAAGTGGAAATGTGCTTCAATTAAGCCTTTTGACTTATCGGGGTTGGGGCCATTTTTGCCAAAGTCGACCGCATCTGGACTGTCAAGAGACACAAACTTAAATCGCTTGTGCAAATCAACAGGACCTTCGAGGTCAACATAGCTGTTGGGGTTTACGATGATGCCGCCTTCAGCGACATTTTCTCCGTCAACAAACACCTTGGCAACTACTCGTCGCTTTTTGTCTTTGTTGCGAACTCGGATAATATATTCCGAATTGAACGGGATGGGAACTGAACCATTTGCCAGTTCGTTACATGGAGTGCCATTAACCAGCACTGCCAATACGCAGTTATTACTATACATCATTGATTTCCTCTTTCGTGATTAACCACTCTGTACCCAAATTTCACTTTTTCAAAATGCAATTCCAGTTCTTTAGCATGGAACGCATCGTGATGATTAGAGCAAAGGCAACAACATTTGTCTAACTCAAGCAAGAGCTCCTCGCGCTTACCGGGTAAGAAAAACAGCCTGCTGATTTCAGTGTCTTTGTCTTTCCCAACATGATGGAATTGCAATGCAGATACAAGTTCGTTAAATCCGCAATATGCACAGCCTCCACCAAGAAGCATTAAAGCATCCTTCTTGCGTTTCAATCTCATTTTGCGACTGAGGCTATTCCTGCAATTTCTACATGTATTTGAATAAGATTTTTGACTTAAAGAAATCAAAAACATTTCATCAATAAAATCACCTGCGCATTTGTTGCACACACGGTGATTATTGGCCAAAATAATTGGCTGTTGCCGAGGCCGGCGAAATGGAGGGATTCCGAGTTGGTTTCGTCGCTTGGAAACTGTACTCGCAGAGCAACCGGCTTTTTGGGCCAGGTCACGGTCTGAAATAGTTCCAAGCAAGGAATCATATGAACTCAAGTCAATCAATTGAAAATTAGCTGTTATGCCCAAAATCTTACGACGACCAGTCACCGCAGATTCCGAACAACCAATAACAGATGCTAAATTAGCATCTGTACAACAACCAATCAAATGGTCGTATTGCTTCCAATCAATCTTCTTTCGCACCATTATTCCTTGACCTTATCCTCGTTCGGTCTGTTTGGCAGCATGTGTGCATTCTGCCGAGGATAGTGTCGCTGTTTTACGAGCGCACTATGATTATACAACTTTCCGCCAAAACCATCACGACCAAAGTGTAAGAATGTCAAGATAGTTGTCTGACATACAAGATTCATGCTTGTCTACTGGTACTTTTTGTGCATCCCAGATTTTCTCACGTGCCTCTTCAGTTGGGATTCCAAAAGGGAATGCTTCCACCATATCGTTACACGAAATCAATGTTTTGTTATGGGTCCTGGCAATGTGACTTGCGGTGTACCCCCACATGACCAAATCACCAGGGCTACCACTAGACCATGAAACCATTGCCAACAACGCACCAACCGTCAAATCGACACCAGCGACTTTTAGTCTTGCCACAATCGTTGCATATGGCATTGTGCCCTCTAGGGCACTGAAGTCACCAGGCTTAATCTCATTCATGTCAGCCATGATGGCCGACATGAAGTTTCTAGACTCTTCTTCTGTCATTGGTCGACGGTCTGAAGGTGACACGTCTAAAAAAGAGGCGGGGTACATAGTTGCATCCATGTGTGAATACTACCACATACCCGGCATAAATGTCAACAACTTACTTATCTAAGCTATTGAGAATCAATGGCAATCCATCCTTGCCCTGACCAATAACAACAATCTTGGCATTGTTTGACTGAGCAAGCTGGATGGTGGCCTCGATGCCCTTCCATCGTAATAATTGCTCGTCAATGCCTTGTCGAACAATTGACTGGAACTTGCGAATTCCTTCAGCCTCAATAGCTTTACGCTCAGCTTCTTGTCGCTCTCTATCTAGCACAAATTTCATTTTCTGAGCATCTTGGTCAGCAATCAACTTGGCTTCCACGGCATCTTTGAATCTAGCTGGCGGTTCTATGTTCCTGACCAACACCTCTTGGATGATGAATGGTTCTCCGCCATCGTAGTCTAGCGAATGTGAAGTAATGTTCTTGATTGCACTGACAATAAGGGCTTGTAAATCATCTTCAAGCGCGGCGCGCTTGTCACCAAGCTGCTCCAACATTGTGTATTTCAGTGCGCCTTGTCTAAACGCAGAACGAGAAGATGGTCGGATTACCTTCCGTTCAAAGTCTTCACCGGTACCAATAGTGCGATACAACCAAGGCACCGCCTCTGGATTAACTCGATAAATCACCGTGACGTCTGCGTTCAATCGCATAGTGTCCTTGGTGAACAGTGGTACAGAATCATCTCCTTTTTCAGCGCCTTCAGAAGAACGCGCAACCATGGTGTACTCCATAGTTCTAACAGGAATGGACACGATGTTGCAAAGTGGATTGACAATGTGAAGTCCAGAATAGATGGGTTTTGAATCTACGGTACCAAACAACACCCTGACGCCGACATAGCCGGCTGGCACGGTCCTCAGTGAAGATAACAGGGCGAGTACAAGCGAAACCACAAATACCCCTATGGCACCAGATTTCCCCCACCGCTTCACATCAGAATCAATTGACGAAGTGGTCGACAACCATATGATGATTGAAGCGACCAATAGGAACAGCGATATGTAAAACATACACTTCATTATAGCGCGTGTGCTATAAGAATGTCAATACCGTGCGCGGTCAAACGTCAAATCTCGTCGGTTTCATCGGTATTACTGACAAGGTTTTTGGATTCCAATAACTCATCAAGATTCAGAGGGATAAGTTTTTCAGGGTGTAATTTGGCATCTTCAACAATTTCCATCAATTTCTTCACCTCTTCATCTCGCTTTTTTGGCGGGCCAAAAAATGAAAGCTCCCAGATGATGCCATACAAGATTCCAAGCAACGTATAGTCAATCTTCGGCAACACAACAGTTGTGTGCGAAGTGCCTCGCGTAGAGGAATCGCGCATAAATATTTCGGCATCGGTCTTTAACGACAATGGCAAATTCATCAAACCGTTGCAGGCAGAGAAATCCACCCCGTACTTTTCGCCACTTGCACCAATTCCGTGCAGTGCAGGGAAGGCCATGCCAGACGTTCCAAATTCATGGTCTGACTCCAAGAACCAATATAGTTCTAGTCGTTCTAGGTCACCTTCTTTTGCTTCATAAGGTTGCTTGGATTCTTCCAAGAACTCGCGCACCCAGTTGCCCAAGATTGGCTCTAGAGATTCAATGTGTATTTCTATGAAATCGAATACGTCGCGCAACGTAACTGCTGAATCTAATTCGCAATTGTGCATCAAAAACCCAAGCGGACGGTCTGTGACATCGAAAACTCGACCTTCGCGCTCGTCCATGAACCATTTCTTATAGTAGAGCTTTCCGCCTGGGCACAACCTTAAATCAGCACCCATGTCTTTGTATTCAAGTTGCATACAAGTATTATAGCACGTGCGCGGTATAATAATGTGATGCCTGAATCAGTAAAACAAATATATGGTTCTAATCCGATTGAATATTGTTGGTCGAAAGACCAGCCACTGGCATTCATAACACACTGGGGTGAGAAAGGCGACACATTGTGGGTCTCGCCAACATACAATTCTGGAGTGCTTGAGCGGTCGAGGGGCAGATGGGGTCTTACTAATAACGGTGCTCAAAATCCAAGCAACTGGATGGAAAGGATTAACTTTCAACAATACACAGAAAGCATTTACGCAGTGACAAATTCGCTCGGTATCGAACGAATAGAAGAAGTCGAAGCAGAAATAGCACAACTTGAAGAAGAACTGTCTGCGCTTCATGCGCGACTTCAGCACGCCAAACAGAAAAAGATACAAACATATCGCTCTGTGTGTCGTGAATTTGCTACTCCAATCACAGGAAAGGACTTGACTGCAATGCGTGACCACGCACACAAAGCCGGTGCTGACACGGTTTCATGCTTCAAAACAAGTCAAACACTTGACAACTCATAACACCTTGGGTATACTAAAGATGTTATGATTATCCGCTCACTGGCAGATTTGGATTTGTACGTCCTGACGATGCAACAGGCCGTTTTGCATCAATTCCCATCAACTCAAACTCGATTCGAGTTCAACTGCCGAACTCCAAGAGCTGGATTAGACAAAATCGCAAGTCGTGTTCAAGACGAAATCCGCGCACTTGGAGAGCTTTCATACACCAAGGATGAACTCGATTTCATCAGCAGTCTAAGGTTCATCAAGCGTGACTATGTTGAATTCTTGCGCATGTTTCGTCCAAACCCAGACAATGTCACCGTTCGTGTAGATGACGCTGGAGAGTTAAAGATTTCAGCAACTGGTAGCTGGTTGCACAATATTTACTGGGAAGTACCAATTCTAGCCATCGTAAGCGAACTCAACACTGAGATGCAGTCTGGAGTGGTGGATGCAATGGGCGACAAAGAAATCCAGAACCGCAAACTCAATTTATTTGAGATGAGAGCCCCAGACAATTTCAAGTTTTCAGAATTTGGAACCCGTCGAAGGCTTTCCAGGGCATGGCACGAGCAAGTAGTGCAAGACCTGAAGCGCAAGTGCGGAGACCACTTGGTGGGTACATCCAACGTGTACTTCGCAATGAAGTATGATTTAACTCCAATTGGCACCATGGCACA
>OFRG01000212.1_pt1 | contig 25446 bp, 30 predicted proteins | sample 1543071 | NCBI WGS metagenome assembly OFRG01 (sample SAMN07774222, study PRJEB24372) | wastewater metagenome | isolation source: WWTP Verbania (Effluent) | place: Italy: Verbania | collected 2015-12
ATATGGCATAACCGCCATTTGGTTCGTCCGTGATCGTGTACCCCCGGTAAACCTCTAAAATTGTGCCTTTGATGTCTACCATGTTGTTTGCGTTTGGTATGCCAAAGGTATATTAAAAAACGATTCGCACAATATCCGGGCAAAATATTTTTGATTTATTTTGCGATTCATTAAATATACCTATATTTGGCCCATGGGAAATAAACAGAAGCCAGGCCGAAAAAAGGTCGCTCCCGCTGAAAAAGTGGTTTTGGTGGGATTTTACACTAAAAAACGCCACATTGAAGAAAAGGGCGGCATGGTCGCGGTACGCGAAAAGTGCAAGGAATTGATTGAGTCATGACAGGAATATACTTTTTATTAGATGGTAATGAGGTCGTTTATGTTGGGCAAACAAAAGACTTTGTCAACAGAATTAAAAGCCATAGTAATAAAAAATATACTTCATACAGATTTATTGAATGTGAGGCTAAACATCTGCTTGAATATGAGGGTAGGTGGATTAGAAAGTTTAAGCCAAAATTCAATAAGATTATTCCAATGGGATTGGTATCTCTTAAACTATTAAGATTGCCAATGGCAACATACAATAAACTGAAAAAACGGGCTATACGAAATGGCCGCAGTATAAATAGCCAGATGGTTTATGAGTTGGATGAGAAATGAAAGCCAAAAAGCCAATATCTAAGCAATCGGCCAATAACCTCACCCGCGAGATCATAGCCCTCATCACTGCCAAAGGCGGATTTGCTACCCGCGTGAACAGCCAAGGCCAGTGGGACCCGGTACGCAAGGTAATGAGGAAGGGAACAACGGTTAAGGGCATGACAGATATTGTAGGGGTTCTGAATGGCGTTCCTTTGTTTATTGAGGTGAAGGTCGGAAAGGATAAGTTAAGGCCTGAGCAGGAAGCGGTAGCGGAAAAGATTAAGAAGGCTGGCGGCAAATGGATTTTAGCGCGGTCGTTGGATGATGTGATATTTGAAATAGATCCATTTAAGCGATATATGAATAGTTAGTTTGTTTAGGGTTAGGGGGTCGGTTGTCATGGGCCGTCCCCTTTTTTGAATAGCATTAAAGACTTTCCGCGCCGCGTCACAATCGTTCTTTTTAGCGGAATACATGCTGGTTTTAGGTCAATTGTTTGATAGCCCCCGGTGATGCGGGGCTTTTTTTTACCTTTGTGATATGGAGACGACCGCGGAGAAACTAAAAAAAATCAATCCTAATTGGGTACTAAACGATGGGACTATCATGATCCATCACCCCAAATTGCCCATTGGCGGCCATAAGGCTTTAAGGGAGATTAAAGAGGGTTTAAAGAAAAAACATGGGATCAAACGCTACAAATAGTGACATTACAAAAAAGGCGATGGTAAAAGCCCTCGAAAAGTCACTGGGCATAGTCTCAACTGCATGCGAAAAAGTAGGCATCAGTCGCCAGACCCATTACAGGTGGCTTTCCGAAGACCCCGATTATAAACAACAGGTAGAGGATATTGCCGAAATAGCCATAGACTTTGCAGAAAGCAAGCTCCACGAGAAGATCAACGGGGTAACGATGGGTAAAAACGTAGATGGCGAAACCGTGATTTACGAGACTTCCCCAAGCGATACTGCCATAATCTTCTTCCTCAAAACGAAGGCAAAGAAAAGGGGATATGTGGAAAGGACAGAGGTAGAACAATCCGGTCAATCGACGTTAACCGTTAAATGGGACAAGAACCTGCTACCCAATTCATCTACGGAATAGCCCCCACTAAAGTAGCCGTCGAGACTCAGCAAGCCATAGACGACGGGTTCCGGATTGTCGTAAACCAGGGGGGCACACGATCAGGCAAGACGTATTCCCTAACCGACCTAATGATCGGAACGGCCTTCGCCACCCCACAAAGTATCTCCATTTGCTCTATAAGCCTTCCCCACCTGAAAAAGGGGGCCATGCGCGATTGGCGCGAGCTCATGGAATCCAAGGGCGGCTATAACCCGGCACAGCACAATATGACCGATCAGATTTACCGCTATCCTACGGGCGGATACATCGAGTTTTTCAGCGTTGACGATGCCAAGCGGGTACGCGGCCCCGGTCGGGATGTGCTGTACATCAACGAGGCCAACCTACTGAGCCGGGAAACGTGGCGACAGTTAATCCTTCGGACAAAGAAAACGATCATCATAGACTACAACCCGGCGGATGAATTCCACTGGATTTATGACGACGTGATACCCCGGAAGGACTGCAAGTTTATCCAGTCCACCTATCAGGACAACCCGTTTCTTTCAAAGGAACAGATCCGGGAGATCGAAATGCTAAGGGAAATTGACCCGAACTTTTGGCGGGTGTACGGCCTTGGCGAACGGGGAACGGCCGAGGCTACGATTTACAAGGGCTTCCAGATTTACAGCAAGGAACCATATTTGCAAGATTGGTGCTTCGGTCTGGACTTCGGATTTAACCACCCGAACGCGCTTGTTAAGGTGGGAATACACGAAAAGAGCCTCTACCTCGAGCAGAAATTTTACCGCTCCCATACCACCACGCCCGAACTGATTCAGGAGATTAAGCCTATTGTAGGGCGCAAATCCGTGTTTTGTGATTCGGCCAGGCCTGAGATCATTGAGGAACTACGGCGGGCGGGTATCAATTCGTGGCCTGCCGACAAGAGCGTGAAAGAGGGTATAGACTTCATCCGTAGCCATCACGTGCACGTTCATCAGGAATCAGTAGATTTGCAGAAGGAATTCAGGAGTTACAAATGGAAGGTAAAGCCGAATGGTCAGGTATTGGATGAGCCGGTGAAGCTGTTCGACGACCTTTTGGATGCGGCCCGATATGGGGCCATGAGTTACAAGAAGAAAACAACCGCCCCGGTTTTTGGGGTTCATAGATGATGAAAATAACATACAAAGGAAAAGTGATTAAAGAGATTCCAGAATGGAGAATTAGGAAAAGAAAAATGAGCAACGGAGCAGAGATTTTCTACCCACAAAAAGCCCAAAAAGAGGTATCTAAATCGTTACTTGATTTTTACAATCAAACAGGAAACGATGAACTTTTGTATCATTCTATTGGGGAGTTTAGCACTCTTGAAGAAGCAAAGTCCCACATCAAATCAATAGAGGATAAACAAATTGTATCAACTGAATTCATACCGTACCCATGAGAATACACGTTAACGATCATCCATACGAAATACCTACCTCATGGGGTGAAGTCACCTTCGTACAATTCCTACGGATAGCCCAGACGACCACCGACTCCGAGCGGCTGGCGGCCATTACCGGCCTTGACGCGGAGACTATTCGCAATGCGCGGATCAAGAATCTGGACAAGGTTCTACGTCTTTTGTCGTTTATGAATAGCGCGGAAGGGGAAACGGGACTACCAAAACGGATACTTGGCTATGAGGTTCCCGACAATCTGGAACTGGAACAGACGGGCCGTTACGAGGATATAAAGCTGATTATTTCCACCTTCCCACAGGACGGGAAACTATCGACCGAAAGCCTGATCAAATACACGGAGATTTGCGGGGCGATCTTTCAGCCCGACTACCTGGAATCCGACGACAAGAAGAAAGCCGAATTCGCTAAGAAGTTCCTGAACGCGCCATGCTTGGAGGTCATGGCCATCGGAAATTTTACCTTAATGAAGTTGATCGAATTGAATCTGAATACCGCAAAACCCTTCCCGAAATCCAGTACACCTCTGAAGAGATTCAGGCAGGCTTTGACAGCATGGCTCGCACGTTCGGCTTTTTCTCTACGCTTCTATTTGTGGAAAAGGAGAGCGGGATTAACCGGAATGAGATTCTAAAGTGGCCTGTTAAGGAGTTCAAAAATAATATGACCTACCTTGCATGGCAGGGATTCACGATGAAGAAGTACAACGAAATAATGTCAAAAAAGAAAGCATGAAAGCACTCGCCACCCTACCTCCCGGATTACGTTTCACGTGGAAAGACCGCGTGTTTTTGGTATGCCAGCATGAGGGGAATATGACAGAGGTATTTGACGGTGACCGCTATTGGTCGTGGAATTGTCAGGCTAAAGTACAACCGATATGAAACGCAGAGAGGTAAAGGCATTCATCGAATCAGGGATTAAGGCATTGAGCGAAACGGCCGCATTTAATACCGGCAAGCTGGACGGGTTCAACAGCCAACCAGATAAGCGATACCCGTTCTGCTGGCTGGATTCGATAGGCGTTAAATCAGAACTGACGGTAAACTATATGCCCGTTGACGATTGGGAAATATCAATCTACATCGTCAAACAGGATGCGTTAGGGTCGGCCCCGGAGGAATACGAGGAGATTATCGACCAGTGCGACGAACTGGCCCAGCAGCTAATCTACCAACTCAATAACCAGATAAGCGGATATAAACTGGCCATGCTCAAGGGCATTACCAGGACCCCGTTTGTTAAGAAACTGGCAGACTGTACCACGGGGGTAAACCTAACCTTGACCCTTACCTCCCCGGATACTACGAATAATTGCTAATGGCTGCGCAGGAGATACTTGATGCATACGGAAAAATCGGGGTAGAGGTACTACGTCAGCAAGTATCAACCATCAGCGCAACTGGCAAAACAGCCAATTCAATACGCTATGAAGTCACAGAAGATCGCCTCAGAATCTTTGGGCGCAAGTTCTTTGAGACAATTGAGACGGGCCGCGGACCACGCAAAAGTTCCACTTATGGCGGCTTTGATGAATCCATGTATGAGTACATGGTGGCTAAAGGGATAGGCGCAGACCTACCAGAAAAGAAGCGCAGACAGTTGGCAAAGTTCTTGGCATTACGCATCAACCGCGACGGGGATAAGACATACCAACATGGCGGCCGACAGGTATATTCTGAGGCCTTGGCAAAGCTCGTGGAGGAGTTGAAAAAGGCTTTGATAGCCGACTTCAAAAAATCCTTCATAACTTTGCTGAAATCTCAATTCAAAGTAAATGGCTCTATCGGTAGTTAAGCGGCCCCCGTCTTTAAAGATTGACACGGCCACAAAGTTTACCGCCACATATACCAATGGAGGCACTGATTTAACGGCGGCTTTTCCCCCTACGCTTAATTCCTACGTCTATATTTCATCCGGCCAATACATGGGATTTTGGTACACGGACTCAACAGGTCTGAATACCTTCAACCTCCGTGAATACCCGGGAGACAGCATCAAAGTATTTAGCGGGTCGGGGTCCATTGACTTCTACTATACGATTTCAACATCAATTTCATGGTCGGCCGTTCACCTTCCGATCGTGTATAAGCTCAAGTCGGACCTTTGGCCTACTAATTCAGTAGATACAGCACGTACCGTTTCTAGCTTTGCAAACGATAACGGATTTGTTAAACTGACTTTATCCGGGGCGTTGCTGTCCAGCTTGTCAGAACTTGAGTTTTTAAAGATCACGGGCATAGGTGAGGCGGGGGTATATCAGATACTAACTTGGTACTCTACTTCGGTAGTGACGATCAACATGCCGTATTATTCGAACCTGTCTTTTGGTCCGGCTACTGTGCAATACTACTACAACAATTACCGAGCAAAAATCAGGCTTTATGCAGGGCTTACCTCCTCGCACATCTACGCCTCATTGAAGCCCTACACGCTGTTAGTTGAAAAGGAACTTGTGCCAGACGCTAACGGAATTATTACCCTGAACATTAACGAGGACTTGAAAAGCCGTATTGAGATACTGAAAAACGACTTACAGACAGGAACCGCTCCTAATAACCTGAACGCCTGGATTCAGTATTATATCGACTATGCCGAGGCTTACGACTATTCAGCCGGGGGTTATGGCCTCTTAGATTTCGTTGGCTCATACACGAGCGACCGGGGAACATTTGAGGGCTACGCGGCCAATGCTTCGCTACCGTTTAAAAACAAGTATTCGGGATCGTTGGCAGATTATCTGTATGGCAGTTCTGGCGTTGGATTTATCGGCCTCAAGTTCCTAACGGCCATGACTTACCCTGTGGCCTTCAACAGCTATTATGATATTTCATATATCGACCAGTTCGGGCTATCAGGTACAAACAGATCCATGCGGGTGGAGTACGTCAGGAATGGGACGATTGTAGGCACAACTATCGACACGATCACAAATGGGGGCATCGGTATTTGCCGCTATCGGGTGCAGTTGTCATCATCCTTTAATGAAGATACCATACTTTTGACCCTGCGGTCTAATGGCGTGGTCATCAGCGAGACGCTAAGCATATCAGTCGATACTACCTGCTATGCGTTTTGTGTTGATATTTCATGGCTCAACTATTTGGGGGGATTTGACTACTGGCGTTTCAAGGGCTTTGCTGACTATGGCAACGACATCACCCAGACTATTGAAGATAAGCGCAACATCTTACCCGAATGGCCCCAAAGCTACGGGGAAGGAGCGGACACGGTGCATCGTGAAATCTCCAGAACCTCACGCCAGACGGTAGTATTGCGTGCGGAAAACTTGACGGCAAATCAGGTAAATGACCTGTACCGCGTCAAACTTTCGCCACTTGTGCAGATCGTAAACAGCGCAACAGATAAGCGTACCGTAATACCCGATCGGTCCAGCTTCACCCATTACCCACAGGCTAATAAGCTATTTACATTCTCATTTACCGTCACCTATACGGATGAAAACCCCGTTCAGTCATTATGACATCATTCGTTGACGATAACGGGAACTACCTGGAATATAGCGGGGCTGACTTTGCCATCACTAAGCAATGCGCCAGTATCTATGAGTTCACGATCAAGGGCGACGTATCGGTAAACTTTGAGCTTCAAAATACATCTACCAATCGCAAGGCTTTAGGGTACTTTGGGATTAACCAGACCAACAACCCCGCATTTTCTACGACTCAATTCAACATCATTCGTAATGGGAATTTCCTAATTCGTGGAACGGTGGCCATTTATGACGAGGAGAAAAACGAAAAGAAGGACGTTCTGCACTGTTTCTTTTTCTCAGGAAATGCCAACTGGATAAAACAACTGGACTTCAATCTTAAAAGCATAGAAACGGAAGCTTATACGGTGGCGTTTTCTGAGGCGGTGGTTAATTCTCAAAGTAGCGCAACATCCGGAATTATCTTTCCCATTATTGACTATATGTATTCATTCCAGAAAGCCAATGAATATTACCGGGTAAACTCTTTACGCGGTGGTGACGGATCTGGGGCTACTATTTCAGCAGATGAATACTTTAATGAAATTAACCCCTGTATTTACGTTTCCACGATTGTAAAAGAAATAGCGCGGGTAACGGGCTTTAAGTTTGGAGGCAACGTCTTTACCCATCCGAACTATAAGCGGTTAATCATTACCCATGGGCCGGATGTGGTCAATCCTGATACCTGGATTTCACGCCGTACTGCTTCTCTTATTGTTGGTAGTCCACAGACCTTAACAGTTACCACGCAGAAAGTAAACTTTACTACCCTGATTTCCGAGGGTGGACAAAGACCATATTCAATCAATAGCCGATGGACGGCAGACGCAAACAGTTTAGTGGATTTCGACATCTACATTAAAACATTCGACATCCAAGGCTATACCGTACGCATTCGGAAAAACGGCACAACAGATATAAAGTCATCTGCTGTAACGACAGACACGATTAAAATTACGCTATCAGCTAACGTTACAAAGGGAGACTATTACGAAATTTACATTACGGTTGCCTCTGTTATTACATCCGTATTTGATGCATCCCTTACAATCAGGCCGTCAACCGTTCCGGTAATCAATGGATTCTATGAAAGTGCAGGCGGTGGGATATGGGGCCAGTATAGATTTTGTGCCGTGGCTCCTGATATTAAAGCTATCGACTTTATCAAATGGCTGGCGGTATCATTCGGCGCGGTTATCACATTTAACCCGATTGCAAAGACGCTCAATTTCACTATGGTGGATTCTATCACTGCCACTGAGGATTGGACGCAATATTTCAAAGGCTCTGTTTTCTATTACAACAAGGTCACCACTAACAACTATATTCGGTTGCCACAGGGTCAGGAGCCTCAAATAACTGAATACAACGTTGTTAATTCGTTCGGATATGGTGAGGCCAATATTAAGAGTCAATCAAAAGCCAATGCATCTACGGACGTTTATACGTCTCCTTTTGGCGCGTGCCGTGACAGTATAGGTATTTACAACTCGGTACTTTCTCCGTTCATTCAGAACGTAGAATTAACCGACGCGGAAAGCTATTCATATACAAGCGTCACTAATTCAGGAGGCGCGCCGCAGTTCACGGGAACCACGTTTCCTTTTGGTATTCTGTCAGGGTATTGCATTATTCGGGTAGTGGATAATAACGGGTATTATAATGGTTATTACATCATTGATGCCACCTCGGTAACGCCGTCGGCTTTGATATTCAATGTTTTTGGAACGTTCATTTCTGACTCCACCGGGAAATTCTTTGTCCAATCTGCAACTAAGAAAAATCCAGGGGCGCGGGCTTTGCTCGTTAATCCATCTACCAACGTGCCGGATTTTACTAAGCAAACCGAGCTTGTCATAGACGGCAATTCCAGAACCTCAGAGGCTTTCGCGTGGTACAATAAACCATTCACTGGACGACTTGCGGCTGATAATCTGGTAGGCAATCTTTCGTTTGGGCCGGTTACTTCTCCTACATATAACGCGCCAACACTCACCGATCAGTTTTACAACAAGATTTCAAAGTTCTTTAAGAACCCGTATGGTAAAGTAGAAATGCTCGTGCCGGAAGATAAGTTTCAAAACTATAACTTTGACAGGTTTATCTATCACTCGGAACTAAACAGGTACTTTTTTATATCATCTATTGAGAACTACAAAGACTCGAAAACACCCTGCACCGTTTACCTTTTAATGATTTGACGCTATGGCCGAAGAAAAAGAAACCGTCATACTTGACTTTAAGATTGAGCAGGGCGACGCCATCGACCAACTGGAAAAGACCAAAAAGTCTATCATTGGATTGAAGGAGGAACAGGCCGCACTGCAAAAGGCTTACAAGTCTGGATCTATCACGCTGGATGAATACAGCAAAGAAACCGTCCGGGTTGAGGCGATTTTAAAGAAGCAAACATCTACCTATAATGACGTTCAAAAGTCCGTCACGGGTGTAAAGTCAGGCTTCGACAAACTGATTGAATCCAATAAAGGAATCGGCGCGGGTATAGATAAACTTGTGCCCGGACTTGGTGGCATGGCTTCCGGGTTTACTACGGTAACGGCGACGGCTAAGGCTTTCTTAGCTACTCCGATTGGTGCAGTCATTGGTGCGGTAGCAGCTGGCCTTGCGTTGGTGGCCCAATATTTTACCCGTACCGAGGCCGGAGGGGATCAGTTGGCTCGGATCATGGCGCAACTTTCGGCGGCGTTTAACGTGGTTTTAGATAGGGCTACGCAATTAGGCGGGGCATTGGTTAAACTATTCACGGGAGACTTTACAGGAGCAGTCAATGATGCCAAGGGCGCGGTATCTGGATTCACGGATGAACTATCGCGGGAGGTAGGAGTGGCTGGGCAACTGGCAGACATTCTGGACCAATTAGAAGATAAAGAGATTAGCTATTCCGTAGCAGTTTCAGAAACAGCTAACCAGGTAAAGCGGTTAATCATTGAAGCCAAAAACCGGACTATTTCAGAGGAACAAAAGATTGCGCTACTTGAAAAGGCGGCAAAAATTGAGTTTGATAGCAACGAGGCCGGTAAAAAAATAGCACTTGAAAAGCTGGATGTTGCAACCCGCCAGATAGAACAGGACTTCAATCAGTTAGGGATCACCCGCCAGTTGGGAGAATCTACGCTTGACTATGCCAAACGGATTATAGCAACGGAAAGTATTAAGGCAGACAGACGCAAAGAGATTGCCGACCAGCTTATTAACCTGAACCAGATCGAGGGACAAAGCCTGAACCTTCAGGAGAAGATAGCCAACATCATCGACGTAAATAACGAAAAGCTAAAGGCTAAGGCTGAATCGTTACAGGCGGTTGCAGACGCTACGGAGCGGTTAAATTCTGCTGATCTTGATCATACCAAAACGGAAATAAAATTGGTCAGCGTTCAGGATGCAAATGCAAAACTTACCGAACGCATTGGAACTGAAACCGAACGGACAAAGGTAAAAGCATTGACCTATGCGCAGGCGCAGAAACTTTTAACCGAACAACAAAAAGATCAGGCACTCGCAAGTCAGGCTTTATCACAGTCCCTTGGAGTAGCGGCTTCGCTGTTCCAGAAAAATACTATAGCGTATAAACTGATCGCGTCTGCACAGGCAACGATAGACTCCTATCGCTCGTTTACTTTGGCATTGGCTACTTATCCACCGCCATTTGGTGAGATTGCAGGCGGTATATCACTGGCGGCTGGCCTTGCTTCCGTGGCAAAGATTAACGGCGTGGCGGGCTTTAGCGAAGGTGGATATACAGGAGCAGGAGGAAAATATCAACCCGCTGGAATTGTACACGCTGGCGAGGTTGTCTGGAATCAATCAGATGTAGCGGCGGTCGGCGGCCCGGCTATGGCTAACAGAATGCGCCCTACGTATTCAGACGGTGGAATAGTAGCGCAAGGAATGACAGCGCGCGCGGCGGCTCCCGCCGGTACGCAGTCCGTAGAAGTAGCCCTCGTCTATCGTGAGTTTCGTGAATTTATTACCGCAGTGAAATACAAAGAACAACTAACAACCGCTTAACCCTATGACCGTAGAGCAAAGCAATAAAGAGTTCAATATCCTGGAGTACTCTATCGACCAGATAGAAAATTTCATCAAAGGAAAGCTACTCAATCGCAAGTCTTTGATGCACTTCCACGTATGTAATGAGCTTCAGGAAAAGGAAAAACAGGAAGTGATTGCAGAAAAATTTCATATTTCACCGCGTCAGGTGCGAAAAATTAAGCGTTGCAAATGCCCAAATACTGGTATTTTACCCGGTTACCGTAAATAGGAACACAACAGAACCTTACTACTCATTGAGCGTGAACATAGTTTTACGTTCAATATGGAAGGACACATCTACGTAAGAGGTGACATTGGACAGGATTTTTCGCGTGACGTTGAAAAACAGTTGCAGTCCCCCGATGTTAAAAATGCCTCTGATCTTGTAGTTCACATTTCATCCCGTGGCGGTTCGGTGTACGAAGGTTATACCGTTTACCACCTTTTGAAGGCCACCGGAAAGCCCATCACATCCATCATCGAAGGACAGGCGCAAAGCATGGCGACCTTTATTGCCCTTGCGGGTAAGAAGGTAATTATGCTAAATCCGTCTGTTTTTATGATCCACAACCCCTCACAGGGTTTGGAGGGTGATGCGGATGCCCTACAGGGTGGAAGCGCGGAACTACGCAAGATTGAGGACGAAATGGCGGCGGCTTATGCGGCTAAGACCAAACTCCCGATTGAAAAAATTAAGGAGATGATGAAGGCCGAGACTTCCATGAACGCTACCGAGGCCAAAAACCTCGGCTTTGTCGATGAAATTAAATCACACTTAAAGGCCGTTGCATACGGTAAAACAAAAATGAAGAAAAGCGCAATTACACAGCTTGCAACCGCCCTAAGTAATCTTGTGGGCGGTGGCCCCGTCGCCCTGGATTTAACCCTTCAGGATGGCACTACCATTCTCACGTCCGACGCTCCAAGCGAAGACACGATTATGGGTTCAAACGTCACTATCGCCGGGGCAGTAGCTCCTGATGGTGATTATACCACTACCGACGGAATGGTAATTTCCGTAGTGGGCGGAAAGGTCACCAATTGTTGCCCCCTTTCTGAAACCGCCGAGCAAAAAGTAGCCCGCCTAACGGCTGAATTGGCCGCATTGAAGGCAACGGCAGCTCCCGCCACAACTGCAAAGGTTGAGACGGCAGAGGAAAAAATTGCCCGTTTGGAGGCTGAAATGACCACTATCAAGGCTGAAACCGAAAAGGTAACAGCCGACGCAAAAGCCTCATTGGAAGGCGCGGTGAAGATGCTGGCCGAACAAAAGAAAAAGCAAACAGTTGGAGACGCAAAGAAACCCGATGAAGGACTTATCCCTATGAGAACACCCGTATCCGTAAAACGTAGCGGCCCGAATGCACAGGCTTTGGATGCTACCAAAACATTCCTTGCTCAGGAAATGTCATGGATTAAACGCTACTACCCGATTGGGTATTTTGACAACTACGAAGTTGGTGGCCCTAACGCTATCTCTATCGTAGAACCGAACTTCACGTTTACCTATCCCGGTATTCTGACGACGGATATTTTCTACAAGCCTACGCTTTCCAGCCCGGCTTTGTCGGATCTGTTCACGATCGATCAGGGTATCAGTTCCCAAAAGCAGTACAACGTGGTTCCTGGTCTGTCTAAGATTTTGAAGCCTTACACCGGTTGCGGTGCTTCACTTTCCAACGGATCACGCGTTCAGATTGGTACGGCTACCCTGACCACGAAGGAATTCCGGATGCAAGAGAAATGGTGTAAAGATGACTTCACCCAGCAGTTGAACGGGGTGTATAACAACCTCGCGCAAGAGTGGCTGAAAACAGGTGAGAAATCTTTCGACCCTGCCGGCACTCCGATGGACACCGTTATCATGGATTTGCTCACCGACGCGCTCCGTCGTGACGTATTCGTACGTGCAACGATGGCCGCCGGTAACTCATCCAGCGCAGATTTCAACCAGATCGACGGTCTGTGGGATCGCCTCATTGACTCTTCCGGTCAGTCTAACTATTGCGTTGTTCGCGCGAACTCGTCCATCTTTGGCGGTTCTGCCCTCGGAACCGGAACGCTGGCGGCTGGCGTGGCCCTCACAAACCTCGAATTGTGCTACCAGAAGTCTAACGACCTCTTGAAAGAGCAATTCGACAAGGCTACTTTCTGGGTGACTGGATCCGTTTACGACAACTACGTGCAGTCCTTGGCGGGAACTGGCAACGTGTCACAGGCTCAATTCGAGAACGTGATGCAGGGCGTAGGAGGTAAAAAGACTTGGCAGGGCGGCGTGACCTATAAGGGCATCCCGGTTTATCCGGTACGTCTGTGGGATAGTTCACTGGCCGATTCTTCCAACCCGTTGAACGCCACAACCCGTCACTTGATCCTTTTGACTGTGAAGCAGAACCATATGCTCGGACTCGAAAACGGTGCTGACCTGAACAACATCTATTCCTGGTACGAGAATAGGGACAGCGCACGCTACTACAGAACTGACATGAAGATGGGCTACCAGTACTTGCATTGTGATCTGCAAACTATTGCTTATTGATTTGACCAATGGGATGCAAAGCACAATATGGGGTTAGTAACGTCTGCGGGGACATTCTATTTCCCGGCGGAGCGGATCAGGACTTTTACGTAGGTTATATTTCAGACCTATCTACAAGGTTTTCCCTGACCCAATCCGGTGTAATTACGTCGCTTGCTTTCACAGCCTACAACGGGTTAGTAAAGTTTAGCGGTCAGAAATTCGCGCACAAGTTCGATTGGGAGTGGCAAAAGGGGGCCGGTGGGAATGGATTTTTCCTGCAAAAGGCTACCGTTAAACTGATTGCCCTTTCAGTACAGGACGACGTAGAGGTACAGCGACTCCTTCAGGCTACCGATGCGTTTATCATCAACAAGAACAACAACGGCTCATTCCTGATCTACGGAGCCGGAAACGGGTTGCAGTCTATCGCTAACGCTACCGGGTCAACCGGTCAGAGCGTGACGGATGATGTTTCTGATACCGTAGTATTGGAGAGCGCAGAAAGAACGAAGCCTTTGCGCTTCCTGGTTACCGATGAGGCAACAACAATCGCGTACTTAAATGCTCGCGTGATCTGATTTGTCCTATCACAACCTGACACGAAGCCCCGGCCACAAACCGGGGTTTTGTTTTATATCGGAACTTTTATTTCCTTTGTGCCATGCAAAACGATTTATCAATCGTGTTCATCCCGCAAAAAGTTTGCTTTGCTCACTTCATTACTTTGAATTGCCCGGATGATATTACTGACGCTCAAATAGTTAACGATGAAAATATCCGAGATGGACAAACCGACGTTGCTAAATGAATTGAAGGTGACGCGGGAACTTCACCACTTCAACAGTGAATCCAGATTGTGGAAACGGGCCTTTGAATTGTATAAGGCAGAACGAGGGGAAACCCTTGACATGGGATGCGGAAAGTGCTTTGACAAGGTGAAAAAATACATGGAATCTTGACGCTCGACTTCTACCAAATCTATTTCAAAGACGAGCAACTGGATAAACTCTATCCTTTCGCAAAACCCTATAAAAACGAGCAATTAAGCCCATATTTTGAAAATCAGGTCATCGCCGATATTGTCCCTAACTCGCAGGCGGATCTCGTTTCTGTTTGTTCGTGGAGGCTGGCGCAAAAGCGTGGCGAAGGGGCGGCAGAGGCTATCCTCAAACGTAATGGAACATTTACGCTCACCGAGGAAATTATCATATCAGCCGATTTTGATATTGCAATCCTCACGCCTCGCAATCACAAAGACATCGTGGAGAAGCTTATTTTGTGGCATGGTGAATCGGCTCGCGCGGCTTTAGCTGAACTACGGAAATTTATTCGCATCCCTGATACAGTAGAACACGCTATCTATGAAAACCATTTCATTGCAAGGGGTGACATTTACCGCCAGTATGTTAGTGATTGCCTTATACCCGCGATTGAATTTATGGCTTCAAAGATGGACGTTTTCGGGGCGAATAGCGGGTATATTTCCAAAAAGCGCAACCCGCAAGAGATCGCGGAATACCAAGCGAAAACGGGGCGGCTTGACTGGCCGATAGCACCATTTATCTTAGAGCGGCTATTCAGCATTTGGGCAAATAAGAAGGGATTTAAATACATCAACCTTTGAACGAACAAAAGATTTACCCGCATTTTATAGGCCGTTTAGGGAACAACCTATTCCAGATTGCCGCCTGTATTGGTTACGCTAAACGTCATAACGTCGGCTGGGGAATCCGCAAAGGTTACGTTGAACAAGGCTTTCAGGCGTTCCAGGTAGATCAGTTTTTGCCTTGGCTCCCGTCCTGCCCGCATACTTTCCGGGGCTATTCCGAGCCATATTTCTACCATCAGGAGATACCATACCACGAGCAGGGGGTTAGATTGGTGGGATTTTGGCAGTCTGAAAAGTACTTTGTGAATGCTATTGACGAGGTTAAAAAGTGGATTAAAGCCCCCTTTGTTCCCGGTTATTCTGGTTTTGTTTCCGTCCATGTTCGGCGCGGGGACTATGTTCAACACGCGGCCAGCTTCCCACCCGTGACCGTGGATTACATTGAACAGGCATTAAACAAGGTCCGCACTGGAAAGGCTCTGATTTGCTCTGACGACATCCAATGGTGCAAGGAAAATTTGGGCCACCTGAATACCTCACAACTTCAATTAGAGTTCTCCGAGGGCCGTAATGAGTTTGAGGACTTAGCGGCTATGGCTTCCTGCGATCACCACATCATCAGTAATTCTACCCTTGCATGGTGGGCGGCATGGCTCGGCCACAATCCAGATAAAATAGTAGTTTGCCCCCATCACTTAAATTGGTTCGGACCCGCTAACCCGCACCGTGAAAATACCTATGACCTATTCCCTCCCACATGGAACGAAATAAAATTTAGATGAATAACCTATCAATCTGTTTCACCAACTACAACCGCACAGGGCTTTTATACGAAGCCGTGGAGCCGTTTTTGAATGACACGCGGATAAAGGAAATCGTTATATCCGACGACAACAGCGACCACGATACTATCACGGCCATCTGGCATCATTACCAATTCGCATCTAAAGTTCGCGTTCACCGCAATGAGGTAAATCTGGACTGCTATCACAACAAGGCCAAAGCAATAGAACGGGCTACCGGGGAATGGGTTTGTATTCTGGATTCAGATAACATCTTTTCAAAGGAGTACATCGACCGGATGGAAAACCTTTTTGCCGCTGGCCTGAATCCTAAGCAGATTTGCCAACCTGAATTTGCCCGCCCGCACTTTGATTTCCGCCATGTTTCCGGCAAGTGTATCACCCGCCAGAACGTCGCGGAATTGATTGATAATTCAGGGACGCAAACTATGCTCAACGCCATGAATTACCTTGTCAATCGGCAGGAGTATTTGAGGGTATTTGACAACGACATTCGGCCAGTAACAAGTGATTCTATCTACCAGAATTACCGTTGGATTGAGGCCGGAAATATGATCTACGTTGTGCCTGACTTTCAATATGACCACCGAGTCCATGATGGTAGCCACTACCGGCAGAACGTCCGGCGCACACCTTCGCATTTGCATGATGATATTGTCAACCGTTTAAAGCAGATGAAATGAAAACCGCGTTAGTTTTAGGCGGGGGTGGATTCGTAGGTTCCCACCTCGTCAAACGTCTTAAATCAGAAGGCTATTGGGTTCGGGCTGTGGATTTGAAATACCCCGAATTCTCTAAATCCGAGGCGGACGAAATGCTAATCTATGACCTTCGCCACGAGGATAATGTAGCGGCGGTAATGCGGACGGCTATCAATTTCTCCTATCATTTGGCCCCATACGAAGTATTAAAACCATTTGATGAAGTCTATCAACTGGCCGCAGACATGGGCGGGGCTGGCTTTGTTTTCACGGGGGAGAATGACGCGGACATCATGCACAACAGCGCGGTAATCAATTTGCACGTTGCTAAATACGCGGTAAAATACGGGATCGGTAAATTGTTTTATTCCTCGTCTGCATGCATGTACCCGCAGGAAATCCAAAACGAATACCAGAACTCGGGACTACGCGAATACGACGCTTACCCGGCTAACCCGGATTCGGAGTATGGATGGGAAAAGCTATTCAGCGAACGTCTGTTTCTGGCCTTTGCGAAGAACAAAAAATTGAATGTGAAAATTGCCCGGTTTCATAACATCTACGGGCCGGAGGGAACGTACCAGGGAGGCCGAGAAAAAGCTCCGGCGGCTATGTGTAGAAAAGTGATTGAGCCATTTCAACCAATTATCAATGGAGGATTTAAAGGCATAAAACCTACTGATCAAATAGAAGTCTGGGGAACGGGCCATCAAACCCGCTCATTCCTTTACATCGACGACTGCATTGACGCGGTTCGGTTGCTTATGAATTCCGATTTTTCAGGGCCGGTTAATATCGGTTCCGAGGAAATGGTAACCATCAATCAGCTTGCTGAAATGGCGATTGAAATGAGCAGAAAGGATATTGCCATCAAAAACATTCCCGGACCTGTAGGGGTAATGGGACGCAATTCAAACAACGATCTGATACGCGAAAAGTTAGGATGGTCGCCTAAATGGTCGCTCTTTATGGGCCTTGCCCGTACCTACAAATGGATTGAAAGCCAATACAAATGATACCAGAAATCGAACGTAAAGCAGTCCGGGCGTTGATGCCCTATTTCTCCAAGAACCCCGTTGTTTTCGACATTGGGTCAAATAAGGGAGAATGGGCCGAAACTGTTATCCAGAACGTTGAAAGCATGTTTCTGTTTGAGCCTAACCAGAGGCTTTTGACGTACACGATGGTTAAGTTTGACTACCTGACAAACGTCACCTACATACCCCGCGCGGTTTTCTCCGAGGAAAAGACAGTTGATTTCTTCTACTTCAACAATCAAAATAACGGGCTTTCGTCTGTATTCTATAACCAGTTTTGGGTCGATCAGGGGTTACCCATGCAATTAGGAACCACTGAAACAATCACGATAGACAGCCTAAAAACGCCTACAACGATTGATTTTATGAAGATCGACGTAGAGGGTGCTGACTTTGATGTACTCTTAGGGGCCAAGGAAACGCTTAAAAAGAGGCTTATACGGTTTGCTCAAATTGAATACTCCGAGCATTACAAACTATCCGGCCACACGTTCGACGAGGTTCAGCCGTTTATCCAGCAGTTTGGCTATGACCTTTTTCATTTTGATGGGGCAAACTTCACGCGCGTAGTCAATAACCCGGCATCCTATGGGGCCGAAAACTTTTACATCATGGATAGAGAATTTACCCAAAACTGGAACCGGGAGTTTATCGAAAACACCAAAGGCATGAAACTGGATTTTGTTTTGGAAATCGGGTGCTTTGAGGGATTGACAACGGCATACATTTGCGATAACCTCCTGAATCCTGGTGGGCGTATTATTTGCATTGATCCGCTTACCGATGAGTATTTACCCGGGCATCCTGACAACGCGCTATTTGTCGGTCAGTACGATAGATTCATCCGAAACACCAAAGGATTGCCCGTTGAGCTTATTCGGAACCAAAGCCGCCATGCCTTCCAAAAAGAAGGCTTTCAGCACTACCGATTTGACCTGATTTATATCGACGGTGACCATACGGAAGAGGCTGTTTTCAATGATGGACTAAGCGCGTTTATGGTTTGTCGTGTTGGCGGGTATATTCTCTTTGACGACTACGAATGGCGGGAGGAAACCAAGCGCGGAATTGATCGGTTTATTTCAGTCCATGCAGGCCAAATAAACATCATTAAAAAAGGTTATCAGGTTCTGGTTCAAAAAACATCAAACTGATAATGAATACAATTCAGATAACCGAAGAGTCAGCAATTATTCCACTTGCTAAACTCAATGAGTATAAAGAATTGCAAATGCTTATTAATGGCATTTTGTCTAATAAGGAAAAGTTTGTTGTTGTAACAAATATCTATGATAATGGATTACATAGGCAATATTTAGCATCACCAGAATGGGAAATTAAAAATGCTGTTCATGATAGCATAAGAATTCATAAAAATTATGTGGATCTTTTGAAGAAAAAAGTAAGTGACTTGGAGGATGAATTACGTAAAACACAAAAAGACAACGCAAGTCTTTACAAGCAAGCAAGGTCAAAATTGTGGAATTTCTTTAAATAAATGATATGCTAATAGATTTCAAACAACTATTCCCAAAGTATGGTATTAACCCTAAAGGGGTACTTCATGTAGGGGCCAGCGAAGGACAGGAGGCGCAAACCTATGCGGATTTAGGCATTCAAAAAGTCGTATGGGTAGAGGCTATACCGAATATCTACGCAAAGCTATTGGACAACATTAGCCGGTTTCCGGGGAATATAGCCATCAATGAGTGCGTCGGTGATGAGGATGAAAGGGATGTAACCTTTCACGTAGCTAATAATGGCGGCCAATCTTCGTCAATCCTGGAATTTGGAACCCATTCGACCACTCACCCGGATGTGAAATTTGTCTATGATTTGAAGTTGAAAATGAGGCGGCTCGATACCCTGCTTTTGACCAACGAAATAGTCGATTTTGGCGATGGTCTGGACTTCCTGAATATGGATTTGCAGGGGGCTGAATTAATGGCTTTGCGCGGACTTGGTGACTTGTTGCACCAATTCAAATGGGCTTATCTTGAGGTTAATTGGGATCACCTGTATAAGGATTGCCCGTTACTACCAGAAATTGAAGAGTATATGGCAAAGTATGGGTTCAGATTAGGAGAGGCAAAACAATGTGGGGCTACTATGTGGGGAGATGCTATTTTTATTAAGTAACTTTACTCTCATGGAGATATGGGAAATAATATCAGGATTTGCTTACAAGGTAAGTGATTCCGGGAAAGTTTGGTCTATTCGTAATAATCGGGAGATTAAATCATATAAATCAAACGGTTATTTGAAGGTGGATTTGTACAATAACTGGATAAGAAAAAAGGTATATGTTCATCAACTTGTTGCTCAAAATTTTTTGGGAGAATCTTATTTTGATGGCGCAATAGTCAATCATAAAGATGGCGTTAAGTCAAATAACAAAGTATCAAATCTTGAATGGGCGACATATTCTGATAACTTAAATCATTCGTATAGAGTTTTATTTAGAAAACGAGATAAGCCAAAGGGATCAAATTCATGGAACGCAAGGAAAATTATGCAAATGACAATTGACGGAAATTTTATTAAGGAATTTGGGTCAATTATTGACGCGCAAAATGAATTTGGTACTTGTATAGAAAGATGTTTGGCGGGAAAAAATAAAACAGCATACGGATATAAATGGAAATACGCATGACTATAAATGACTTCTACGTCTCTTTCGTGAACATGGATCACCGCACTGATCGGCTCAACCACATGAGCGAACAACTAAAGCGAATCCAGTTAAACGCGGTCCGTACCCGTGGGATGAAACCCCATGATGTTATCGAACGCAAGATTGCAACGCCAGACCAATGCGGCACAATGCTACGCCGGACACAGGGCGCGGTAGGTTGCCATTTCTCACAAGTACAGATTATGCGGGATGCTTTGGAGCGCGACCGTCATGCTTTTGTGATGGAGGATGACCTTGTTTTCTGCGAAGATTTCAACGAGCGATTAGCCTACATTTTCAATTGGATGGATACCCATGAATGGGATGTTATTTGGCTTGGTGCTTCTTTCCACGTTCCCCCGTACTGGCATAACGTAGGCGGGTCATTGGACAGGCGAAATAATTGCAGCGCAAATCTGGGCCGGGACTGTGAGACTACCGATGATGAGCGTATGATCCGAACCTGGGGAGCGTTTGCAACCTTCGCATATCTGGTCAACAAAAACAGCGTTGATAAGATTATGGGGATGTTTGATGAGCATATCAGCACTTCCATAGGTATTGATTGGCTTTTTATCAAACTACAGCCACAATTAAAATGTTTTTCTTTCGTTCCCGGTTGCGTTAAACAGATGGACAGTCAATCAGACATCGGCGACGGAGTGACGCGGTGGAGCGGGTTTCTTCAACTCAATGGAACCCGTGAAAATTCCGCGTATGTGTATCAAGAGAAAATGACAGATTTCAACCCAAATACTTTCCAATGGAACAAGTAAACCAAGAAGTAAAGCAAGAAGAACCGAAACTTACCCGCCAGCAACGGCGGGTAATGGAGCGAATCAATCAGCGCGCGCAATTGACTTATGTCAAGTTCTGCGAACAGTATTCCGCTTTCTTTATGGAGCATGACCCAGACGGTGAGGAGGTAAAAGAAAAGGAAAAAGAGATCAACGCTAAATGGGTAATGTATTGCCGGTCTAACCAACTAACGGAGGAATCCGAGATTAAGGTGAAAGAGTTCTTTGGGCGTATGCATGACGAGTACAATAAAACGAGGGCCGAACAATGATAAAGCACAGAATCGAATTAAATCAACTGATCGACTTGAAATCACCCGTGGCTGAAATCGGAGTGGCAGAGGGCTATTTCAGCGCGGAAATATTGCGCTGGGGTGTTCCTTATTTGTACATGGTTGATAACTACGGTACAATTTCTAATCAGTTTGGAGACGGCGCAAATCCCCAGGAATGGCATGACAGGAACATGAACCAAGCCTTGGCCCGCGCCGCTCAATATTCGACCGCTACCGTTGAATTGCTCCGTGGTATTTCGTGGGATATGGCCGGAAAAGTTCGCAATGGTCATTTGGGCCTGTTGTATTTAGACGGTTGTCACACCTACGAATGCGTAAAAAAAGACCTTGAAGCATGGGTTCCAAAGGTGAAAGATGGCGGATACGTAGCCGGTCACGACTTCCTGAATAAAGCATGCGGGGTTAATCAGGCTGTACATGACTTTTGTCGTCAACACGGTTACACGGTTAATACCATCCCGGAAAACAAAGATGAGGATGCGGGGTTCTGGTTTTTAAAGGACAAATAATTTGCAGATTTTTTGCTGCAAAAAATGCAAATGAAAATTGAAGCCTACATAATCGCATGGAATCGCGCGGAAACGATAGCCATGACGATAAACCATTATAAGTCGTTTTGCTCTCGGGTTGTCCTGTTTGACAACTATTCGGATGACGGAACGCGGGACATGGCAAGTCTGGCCGGGGCTGAGATTCAAACATTTGGGACGGATGGGGTATTAAACGATCAGGCGTATTTAGACGTAAAAAACAACTGTTGGAAAGGCTCGGACGCGGATTGGGTTATCGTTGTCGATGACGATGAGATTCTATGGCATCCAAACCTTGTTGAGGAACTTCAATTTGCGCGGGATAGCGGGGCTACTCTTATCCACCCGCAAGGCTGGGGCGTGTTCTCAAACGATATGCCGACAAAAGAATGGACCGAAATCATGGACGGGGTGGAGGATAACAACTACTCTAAGCTATGCGTATTCGATCCAAAAGCATTAACTGAAATTGGCTACATCTACGGATGCCATCAGGCCCGGCCAAAGGGCCGTATCAGATTGGTAAACAAATTATTCCTGCTCCATTACCGCGCTGTGGGCGGTGTAGAGCGATTAATCGAGCGTCACCATGCCTACCAACCAAGAAAAAAAAAGTCGGCCATAAACGAACGGTGGGGTCTCGGTTCCCACTACGATGAGGCAGACGAACAAAAGAGAATATGGTTCAAAGAGCAATTAGAAAAATCCGTTCCTTTATCAAAGGCTGGGTATCTCTTCTAAGTTTCCATACCCCGCCTTTCACCTTCAAACGTCTTATGATTTGCCGGACCTGTCCGCTAAACAAGTGGTGGATATGCACAAAATGCGGCTGCGCCCTTCACGCGAAAACCCGCTCACCTGACGAGGATTGCCCGGTGGGTAAATGGTGAAAAGTTCCTATTATTTGAATTAGGTGGGCATGGGCCTAATTTTGGAGCATGGAGTTCCAAAAGCCCGACGCTATCAAGAAGTTTTCGGAGCCGTCCCCACGGGCATACGGTACGCGAATTAACCGCTACGAAGAAAATGACGACCCGCAAGCTGGCGGATTACGGCGTTCTGAATCCAGGATAAACCAGACGCGAGGAGACACCAAAACGCTTCTTTGGGGCGAACGTGATGCCCTTCCTTTGCTCATTCTGGATGCAGTTAACAAAAGCCCAACGGCTTCCTCCTGTATTGGTAAGATCGAAAAGTTCATCAGGGGTTCCGGGTTTTCAGATCCCGGTTTGGAGTCAATGCAAGTTGATGAACAAGGCACAACCTTGCTTCAACTTCACCAGTACTTTTCTACTTACATGGCATTACTCCGAGGGTTTACCGTCAATTTCAAGTACAACGGCGAAGGTAAACCTCAGATAACAAATGCTTTCGGGGTTCCATTGGAGTGCTTTAGGTTCATGAAGCCCGAGGAAAATACCACTGTAATCAATAAACTTGTCTATAACCCGTATTTCGGTACGGGGGAATATACACAGGCCCAAAACAAGATTTTCAACACGTTTTGCATTGAGGATGTGATCGCCCAACAGGAGGCCCAAGGCGAGACATACGCCGGGCAGATTTACTACTACGGACAGATCAGACCTCCTTATAAGTTCTATCCCGTCCCTAAGTATTGGAGCGCGGAGAAGTGGATTTACGTAGATGCCAACATTCAGGAGTTCCATAAAGAAAACCTTTCCAATGGCTTCTTTATGTCGGCTCTTTTGAACGTGATCGGCGACCCGAACGAAATGAGCCAAGACCCGCGCTACATGAAAAAAGTAGTGGGGACCGACGGGATAGAGCGGAATGAGCCGACAAAAACAGTCGGTGAAGTATTCGATATTGAAATGGCCAAGACCTTTTCAGGTACTAAAAAGGCCGGGTCTGTTATGGTCATGTGGTCCGTCAATCAAGACCAATTCGTCAAAGTTTCCAATTTCCCGGTAAATACGAACTATGACGTAATGAGCGGGACGTTTACCGATGCCATCCGGGGCATTACGATTGGTACGGAGGTTCCCGCAATCCTGGCAAACCTTCCACAACAGGCATCCAGCCTCGGAAGTGACGGCAACGCAATGAAGGCCGCTATTGAACTCATGCAGGCCAACGCCAGAGACCCACAAAGCGTCTTAGAGCAATTCTATAACATGGTCCTGATTCCAAACCATGTCAACGGTTCGAGCCTCGCTAAGGTCAAAATATTGCCTTATAGCCCTATCAATTCGTCGATAACCATCGACCCGTTGATTTGGCAGGTGATGACGGTGAAGGAAAAGCGGGATTTTGCGGCTGAAACCGGCCAGTACAATATCACGGTTCCCTACCCGACAATTAAGGATTTGGATACTTCGCCCTTCCAGATACCTACGGACCCGCCAGCCGCCGCGCCGGTTGGTCCCGGCGTTGCGCCAGTTGACCCAGCCTTGGACCCGTCCGCACCTCAACCAAACCAAGTAGATGAAAACCTTAAAGGGTTGAAAGTTAGCGAGATAAACAAGATTACTTCAATCGTTAGAAAGTTTCAAAAGGGACAACTTACTTTAGATCAGGCTAAACAGCTTTTGTCAGGTTACGGATTAAGTGAAGAACAACAAACCGCTTGGCTATCATGACAAACTTAATCCCATTATCCTACCTAAATGAGGCTTGTTTCCTCTCATTAAACATCGACGCGAAGAAGTTCCAGATGGTGCTTAAACTTGCGCAGGAAGATTTGCAGGACGTTTTAGGCACTGAGTTCTATGACGAGATTGTTAGCCAATATCCAAGTTCCCTTTCAACCGACAACGCCACCCTTTACGAGGATTATTTAAAGGACTTCTTGGCGTGGCAGACCTATCTACATCATCTGAAATTTTCTCAGTCGGAATCAACCCCCACAGGGGAGCGGCAATTCAAGGACGACAATTCCGAACTACTGGCCGTGGTTAACCTGTGGAGCAAAGAAAAGAACATTCAGAACACCGCTAACCGGTACAAGAACAAGATTGTAAACTACCTCCGGGAGGAGCAATCCAAAGATTCTACCAAGTTTCCTAAGTGGACAAAGACCTACAAACCCCCGCTTGGATTTGCGATTTCAGCAATCACGCGCGGGAACATGGACGCGGTGATTTCTATCAACAAGACACAATACCGAAACGAATAATATTATGGCACTCCAAACAGTAAAAAACAGCCAGAACGTAACCGTAGGAACCACGGAGGATGAATTGATTTTAACCCCTCCATTTGGCCAATTAGGTCAGGTTACGCTAAAAAATGTTAGCGGAAGTTTTAAGGCTTCAGTTGGTGGTAATACCAATGACAGCAACCTACGCACCTATTCGTCAGCCGGTGATACGTGCGTACTGACCATTAACCCTACAAGTCAATGGGACACATCAAATAGAATCCATGTTGTCGGATCTGGGGTCTTTACTATAACCTATTGATGCCATGACCATTTTAGGAACCGGAGCGGCCCAGCTGGATATTCTATTCCAGATCAGTAGTGAGCGCACTATTATCTTTGATTTTGGAATAGATGTCAGTTCGTGGTTTTTTGAATTCTATATCAAGACAAACAAGGGGGCCAGAATTAAGTCCCTTTCCCTTACGTCAGGGTCTGGGATTAGTTTAGTAACATATTCTACTTCACAAGTTCAGGTATCGCTTTCGACAACAAATACCAATCTGAATGAGGCAGAATATTACTACGAACTTCGCCGGACCGACGTTGCGGTTCCAATCGTAAATGGTCGCGCGGTATTTTC
>OFRG01000213.1_pt1 | contig 25403 bp, 20 predicted proteins | sample 1543071 | NCBI WGS metagenome assembly OFRG01 (sample SAMN07774222, study PRJEB24372) | wastewater metagenome | isolation source: WWTP Verbania (Effluent) | place: Italy: Verbania | collected 2015-12
GGCTTAGCTTTCATGGCTCCTCCTTCATGTGAGTTTGGTTGGTTGCCTAGATTATTGTCAATTTGCTATGGAAAACTGTACGCGAATAGAGTACAGCGTTTAGCTTAAAAATCAAGGATGGGGCTATTTTTTCCCCGCCATCAACCTCTGATGCTCCTCCGTATTCAAATCACCGCACTTCTTGTATTTCTTGCCGCTGCCGCATGGGCATGGGTCGTTGCGGCCTATTTTTTCCTGGCCCTCCCCTGCTTTTATGGCCGCCACGTCTATAATTCTTGCTCCTTCTGGTATTGAAATGGCCGGCGTAGAATTTGCATGATTTGTATTCTGAACGCTATGTAAAAAAGTATCTGCATCGGGGCGAAGCTCAATAACAGGCATATTATTACCCAAACCAACTTGGCCTTGCACAGTTTTAAGCAATCGTATAATTTCTTGGTCTACATTCACTTCCATTTCTTTAAAAAGCCGCAGGCCTTCGCGTTTGTATTCTACAAGAGGGTCACGCTGACCATATGCGCGCAAATTAACACTTGATCGCATGTAATCCATTTGTTCGAGATGGTCTATCCAATATAAATCGATGGCCTGAAGCATAACGCCGCGAGCAGTGTTGAAAAATACTACATCGCCAACCGCTTCAGCCTGAGCTTCGTCGGTAGCAGGAACGACACCTGTTTGCACTGAACCTGAATGAAACTCTTTTCTTTTAGTTTCAATTTCAGCTGCGTCTTCTGGTGTAGCCTTTGCAAGTACATCATTAAGAATACTTTCAACATCAGCCTGCTCACCGAGCAATATTTTTTTGCGGCGGTCATACACCTTCATACGCTGCTGGTTTAACACATCATCGTATTCAAGAACATGGCGACGTGAATCAAAATGAAAACCTTCAATTTTCTTCTGGGCATTTTCAAGTGAACGGCTAATGAAGCGGTGTTCTATAGGGTAATCGTCGGGAATCTTCATGGTGTCCATAGTTTTTTTAACCATGTCGTTGGCAAAAACACGCATAAGGTCGTCTTCTAATGAAACATAAAACTGCGTTTCGCCTGGGTCACCTTGGCGGCCTGAACGACCTCGAAGCTGGTTGTCTATACGGCGGGCCTCATGGCGCTCTGTTCCAAGCACAAAAAGGCCGCCCAAAGCGCGTACTTCATCGGCTTTTTTTACTAGCGCTTCCGCTGATTCTCCGGCAACGGGCGCCCCACCAAGTTTAATATCAACACCTCTTCCGGCCATGTTCGTGGCAATAGTAACTGCACCTTTGCGGCCCGCTCCCGCCACAGTTTCACCTTCTTTTTCTGCAAATTCAGGCTTGGCGTTCAACATGGTATGCGGCACGCCTTCCCTTTTTAAATAGTCGGAAAGAAGCTGGTTCTTTTCAATTGATACTGTACCAATTAGCACCGGCTGACCTTTTACGTTGAGCTCTTTAACTTTGCGCGCAATAGCCTTAAACTTGCCGCTTTCATTTCTAAAAATTTGGTCGTGGCTGTCTATACGCACCACCGGCCGATACGTGGGCACTTCAATTACATCGAGCCCATACACTTTTAAAAACTCTTCTGAGCTCGTCATGCCTGTTCCTGTCATTCCTGCTAATTTTGGATACAAACGGAAGAAATTTTGGAATGTAATTGAAGCATATGTTCGTGATTCTTGCTGAACAGGCACACCTTCTTTAGCTTCAATAGCCTGATGCAAGCCTTCAGACCATCTTCGGCCTGGCTGCAAACGGCCAGTTGAAGGGTCGACAATTAGCACCTCTTTATCTTTCACTAAGTATTCAACATTTGCATTGTACAAAGCCTTGGCTTTTACTGCGGTTTCAAGATGATGCACATATTTAATGCCGCCTTCTGTATATATATTAGATACACCAAGTAATTCTTCTGCCTTGTCGATTCCCTCTTGGGTCATAGCAATGCTCTTAAATTTTTCATCTACTGTAAAATGCTTTTCTTTTTCAAGCTGCTTGGCAATTTTGGCAAATGTAAGATAAATACTGTCTGAATCGGCGGTAGGAGCTGAGATAATAAGAGGCGTTCGGGCCTCATCAATTAAAATAGAATCGACTTCGTCGACGATGGCGTAGTTGAACTCGCGATGGCGAAGTTCACGCGGGCTATGCTCGATATTGTCGCGGAGGTAATCGAAGCCAAATTGATTGTTTGTACCGTATGTAATATCGGCATGATACGCTTCGCGCTTACTACACGCTTTCAAAAATTCATAACCTACTTTGTATGAGCCTATTTCGTCTTCTTCTTTTGCATCAGCAGGTGTAGTTTGAGATGGGTCGTATATATATGAAGACTGGTCGTTAACAATACCCACGGTAAGGCCAAGAGCGTGGTAAATCTGGCCCATCCATGAGCCGTCTCTACGCGAAAGGTAATCGTTTACTGTAACCACGTGCACGCCCTTTCCGGTAAGTGCATTTAAATATGTAGGAAGTGTGGCAACAAGCGTTTTACCTTCACCGGTTTTCATTTCGGTTATCTTTCCTTCATGCAAAATAATACCGCCAATAAGCTGCACATCGTAATGTCGCTGGCCAAGTGTTCGCCGTGATGCTTCGCGCACTACGGCAAATGCTTCGGTTAGCAGAGCATCGAGCGTCTCGCCCTTAGTCAAACGCTCGCGAAATTCGCCTGTTTTTGCCTTCAAATCGGCGTCAGAAAGGGCCTGCAATGCAGGTTCAAACGCATTTATGGCGGCGATCTTTCCCGTATACCCCTTTACCTCGCGGCTCGAACGGGTGCCGAAAACACTGGTTAAAATACCCATGAGAACACTACTTTAACACATTAAAGGGTGTAAATACACTCTGCAAAAATAACTGAAACATACGAATATAAATATACAAATTATATAAAAGAAAAAAACGCCCGTTGCCGAGCGCTTTTTTCTAAGTGAGAAACCGATAATTTATCGGAGTTTCTTCTTCGCAGCCTTCTTCTTGCCTTTCTTAGCTGCCTTCTTTTTCTTTGCCATAGTAGTGAGAAATTAAGGAACGATTATTGGTAAGGGTTACATCTCGACGTCGTGTGATGTAACTGTAAGTTAATTATCGTATGCATTGCATACATCTGCAATATTTTTTGAAAGAAAAGTGTGGATAACTTTTTTTAGGAAAAAATTATTTATTTTCAATTTCGAATTTATTATTTGTTATTGTCTTTATTATGAATTCACTTTTTTCAATTTGCCCGTTCGAATCAAAAGATATTTTCTCAATGCCAATGCCTGGAATCTTTACATCACCAACATTTAACATGCCTGCTCCACCGGCAGCTTCTCTATTTTCTATTGCTTTTGTTATCGCAAGTGCCGCATTCAGTGCATTTACGAATGAAGGACCTGCCGATTTGCCAGCAGTTTCATCAATATGTTTCTGTATGTATGCTTTGTATTCGTTACTTTCCGATATCTTAGGAAATGTATAATACACGCCATCAAAAAGACCGGGGAAGGTGTCTAAATTGCTCTGATTTTCAACTGAAGCTGTAGATAAGATTTTTGCAGCTTTACCGTCTGCTGAAAGCAAGCCGAGTTCTTTTGATTGTTTGGCAAACGGACCTAACTGAGAGGTATCCTGCATCAGAACCAAAACAGCGTCAGGTTTCTGAGCTTTAATTTTTGAGATGACAGTTCTAAAGTCGGTTGCGCCGATAGGTGTTGATTCCCCTTTTATAATATTCAGGTTGCGTGCTTTCCCGGCATTTGCAAAGGCGTTTCCATATTCAACGTTGAATCCGTCTTTGTCTGTGACAATAACAACTTTTTGATATCCTCTCTCGACAAGAAAATTCTGCATTGTTAATATCTCCTGACGCTGCAGCCACCATGTAGACAAAAGGTACGGGTAGTTTTTCTTATTCTCTCCCACCGTCTCTATCGCTCCGCTTGGAGTAACTGTCCAAATTTTTGCAGCCGTTGCAATAGGGTAGCCACCTTGAAAGCTGTCGCCCCATGTCGGACCTACAAGAGCCTCAACCTTATCAACTTCAATCAGCTTTTTTATCGCGTTGGTCGTTCCAAGCCCTTCAGCTTTAGTATCTTCAACGATGAGATTTATATTTATTTTTTCATGCGCTTTATTAAATTCATCAAATATCATTTTAGTCGCACTCAGCTCGCCCTCTCCCCATTCAGCAGCATAACCAGTAAGGGCAGCAGCAATTCCTATCTTTACATGCCTTATGTTTTCATCTGAAACTTTTTCCTTAGTGCTGAAATTTATCCAGACAATACCAAGTACAGCGACAGTAACAATAACTTATATAGTCTTTTTCATGTTTTATAGAATTAACTTGAATCTGCCCACAAGTGGCCGGCGAGTGCGAAGCTCCAACAAAATGTAGTAATGTGAGTGCAGCGCCGGCCGCCTCTAGGCGGATTAAGTAAATTGTATAACAAATATATATAAAAGCGCAATGCTAACTGCAAGGAACCAAAAAGCCCTAGAATATTACGGGCCAAAACAAAACGCCCCTTTCGGAGCGTTTTGCCTACATTTTGTTGTTGAGAATCGCCATGAATAAACCTGACAACTCACATACCGCAATTATATAGAATTCTGAACAAGTGTCAATTATTTTGACGCCGCATCGAGCTGTTCCTGTGTTGGAGCAGACTCCGTCGAAGGATCCCTTCCTGCCTTAATTTCCTTTATATAGAAGTTGCCAATCGGAGCAAACTGAGGAGCTAACCTAATCGCCTCCTGAATTTCTTTTATGGCGTTACTGCCCTGCTTCATTTTAAGATAGACTCCCGCAAGAGACATGTGGAACTGACCATTCGTTGGATCGCCAGCGATTTTTGCTTTCACTATATCGATGAGGTCGTTATACCTACCCGCTGATAAATATGCCTGCAGCACCCTGCCATCAGCGAGCACAGTAAGATCGTTACCAAAGAGTGCCTTTGCTTCGGCAAACTTTTTATCGTATATAAGGCTAATACCGTAAAGAGTTTTTGCCTCAGTGTTACTAGGTTCAATATCGTAAGCGGCTTTTAGTGTAGCGACAGCCTCTTCCAACTTTCCTAGAGCAAGTAATGTTGTTCCTTTCTGAAAGATAAACGTCTGTTTTTTAGGAGAAAGTTCTATAGATTTTTCTATGTATGCCAATGCTGAGCTGTATGCGTTTACCTTTTGTAGGTAATTTGAATAGAAGATGAATGGCCGTGGGTCGTTAGGAGTAGCTTCAAGTTGCGCGCGGTATTCTGCCGCGACAAGGCTGTCAAAATCTTTGGCCACTTCGGGAATAGCTGTGCCGTTTGGTGACAACTGATTTACAGCTGCGCTAGCCACGTCGATGAGTCTCTCGCGTATTTCGGTGTTACCGAATGTGCCGTATCCAAGGGCCACCTGAAACTCCTGCAATCTGTATTTTGCTGCGAGCTCGTCGGAGAGTTTCGAACCATCTTTGTTTACCAAGTTTGGCTGAAGTGAATTTATAAGATGCTTGCCTGCCATGTACGGCTTCCACACTACGTAATGTACAGACGCAATTGCTGCTGCGGCGATAACTACGATAACTACCGCCTGAGTAGCAGTGTTCGATATAAGCGGGTGTGTCTGATGATTTACCTGCGGTCGCGAAGCATTGTGCCTTTCTGCAACATACGCCAACAGAATAAAGAAAATAATGTAACTAGATAGGTTGTCGAATACGAATATATTGTGCACGAAGTATGCCGCGAGCAAACCTGTGAAAATAGACTTCTCAACATTATTCCACTCGCCTTCTCCGTGAGCGCCGTCAGGCTTCTTCCAGAGTAGATAGAGAACTGCGTAAAACAGTGAAAGGTAACCAAGAAGCGCCAAGACACCACCAGCTATAAGCCAGTCGAAAAATACATCGTGTGTACGGTCGAACCACTGCTCTTGGTCAAACATTTTTGGATCATAATATTTTGCGAAGACATATCCGAAGTTGTCTTGACCCCATCCTAATATTGGCTTTTCTTGAACACCCTTAAGCGCAACGCCCCACAAAAGCACACGCGCATGGCCCTGCTCTGCGACGATAGATTTAATATCGAATGTTATAAGAGAACTGAACCGATACAGTAAGTCGTTATTTTTTATAAAGCCAGAATTCTTAAACATTCCGAGAAAAGATATAACCAACACAAGCGCAATGAGAAAACCTGCACCAATTTTTCGCTTCATTCCTCTTTCAAGAATGGTTAAAAGAATAGCGATAAGCACTATACCCACAACCAAGCCAGCAAATGAGCCTCGAGTACCTGTCTGATATAGAACCGCACCGTTGAATAAAATTACAGCTATGTACGTAATTGACGACCACATTGCCGTTTTGAATGTTCTGCCTTTGAGCCTTCCTGCCAAAAGAAAGCCTGCGATAAACATATGGAGAAGTGCGTATACGCCAAGGTATGAAGAGTTACCTAGAGGCCCAGCAATTCTGTGTACACCTCGAGCAAAGAAATCGTTGAAGCCTTCTATACCCATAACAACACTAACAACAAGTGCTGTATTAAGAAGCCACATCCAAACCTTTTTACCGCGGAGCACCGAAGAGGCAGCAATGAAAAAAGCAAAGAGATGAAGAATCATGACGTACCCTTCCATTCGTTCGAAGTTACTCCAGAATGCTCGGTACGGGCTTTCGGCAAAAATAGTAGCCAAGCCAAGTATTGCGGTAAAGCCTACAACCGACCACAAGAGCAGGTTCTTTTTAGGAAGATACGACCTGTCGCGTACTGCCAATATAAGGTAGCAAGCAAAAGCAATTTCTGTGATAAGACGGAATATGTGAGCCTTACCGGTGACAAACGGAAAGTAGAGGCTCGGCGCCATTACCAAGGGTACGATAAGGGCAAGATAGACCATCGCGCATACTGTATATATAAGTGTGTTGTTTATAGTTCGGTTCATACGTGCTGCTTTTTAAGTGTTTAATAAGGGTGGCTAGAAGTATATCACGCATGCAGAAGCACGTACAAAAGCCCTAAAAAGCTGATATACTGGGGCTACTTCCAAGATGAACCAGCCTACTTCGCCCCAATCGGCGCTTTCTTCACTGAAGACCATTGTAAAAAACTGGCTAAACATGCCGGGTTTCAAACGCTATTTCGAAAATGTTGGATGGTCGGTAATTACTAAAATTGCAGGGTTAGTAGTATCGTTCCTAGCCACTATATATGTAGTGAAGTCATTAGGGCCTACAAATTATGGGCTACTAAGTTACGCAATTAGCTATGTAAGTATCTTTTCTTTCATAGCTACAATTGGAATAGACCAAGTGCTGTACCGAGAACTCATACGCTTTCCTGAAAGAAGCGACGAGCTCATGGGTACTTCATTAATACTGAGGCTCCTTGCTGGTTCAACTGCGGCAGTAATATGTATCGGCAGCGCATACTTAACTTCAGCTAACGATATTTCTCTTCTCTTAATATCGATACTCTCATTTGCATTCATATTCAATGCACCACAAGTAATAAATTATGAATTTCAAGCGCGAGTAGAATCAAAACGCCTTTCTCAGTTATGGTTTGCGTCTTACGTTATTATAAATTTTCTTAAAGTAACTGTAATTTTCCTTAACGGTGGTGTTATATATCTTGCTGGCGTACTTCTTTTTGAGGCAATTTTAAACGCTTCGTATCTAATATGGTTCCGAACAAAAAAATATGGCTCTATTTTTAGATGGTCTTTCAGCGGTAGCGCTGCGAAAATAATATTAACTGATTCCTGGCCAATGATACTCGCTACAGCCTTCTCTATTATATATGCACGCATAGACCAAGTGTTTATTAAACATCTTATAGACACAACTTCTGTGGGGCTTTACGATGCGGCCGTAAGAATTTCTGAGGTATGGTACTTTGTGCCCACTACTATTGTAGGCACTTTCTTCCCCGCATTAATTAATGCCAAAAAAAGCTCAAGTGATGAATACACAAAAAGGCTGGCTCAATCGGCTTTACTTCTGGCCGGAATTTCAATAGCAGTATCAATACCCGTAGCACTCTTTGCTAATCAAATAATATACATATTATATGGGGCCAGCTTTATGCCGGCGGTGCCTGTACTTCAAATATACATTTGGTCTAGTGTATCTACTGCTTTAGGCAGCCTTGCTACAAGCTACCTAATTGCAGAAAATATGAGAAAGGCACTATTCATATCATCTTGCTCAACCATGGTCATGAATATAATTCTCAACATTATTCTTATACCCAAATATGGTATAGCCGGTTCTGCTTGGGCAACATTCATTTCATATATGGCGGTTCCTCTTTCCCTTCTCTTCTTCCGATTGCCTCGCCAGCAAATTTATCAAATATTTCGTGTAAAAAATGTTCTTCACTCTTAAATTAAAAACTTTTATTCGTCGCTTCGCGTCTAAAACTTTTGGGCTTTCGAGGCCAGCGAGTTTTCCTTTTATTACTGGCGACTCATTCAGAGCATTGGCTCAGCATGTGTATGATGAATCTAGCGACTTTAACCCTGAAGACGTTCGCCACGGTGACATAATTTTTATAAGAACAGGTTGGGTAAATGATTTCTTTTCAAAAATTGAGCCACACATTAAAAACCCTTACGTTCTTATTTCTCACAACGAAGACCTTTCAATAAACGACGAGCATGTTAGCTTGCTTGAAAAGAGTGGAAAGATACTTCACTGGTTTGCGCAAAACCTAACAATTTCTCATAAAAACTTTTCGCCTATTCCTATAGGTTTGCAGAATCTCTATTATAAAAACGGCAATATTTTAGCCAATCTGCGCACAATTCAAAAAGAAAATAACTCGAAAACCATTACCGCTACATGTTTATTTTCAATAATAGGAAACGGGAACGCCGCAGAACGCCAAAGTATAGTCGACATCTCAAAAAAACTTTCTTGGGTTGAAACAAAAGAAGTCCGCGGTATCGAATATGCGCGAACATTATCTATAAGTAAGTTCATACTCTCTCCTGCTGGTAGCGGAGAAGACTGTCATAGAACATGGGAAGCATTATATTTAGGTTCAATACCTGTTGTTAAAAAAACCCCAATGACTACGTTCTACTCTGGTATTGGCATTCCTTTATATATTGTTGACTCTTGGGATGAACTAGAGAATATTACCGAGCAGCAATTAGAGGCGTTCTACACAGAGTATTCAGCGAAATTGCAGGCTGCTGCAATATATATGCCCTATTGGGTAGATACAATTTGCTCTAAAACGGAACTTCAGATAAACAAGTAATGTTATTATGAGCAACACAAATATGGACAGATGCATCGTTACAGCAGCCTCGAATAAGTTTTTCCCATCCCTTATTAATTTTTTAGGCTCGCTTCATACCAATTACCCAGAGCATCCAAAAGTGTATGTATACGACCTCGGGCTTGCCTCTTCTTTTATAAAAGAATTACAAGAACTAAGCTGGGTAAATGTTCTTCCTGTGCCCCATTTTGTTCCGCACTGGAGGTCGTGCTACACATGGAAAACATACATTCTAAATACCCCTCTCGCTGAATCAAATTTATATATAGATGCTGGTTGCCAAGTGCTCATACCGTTAAATGCCCTGTTCGAAGAAATTGAATCTAAAGGTTATATGCTTATAAGCCAAGGCGATGAAGTAAGCCTTTCCGATATTGTTCCTGCCGACTATATAGAATTACTAGATATTAAAAAAGAGCTTCTAAGTACAGAAGTTGTGGCCGCAGGTATAATTGGCTTCAAAAAGAATTCGGTTATCACTCCTACCCTATCGGCGCTATACGCTTCCGGAATTGCCGGTCTATGCCTCGGTTTTTCTGCTAAAGAGCAATGGAAGAATAAAGGGGTAAATAAAAATTCATTTGTACGAAATTGCCCAATATTCAGGCACGACACTACCATGCTTAGTATTTTTATTAGAAAATTGATGCCCGACGTCACATTGCACCCAGTCGAAGAGTTTTCAGGTAAGGCCAAAAACGGCGGCTTACAATATTTATGGAATGTCAGAATGAATTTCGACAACCTTGATTTCATTAATTCTTCCACTTTGCACAAATCACCCCCAATTTGTGCCATGCTAAACCGGGCATACATTAAAGCCTTCTTTTTGCTCAAAAAAATAAACCGCATTGTAAAAGAACTGTAAAGGGTTTACTTAACAGCTGAAAAGTGAGAACATTGTCTGTATATACGAAGTAACAGACATAATTCACCATCTATTAATACCCATATGGAAAATACAAAAACAGCATTAGTTTGCGGAGCCGGAGGCTTTATCGGCAGCCACCTCGTGACAAGACTCAAGAAAGAAGGTTACTGGGTACGTGGAGTCGACCTCAAGAACCCCGACTTCGGAGTATCTACAGCTGATGAATTTATAATAGGTGACCTTCGCGACCAAGAAGTATGCCAAAAAATACTAGATAGAAGTTTTGATGAAGTATACCAATTAGCAGCAGATATGGGTGGTGCAGGCTACATATTTAGCGGAGAGCACGACGCAGATGTTATGCACAATTCTGCAACCATAAATCTAAACATTGCTCATTATGGCCACAAAGCTGGCATGAAAAAGATATTCTACTCTTCATCAGCATGCATGTATCCAGCATACAACCAAGAAGACCCTGAAAATCCTAATTGCAAAGAAGACTCTGCCTACCCTGCAGCACCAGACAGCGAGTATGGTTGGGAAAAGCTCTTTAGCGAACGCCTCTATCTTTCGTATTTCAGAAATTACGGTCTACAGGTTCGCATCGCCCGCTTCCATAATATTTTTGGGCCAGAAGGAACATGGCAGGGCGGCAAAGAAAAAGCTCCGGCGGCAGTATGCAGAAAAATTGCTGAAGCAAAAGAAGGTGGTGAAATAGAAATATGGGGTGATGGCAAGCAAACACGTTCATTCCTTTATATTGATGAATGCCTAGAGGGTGTCAGAACATTAATGAAGTCAGACTTTACTGGGCCGGTAAACATTGGCTCTGATGAAATGGTTTCTATAAACCAACTAGCAGAAATGGTAATGAGTGTAGCCAATAAACAGGTAACCATAAAGCATATACCTGGGCCACTTGGTGTACGTGGCAGAAACTCAGACAATACCCTTATTAAAGAAAAACTAGGTTGGGCGCCTTCACAGCCGCTTAAAGAAGGCATTACAAAAACATACGAATGGATTAGCAAGCAAGTTGAAGGCATAAAATAAAATTGTGAGTATATTGAACGGCTTAAAAAAATGCTCGCCTTCGGTCTTGCGCAGCATAATGAGGAAATCTAGAAAAGAACTGTATCGTATCGTCGATGCACGAAAGCCTTACCTGAATGCCTACAAATATTTTGGCTACAAACTGTATTACACACGTGGTTCAGGCCTCATTGAACGCATCCGCTTCGGAAGCACCAACAGGGTTTATGAACCAGAATTGTTACATGCATTAGTTAAAGAAATATCTTCCGAAGAAAACCCTATACTTTTTGATATAGGAACAAATATAGGCCTTATAAGTACTGCGCTACTGGCATCATGCCCAAAACTAAAAATATATGGTTTTGAGCCTAGCCCTATTGCCTACAAAAGCCTGTCTACAACAATATTCGCAAACCGTCTTGAAGACAGGATAGAACTCTTTGATGCAGTTCTTGGAGACAAGAATCAGCCTGTTAGCTTTAGCCTTCATGAAGAAAAAGATTGTTCTGGTGACGGCCTCATAGATACAGGAAGAGCTGAACGCCCGGCAGAAAAAACTATAACTAAGCAAATGACGACCCTCGATTCATGGTGGCAAGACAATGGCCGCCCTGCTGTTACGGTCATAAAAATAGACATTGAAGGAGCTGAACTTTTAGCCTTTCGAGGGGCAGAAAACGTTCTTCGAGAACAAAAACCGGTCATATATCTTGAAATAGCAAAAGAAAACCTTAGAGTTTACCCCTATAATGAGAACGATGTATTTGCTTTTCTTGATTCACATGGGTACTCAGTATTCACTCACGACGGCAAACCTTGCACCGAAAAAAATATTTCAGAAATGGTAAAAGAGACAGACACCTTCATGGCACGGCCACGGTAAATAGTATTCAAATTATATGATAAGCATCATCACCTCAACATACAAATCTGAACGGCACCTCCCTCGCATGCTCGAGTTAGTCAAAGCGTTTTCAAAAGAGCTCGACACGGCAAACACAGCTCATGAATTCCTTTTCCTTCCAAATAACCCTACCGACAAAGAAAACTCACTAATAGACGCGGCTGCGGCTGAAAATTCAAAAATTAAAAAAACTGTGCGTTCGCTTGAACCTTTATATGCTACCTGGAATGCCGGCATTGAAATAGCATCATATCCCAATATTACCTTTTGGAATGTAGACGACCGAAGATTTGTGCCGGCAATAATTGACGGTCTTAAAATACTGAACGCTGGTGCAGACGTCGTTTACTTCCCTTTCAAGTACAGACGCTACGTAAAGATTTTTAATATTTCCATATTGGCAAAATTTAAAACTTTTGTTCCTCCTGAATTTAACCTTAAACGCTTTTACATAGAAATGCACTGCGGCCCGTTCTTTATGGCAACAAAAGAAGCCTTCAGAAAGGCTGGCGGGTTTGATATAAGCTACAAAATATCCGGCGATTTTGAATGGCAAGCAAGAGCTGCGCTTAAAGGCCTCATATTTAAGCGCAGCCTTGTTGTAGCAGGCCTCTTTACCAATGACGGCACCACCCTAAGTGGCAGCAAGAGTACACTGCACCAAGAAGAAAACCGAAGAGTATATGCTCTCAGTGAAGGTAAAAAATAAAGCGTCTCTCTAAGGAAACAAGGTGAAAACAATAATCTTATTACCTGTAAAAAATGAAGCTTGGATACTCCGGACTAGCCTGAAAAACTTCAGCAGCTTTGCCGATGCTATTATTGTTGCAGACCAACACTCGACCGACGGCTCACTAGATATTTATAAAGAATTCCCGAAGGTAAAAGTAATTGAAAATAATGTTGAGGGTCATGCTAATGCAGTGCGCTGGCTGCTTCTTGATGAAGCCCGCAAGATAGAAGGCACTAATCTTATTTTTTGCATAGACGCAGACGAAATCATATCGCCAAAGACGGCGTTTGAGCTGCAAAAGTCAGCTGAAGTTTTGGCAAAAAACCACCCCGAAAAAACTTACGGCTTTAGTTTTAGATGGATACAGCTATGGAAATCAATTTCTTTCCATCGAGTAGATACTGTTTGGAAAGACAACAGAAAAGCTGCTGCATTCATTGATGATGGCAGAGCAGACTACATAAGAGAAATAACTCTAAACGACCATACCTCACGAATTCCTGAAGTTGATAAAATAATAGACCTTCCAGACCCTCTACTTCATTTTCAGTATGTAGTATGGGAGCAGGCCGATATTAAGCAGGCATGGTATAAGTGCAATGAACTTATTGCCGGAAGAAAGGCTAAAGCAATAAATCACCAATACTCAGTAAGCCTCGACGGGGCACATGTAATAACTGAACCTTCAGAGAAAGAATGGTTTACTGATATGTCATATGAGTATGAAGAGCGGCCAATTGAATCAGATTGGAGGTACAAAGAAATACTAAGCTGGTTCGAAAAATACGGAGTTGAGTATTTTGAACCCTTGCAAATATGGCACATTGACCTTCTTCGAGCCCTATTCATGAAAAAAACAGGGCGGTCGCCGAATTTTAAAGCGTATCCAAAATATGTCATCTGGCTTAATGCATTAAAGAACAGGGTCAGAAACCACCTTCAAAAATTCGGCCTGCTACGCAAATAAATACCATGAGAAAACAGGCAAAAATAATATACAAACATCTTCCACGGCACTTCAGGGTGGCGGTGCTTAAAATGTACGAGTACTTCTTTTTTTTAAAGACAAAAAAACGTGCAGGGTCAATTTGCGAAAAAATGCCAGCCTTAATTTACGGCAGAAAGCCAAGAATACTTTTTTATCACATTTCAGGCCTAAGCTTTGGTGGTACTGAAAAATTTTTACAGATAATCGCAAAATACCTTCCAAAAGAAAAATATGACGTATATTACATGTATTCGTCTAAGCCTAGAAAAACTTCTGGAAATATACCCCTAGACGGAAGGCTTTCTTATCTAGAAGGGTCTGGTATCACCACCATACCTTTTACATATGAAAAGCTAGAAGAGGTATACCCATATTTTGTAAAAGATATGTCCCCCACCCTGCCTGAAGTAATTGACCTACATAATATAGATCTTATTTTCACAGCAGGATCAGGATACACTGAATTTCCTGTAAACATAGTGCGGAATCTACCTATTATAATGATAAATATTTTTGGTTCGCCCTCCATTCAGAATAATTTTAAAAAGCATCTATGCATATCTCATGAAGTGGCTGCAAAAATAAGCCCAGTAGTTAATGCTAATAAAATAGATGTCATGTATATACAATCTGAATCCTTAAGCGATGAGAAGAGAGCTGCATATGAGGCATCTGGTATGGCTACCAGAAAAAAGTTTGGTATTACCGATAATGACTTTGTATTCGGTAGAATAGGGCGCGCTGATGACGGTATTTTTGACCCAATAGCAATTAGCGCTTTCAAAACAATAGTTGCCAACGACCCTTCAGCTCACTATATAATAATGTCTCCCCCGCCCGCTGCCATAAAGATGGTCGCGGAAGAGAACATACCAAACGTTCATTTCATTAACCCAAGCGCCGAAGAAAGTGATGTCTGGGCATTTCATTTTTCTATTGATGCCCTTGCTCACTTCAGATTTGACGGCGAGTCTTTTGGATTAAATATCGCAGAAGCTATGCTTGCAGGCAAACCTGTTTTGACGCATAAATCACATATTTGGAATGCTCACCTCGAATACCTAGAACCATCATTCAGTTTTGTAGCGGAAAGGAACGATATTTCTGGCTATACTAAGAATATGGGGCATATTATAGAAGCGAAGAAAACTGGTACAATTAATGCAATGTGCAATAATGCTCGAGCAAAATCTGAATCTTTGTTTCTTATGGAAAAAAATATCGGCAAAATTGCAGAAATAATAGATCTCAGTTTATAAACAGTTATGCAAAACATCAAACCCGTCGTAACTATTCTTGTTAATATACCCCCCCAATCACAGCAAGGTAAGCTTGTTTTTTATGCTAAAAAATATACAAAAATGTTCATGGGTAGGCGCCGCGGCCCCGACGCGGTATTAGATAGCCTTACAAGAGGGCTACGGGAAAAGAATATTTCTTTTAACATAAACCCGCCCGAAAATGAGCTGGCTGACGTTGTGCACGCATTGTCAGGAGTAGATTCATTAAAACTAGCTTTACGCCTTAAATCGAAAGGCTTAGTGAAAAAAGTAATTGCAGGGCCGAATATATCTGTTCTCCCTACAAAACACGAAAGTATACTTCTCGATCCACAGATAGACACTATCATTGTGCCTTCAGCCTGGGTAAAAGAAGCCTATATAAAAGATGCGGCTGGCACCGTAAAAGGTAATATAGATGTTGGGCAAAAAATACAAGTATGGCCTTCCGGCGTGAAAATTCCGTCAAAAGAAACTTCGGCACAAGAGTCTGAAAAAAATAACATTCTTATCTTTAAAAAAGATGCTCCTGAAGACATTTTTGATTATGTAATAAAAACACTTAAGGAAAAACAATGCACATATACAGTTTTGAGGTACGGCTTCTTTTTGCAAGAAACCTATTTCAAGCTTCTTTACCGTTCGCGGGCAATGATATATTTGCAAAGAGTTGAAAGCCAAGGTATTGCCCTACAAGAAGCTTGGGCCTTAAATGTACCCACGCTTATATGGAATAAGGGCTCATTCACCTACCCTGGTTCAACAATTACTGTTTATGGTAAGGTGTCATCGCCATACCTTACTGAAGCATGCGGCGACACCTTCAGCGGTATAGCCGATTTCAACGAGCAATTCGATTCCTTCATAAAAAACCTGCCGTCGTATTCCCCAAATGCCCATTGCTCCGAAAACCTTTCCGATGCCGCATCCATTGACCGCTACCTCAAAATAATTAATGACACCCCGCATGAATAAAACAGAAAGAGAAAAAATAGTACAAGAAATTGAAAAGAGGCACCTTTTCTATACCACTAACCGGTCACGTCTTTCGCGAATACTCAAATCACCAATAAGAACGCTTTTTTATTATACTCTTACATCTATCGCCTATCTTAAGCCTTACAGAATAAAGATAAAATCATTATGGGGTGACACACTTAGCTTCTATTTGCCCGAAGGCGGTGCCATATTTTATTACGGTTTTTTTGAAGCTAATTTAACCAATTTATTTTTAAGATACATTAAACCAGGAGATGTTTTTTTAGATGTGGGTGCACATATAGGTTACTACAGCAATCTCTGCGCACATCTTCTTGAAGGAAAGGGCGAAATACACTCTTTTGAACCAACTCCCCTTACATATCTTTCATTAGTAAAAAATACAAAACATTTAGCTGTCGTGCACCCAAACAACTGCGCAGTTATGGATACAGAAAAGAAAATAAGTTTTGTCGATTATGGCCCTAAATTCAGCGCCTTCAATACTTTTAGAGCGCGCTCAGCAGGAGACCTTAATTTTCTTGAAAAAACAAAGCACCAAATTGAAATTAATGCCGTAACTCTCGACCACTATTGCAAATCAAACAATGTTCACCCCACATTTGTTAAAATAGATGCCGAAGGTGCCGATTATCTGGTTTTACAGGGTATGAATGAAATTTTAAGCATTACCCGCCCCCTCATATCTCTTGAAGTTGCAGGCAGTAAAGAATGGAAATCCAACCACGATAATTCTATGGCCATATTAAAAACCCATACATATGCACCGTTTGAGATATCTGCTGACGGCACCATTCAAAGACATACCATTCAAGAAAATTACACGTACGACAACTTACTTTTTATTCCTGAAGAAAAAATAGAAGAGACGCTTAAGACATACAATCAACTTTCATAGACATGATTATCCTCAAAGTAAAAGCCGGGCTCGGCAACCAAATGTTCCAGTACGCATATGTTAGAGCCTTACAATTGCGTTCAGAAAAGTTTTTTGGCATCAGTATTCCGCTGAAATTAGACTTAACATGGTTTAAAGAGCAACATCTTACGCGCGACACTAAGCGCGCATATGAACTCTGCTATTTCAATATAAAAGAAGAAGTTGCAACAGAAAGCGATATATGCGCGCATTTCGGCTATGTTAATTTCGCTGCATACAAGCTAGCAATAAAAATTATCAGAAAAATACAGCGTGAAATATTTGGTTTAAGCGATTATGTATTCTACCCTCGCCTAGCCCAACCTATACAAAAAGCTTACATAGATAGCTACTTTTGGAATTCTGAAAAATATTTTAAAGACTTTGAAGATACTATAAGAAAAGAATTTACGCTAAAAGCGCCTATGAGCAAAACAGCCCTAGAAGTTGTACAGGAAATTGAGTCAGATCGGCAGTCAGGAAATATTCCGGTGCTTATATGCGTTCGCCGAGGTGATTATGCGACAAATCCGGTGACGCAGGCTTATAATGGCACCAAAGACCTTAACTGGTACAAGAACGTCGTTGAAGCTCTGAGGCTTCGCCTAGGTGATGATGCAAAGAAAATATCATTATGGGTAGCCTCTGACGACACAGCTTGGGTAAAAAATAACCTAATACTTACAGCTGCCGACGGCATAAGAATACCTCTTCATATAATTTCAAGGCCAGGCCTAGCCGCACACGAAGAGTTGGTAGTTGTTGGCTCATGCAGCCATTTTATTATTGCCAACAGCACATTTCATTGGTGGGCCGCATGGCTTTCAAAAACGCCAGACAAAATAATTATTGGCCCAGGCAAATGGTTAAACAATTCTAAAATAAAAACAACAGATGTTATGCCTTCGGAATGGATACGCATGTAATATATAAACCTATGATAAGCGTCATTATTGCTACAAAAAACGGTTCAAGGTTCATAAGTAAAGCTGTGGAAAGCGTTCAAAAGCAGACCTTTACTGATATTGAAATTATTGTTGTCAGCGACGGCAGCACAGACAATACCGCTATGAGTGTACGCCAACTGGCAGAAAAGGACGCTCGAATTAGACTAATTGAAAATACCGTAAATAAAGGCCCCGGGCTTTCACGCGACCAGGGTATACAAGAATCTCGCGGAAATTACATTGCTTTCATAGATGATGACGATATATGGCTTTCAACCGAAAAACTGGCTGTTCAAAAAAAGTATCTTGATGAGCACCCTACTATCGACGTGGTCGGGGCCTCTCACATAGAATTCGTAAAAGAAAACCAGAGAGATGAAAATGCCAATACAGCTTACGCAACAACTCATTTGTTTACCCGAATGCAAGAAACTGACCCAGAAAAAATATGGAAGAATATGCTTTCATACAACCCAATAGTTAATTCATCTGTTCTTTTCAGAAAAAGCGCCTATACACAAGCAGGCGGCTTTAAGCCTATGTATCTAGCAGAAGACTACGATCTTTGGCTTCGTATGGGTAAATTAAAAAAGATTGCCAATGTCGACAAAGCGGATATTCAATATTTAGTGCGTACAGGCGGGGTCACTGTAGGCAATAAAACAATTTCAAGAAATACAGAAATGGCGAAGGTCGTCCTAAGGCTGGTTAATGAATACAAAAATTCTTACCCAGGTTTTACTATAGCTATTATAAAAGGCTATCTTCGCCTAATTATTATTTTATTTAAAAACATTTTCTAGCGCGTCAGATGACACTTCTTCAAGGTTTCCGCTCTTTTCTTTATTTTCTGCTTTTTTATCTATTTTATCGGATAGCGTATGTAGCGGTTCAGATTTTGGATACGAATTAAAAGATGGGTGATGCTTATGATGCGCAGTGTTACCAGTTTGAACAGCAGCTGACTTAACCGCTTCCCTCTTTTCAACTAGAGGTTCAACCTTTATTTCTGGTTTAATATCAGCAGGCTTACTAACTTCAGGTGCCTTAACCTCATGCGCTTTAACCTCAGGTGCACCAGACTGCATTACAGAAAGAAGTGCATCACGAAGAGCAGCCAAATTTTCTGGTTTAGGGTTCTTGTCATCTGTTGCCTTTTCTTCGGGTTCAGATGGTTTTAAGTAGCTAAGCGAAATCGCTTTCCTGAATTCATTTTCGCGCTTATTCGCATCATTGCGAGTTTCATCGCTTTCTCTTTGTTTTACCGAAATAGATCCACCTCGATTAAGCTGGCCCGACTGAAAACTTTGACTCGGCCCGCGTCTTTGATCTCTAGGCTCTCTAGAATCTCTTTCTGGTCTTCTATCTTGAAAACTAGTTTCAGGGCGAGGCTGGGTAAAACCACCCACAGAGCGTTCTGGGCTAATATTCCTTTCTGCACCAAACTTACCCTGCCCAACAACTGGCGTTGGCGGTCTGCTGTCTCTAACGTTATCGCGTGGCCTTTCTGCAAATGATGGCCGAGGCTGACTTTGTATGCTTGGCGCCCCTGTAGCTCCAGTAGACTGAGGCCGGCTAAAGCTAGCGCCCTGAGGCCTATTTTGCCCTCCAGGAACGCTACTACCCCCTTTAGCACTATTTGTACCTTGTGGCCCATATGCTGTCGGAGCGCTGCTTCCACCCCTGCCGAATTGGGTCTCGTGCCACGCCTTAATTTCATCCTCAATTTCAGGTCGCGGGCGGGCATACTGAGCACGAGAACAATCTACAATTTCCTTAGCGTAACTTATTTCCGGCCGAGTAATGGGCGCCATACCGGCGGCCGAAAAAGGAGGAGATGTCACACCATCAATCATCAGCTTCAGATACATCTGGTATTTCTGCAGGTTCACTAGGTCTTCAGCGGTGAAGAGTGGCGCAAATTCTTTTTCAAGATATTCAGCATCGGTTGCGCCAACGCGAAAGACGCACATGGTACCGACGTTACCGAAGACGGCCGCGCGCACTTCTTCGCTCATCTGTTCAATATACTGGTGGGCAATAACAAGATTCAATTTATACTTTCTGGCTTCAGAAAGAATATCGGCAAAAGATTCGTTGGCAAATGACTGGAATTCGTCTACATACATATAGAAATTCGGAGCGGCTGCAAGTTCGCGTTCCTTCAAGTCGGCGCGCGACATGGCTCCTAAATAAATTTTGGTGATGAGCATGCTTCCGAGCAAATTGGCATTCGCTTCACCCACTCTTCCCTTAGAAAGGTTCACAATGAGAATTTTCTTTTCGTCCATCACTTGTCTAATATCAAACGTAGACTTAGGCTGGCCGATAATGTTTCGAATAAGTGGATTCGCCACGAACTGACCGACCTTGTTTTGAATTGCCGGCGCGGCTTCGGCGGCGAACTTATCGGTATACGCAGCATATTCATTTACCCAAAAAGATTTAACCGATGGGTCGCTAATATTGTTCACCACTTCCTTTCTAAACTCTTTGTCAGTGAGCATACGGTTTACAGAAATAAGCGTTGAACCTGGGTATTCAAGAAGCGCGAGCAGAATATTTCCCAAAATGTATTCCATTCGGGCCGACCATGCATCTACCCATACTTTTTTGAACGCCGACATAAGACCGCTGGCCACGAGGTAACGTCGTTCGGGGCCAACGTCTTCCATTACGTTAAAGGAGATAGGAAATTCCATATCGAACGGCGCGAAATATATAACGTCTTTCATGCGCTCTTTCGGTATGTAATCGAGTAAAAAGTCTGCAGACTTACCGTGCGGGTCAATAAAAGCGATACCGTCGCCATTCTGAATATCCTGAATTGCCAAGCTTTCAAGAAGGGTCGATTTACCCATACCCGTCTTTCCGATGGCATACATATGTCTCGACCTATCTTTTTGTTTTATGCCGAATTTAAGACGCTTGTTGCGCGCATCTGTTTCGCCGAAATATATGACTTTTTCGTCGTTGTTCATATGTATATGGAACCCTAGAACTAAAGGTTATATTGCTATTATATATGGAATACTGCATGTTGAGTAGCGTAACTAAGAAATACTTGACCTCTCATATAGTAGCAGTACAATGTCAATCGGTAAGGTCGGGAATCGGACCGCCCCTCTTCGGAGGGGCGGTCCTGTATTTTAGTATGAAAATTCAACTTTTCTTTATTTATTTTTTAAGGAGCCTTCATGTGCAATGTATAAAATTAAAAACAGATATGAATTAGGTAGTTCATATCTGAGGGCGTGCTAATGGTTTTAGGTTCCCGGCCTTACCAATCGGGAAATGCGGGTTCGATCCCCGTCACGTCCATATTTAGGCGTGTCCAATAAACGGGTAATGGCCCTCACAAATGTATATCGCAGATACGGATACGTTTGTGAGGGCCTTACCTGTTTATTGGTATTGAATATAAATCGGCTTCGGCTTCAACCTTAAAATTTCCTGCATGCTGAGCATGGCGGTGCTTGGTGCGCGTAAGTCGTTCTTGTAGAACAATTTGAGGCCGGTAAATTGAACCGGTTCGTCATATATGACATCGAGGTACGTTTGTTTCTTCTGTGAAGGCGGCCCCCATCCGTCCATGTCCATGACTACCTGCACTTCAGGTACTGTTTGTATGAGCGAAGCATTCGTGACCATATTATCGGTAAAGCGATGAATTATAAGAATTTTCGGCGGTAAGTCATTTTCTTTTACAATTGATGCAAGATAATTTATCACCCAATTCACATCGGTTGCATCCATGGTGCCGATAACCGTTCCAGGCTTATTGCCAGTTTTCATAGAAAATTCTGGGTCGATGCCGAGATGCACTGTCGGCAATTTTAAATATTCTTTTAATACAGGAACTTCAGCTTGAACGGTGCTTAAGCCGTTTTGAATATCAAGAAATGTCAGGCCTTTAACCTGCTCTGCAAGCTTCATGGCTTTTTCAATTTCGCTTGATGGCATACGCAAACGATATTTGCCGTCAGCGCCGGCGCTTCCCTGCGCAGTAGTGACAATATAATGAATGGCAGGAATGACAGGTGTTTCAGGGTCGGCCAATTTCCATCTTTCAACCTCACTCATAAGTTTTGCGAGCATATCGTCAGGCGCATATTCGCCGAGCACCCCCATCTGCTTTGAATAAAAGTTTCCATAGTACGCGACTATACGGTTGAACGGAAGAATTGCGCCGGCTATCGGGTAGGCCGCTTTGGCTGGCCACAACCTAGGTTTTGATATTACGGGTGTAGACGAAGCGGACAAAGTTGACGACGCGGTTGAAGTACCAAGAACGGCATTGTTGGCGAGCGCCTCCATTTTCTTGTCATACAAATCTTTGTCTAATGCCGGCCTTTCAATTTTTACAGGTTCTATCGCGGCCACGGCGGCTTTTTGCGTTTCTTTCACTATAACCGGCAAGTTCTTATCGTATTCAACAGAAAATGGATCATATGTAAAGAAAAGAATAATGATGACAAAGCAGAGCGCATATACCGCGATTCTCTTCCATGTACTGGAGCTTTGTTTTTTGTTTCTCATGGTTAGACGACGTCAGCAGTTGTTTTTTCTTCTGAAGATATTGCAACGTGAACTGCTTGCGGCTGTTCTGTTTTAATAGTTCGAGGTTTTCGAGGTTTCTTAATTAAAGGAACCGGTTGATCTTGAGGTTCGGCGGAATATACTGAAGGTGAATACGATGAAGGAGAAGGCACGGATGGTGAAACTGCAGGTGCCGGAGTAGTAAAAGATTGAGCTTTCGGCGCTACAGCAACAGGTGCGACAACGCCCTTCTTTCTACTGACCGCCAATATAGTAACAGCAAGGCCCGAAATAATAAACAAACGGCTTTTCCATGATGCAGGCAGACCGAGAAACGGCAGAAGGGCTATCCAGAGGCCCAGTACGGCGATAAGTGTTCGTTTTTTCATACCCTAGATTGTAATCGAAAAATTAAAATTATCAAAACTGGGGATAGTTTTCTAATAATTGGCTTCAATACTTGAGAAATCGTCGCCGGCGAGAATGACATGGTCGAGAAGATGAATACCGAGAACCTTCCCCGCCTCTATGATTTGCTTGGTTATTTCGATGTCGGCGGCGCTTGGAGTTGAGATGCCTGAAGGATGATTATGAGCAAGAACCACTGCAGCTGCACCATATTCGAGCGCAGGGCGAAAAACTTCGCGCGGATGCACGATATTGGCGTTTATTGTTCCTATTGAAATGACCTCTTGATGTATGACTCTGTTATGAGTATCGAGATACAACCCGCGCAATTGCTCTTTCGGCAAGTTATGCATGTCGCGCAAAAATTCGTGCACATCTTTGGCTGTACGAATAGTTGATAGACCTCCATCGCGTCGTTTATAAAGCCTTCTTCCAATTTCAGTGCACGCTATTATTTGGCAGGCTTTGCCCAGAGGAATGTCGAGGCTTTCAGCCAAAAGCTTCGGGTTTGTTTGGTCGGCCAAGGCAGTATTGCCGTATTCGCGAACAAGGCGTTTCGACATATGCAAAATGTCTTCCTTTTTGGTACCAGTGTTCAGCATGACAGCTAGAAGTTCTGGCAAAGAAAGGGCTTGTACGCCCTGCTCAAACATTTTTTCGCGGGGTTTGGCATTGTTCGGAAGGTCGCGAAGTTTCAGTTCGTAAGTGCGAGGTTTATTTGAATTAAATTTTTGAAAGGCTAATTTATTGTTGTCTGCCCCGTCTACCATGAGCAGGTCGGTGTCTTTTAGGGCATATATTGTGGTTGTTTTAAGCATGGGTTCATTATACCAAACCCACATGAAGGCGGGATAAAGAAAACATGAAGTTTTTACCGTTCTTATATAGTCTCAACCACCACCAAGTTCGTCTCTTCAGTTTTTGAGAACGGCACACCTGAAACTACAACTACTTTGTCGCCTTTCTTGGCGCATTTATTTTTTACAAGATAGTCGCGGGATGCTTTAAGGGCGCTGTCGAAATGGCTGCATCGCTTCATTAATATAGGATGAACACCGTAGTACAAGCACATCTGATTATAAGTTTTCTGGTTTGGAGTCATTGCAAGAATTGACGCTCCTGCACGGTGCCTTGAAACGAAAGATGCTGAGCTGCCGTATTCGGTGAGAGCAACAATATATTTTGCACCGACAATATGGGCTGTTCGGGTTGCTGAATCGGCAGTTGAATGGTTCACATCAAGCACGCTTATTTTGTCTGATTCATGATTAAGCTCGCGGTGAAGCGGGTCTCCTTCAACTTTAAGTGCGATGCGGGACATAAGCTCAACGCATTCGATAGGATACGCACCAAGTGTTGTCTCTTCAGAAAGCATGATGGCGTCGGTACCGTCGAGAATAGCATTGGCGACGTCTGAAACTTCAGCGCGAGTAGGTACCGGGCTCTTAATCATCGACTCAAGCATTTGAGTAGCAGTAATAACTGGCTTGCCTGCCTGATTGCATTTTTCAATCATCATTTTCTGCGCTAGAGGCACTTCTTCTGCAGGAATTTCAACGGCCAAGTCGCCTCGGGCAACCATGATACCGTCAACAACAGAAAGTATTTCATCAAAATTCTTCACCGCCTGAGGGGTCTCGATTTTTGCAATTATTTTCGTGTGCTTAAGGCCCCGTTTGTTCAGAATAGTTCGAAGTTCTTCAGCTTCAGACTTTCTTCGCACGAATGAGAAGGCTACGTAGTCGACATTGTTCTTCACGGCAAAGTCGAGATCTTTCTTGTCTTTGTCGGTAAGGGCGCTGATAGAAAGGTCTGATTCAGGAAGATTAACGCCTCTTTTACCTTTTACTTCGCCGCCCACAATAACTTTGCAAATAACTTCATTACCCTTTATATCTGTAATAGTAAGACGAATTTTTCCGTCATCAATTAGAACCGTCTCCCCTTTCTTCGCTTCTTTCGGCAGTTTTTCATAGTTTATATATACCTTGTCTTCTGTACCTTCAACTTTTGAATCGGTAGTAAGAACAAGTTTCTGGCCGGCCTTGAGAGTTACGCGTTTTGCGTCGTCATTATAAAATCGGCCTGTTCGAATTTTAGGGCCGCTTAAGTCTTGAAGGAATGCGACAGGAATACCGGTTTTCTTTGAAGCCGCTCGGCCGTTGTCGAGCTTTCGCTGGTGCTCGGCAAAATCGCCGTGCGAGAAGTTCATACGGATGACATTTAGGCCTGCCTTGAGAAGCTTTTCAAGCTGTTCGGTGCTTTCAGTAGCCGGGCCGATGGTTGCGACAATTTTCGTCTTTTTCTGAAGATAGATAAGCGTAGAGGTCATAAAGGTAATGAAGGGGTGTTAAAGTTTTTCTAAATATTTCTAAATTTTCGAACAAAAATAGCGCCTAGAGCGCATTCTTGCGAACAGCGTTCATAATAGCACAAAAATGAGTGCGGGCAAGAAGCTATGGTGGCACTTACTATATATGTGAAAAGGCCGGCCGCGATGTTGCGGCCAGATCGGAAGA
>OFRG01000214.1_pt1 | contig 25400 bp, 34 predicted proteins | sample 1543071 | NCBI WGS metagenome assembly OFRG01 (sample SAMN07774222, study PRJEB24372) | wastewater metagenome | isolation source: WWTP Verbania (Effluent) | place: Italy: Verbania | collected 2015-12
CCGCCGATCGACTTGAGGTCGGCGACGCCCGTCTTCAGGCCGCGCCTGAACGGGCCGGGCTGCGGTGGCGGCTCGACCAGTTGGTCGATTAGAAGGTCGCCAACCGGGGTGTATGTAATCGGGGCAGCCATGTACTCAGCACCTAGCCCCGCGTGCCGCCCTGCTCTGCCAAACTCTTTGCCATCCTCGTGCGCTCGTCTTCAGTCGCCTCACGCAGCGGCTTGCCGTCCGTACCCATCAGGTATATTCTCCCATCAGACCCCTTACTGAAGGCCCCCTGTTGTCTGATCGGAACAGATCTGGGCACCCCGTCCTCGACTATGACCATGTTCTTGTCGGCACCAATGGTAGGCTGATTCGCCAGCGGTATTTTAATGCGGTCTGCTGAGGCTTGTAGACCCGACAGGATCAGCCGGCGCTTTTCGAGATCGGGTTCCGCAGCAGCGATCCGGTTAAGTTCCGTCAATTTCGCCGTCTCGGCGCCCGTCTTCATGATCTCCGGCAATTTCATCCCCAGCGCCTGCGCTGCCGAAGCTGTAGCCGCATCCCGTTTCATGTTCATCGCGGCGCCGAAGAATGACGCCAGGCTGCCGGGGGCAGCTTGAAACCGCGAGGCGGCGGCCGGGGCGTTCGTCCTCGGAGCCAGGCTGGCCGCGATATCCTTCGCCCGCTCTGCATCGGCCGCAGCGCCTGTGAAGCGAGTCACGGGGCCGTTCGGCCCTGCGGTTGTGTAGACGCCCGTATCTACTGGTGTCATCCCGTACGGGGCCGAGTTACCTGCTATCGCGGCGGCCGGAGCAGTAGGCGCGCGTACAGCCCCGAAGTTCACCATCTCTGGGCTGCTCGCATCAATCGCGTTATCCAATTTGCGCACGTCGGCTTGCGCCGCAGTCGGGGCAGTAAGCGGGGCCAACCCAAGAAGCGCGCGCATCTTATCCCCGGCGTCCGTAGACTGCGAGCTGACCGGCGCCGTGTTCCCGCCTAGCGCGCCGAATATGTTCTTCAACGTGACCCTCTGCTCCGGCGGAACTTCGGGGGAATTGCCATAGTAGCCGCGGTAATCGTATCCCGCGGTCGCGCCATATCCTGTAGCCATGATCGTTCCTTTTACGTTGACTGCATCGCAACCGAGAGCGTGCCTATCGACCCCATCAACTGGGTTAGGATTGCATAAAACTTCTCACTGGCGTAGTGCGCGCCTTCCGTCCTGAATTTGAGCGCCGCCACAGCAGCTTCCAGTTTTGCGCGGGCGTCGGCAATCGTCATCTCACTGATCTGGATATTCTGCTGGGTTGTCGACTTCAGCACTTCCTGCTGCAACGCGCTGCGCCCGAGAATCCCTTCATTGTACACCTTGGTGGCGCCAACTATCCCATTGAAATACTCGATCTGTAGCCGACCGGACTGGATCTGGCGGTCTATATCGACTTTGTACTGCTCCAACTGCCCTTGATACGCCGCCAGTTTCAGGCGCGCTTGCTCTGTCTCCTGCTGGAGTTTGCCGAGCTGTACCTTGGACTTGATCTCGGCGGCGCCGACCTGGCCGACGAACGCCCGCACCTGGGCTTCAAATGCCTGTACCTTCGCCGTCTCGCCCTCTATCTGTGACCGGTACATGCCAAACTCGGCGACCTTGGCCTGCACCTGCGCCGTGTAGGTGTCGACCTGCGATCGATAGGCTTCCAGTTTGATGCGTTCGATCTCCGCCTGCACCTTCGCGGCCTCCATCTGCACACGGAAGATGCCGACTGTCGTCTCCACGCCCTTCAATTGCGCCAGATACGTCTCGACCTGGTTACGCTGGAGTTGCGCGCCGACGTTCACCGCCTCTACCTGCGCACGGTATATCTCAGCTTTGGCCAGTTCGCCGCGGATCTTGTCGGCAAACACTTCGGCTTCCACGCGGTAGGCGTTCACGCGAGCACTGTACCGCTCCACGAGAGCCTTGAATATGGCAACGGAGAACTCTATTGTCAGCCGGGCCACATTCAGGGCGCGCTCCTGCACGGCGTTGTGGAAGTTGATGAGCATCTGCTCGACTTCCTTGACTTCGCGGATCGTGAACTGGCGGTTCTCGACGAACAGCTTCGAGCGTTCCAGCGTGATGTCTCGCGACACCGACGACACCTTATCCTGCATCTCCTGATACGCGCGGTCGACGTAGACGCTCAGCTCTCCGGGCGGCAGCGGGAAGCCGCGCGCGGCCATAGCGCGGCCGGCGTCGCTGATCCTCGACATCATCGCCTCGACCTCGCGGTCGCGGGCGCGATTGAACAGCGCGATCTCGTCGGCAGTCTCGATGCCATAGCCGCCATTGACCAGGTTGTCGAGTAGCTTCGCCTTCAGGGGGTCGAGCAGGATGGAATCGTAGGCGGCCTCCGCGAACTGGAACTGCGCGGTCGGGGCGACCAAGTCATCCAGCGGGGGGATCGCGCTGAACGATGGCAGCGCTATAGACGGCGGATCAGGCAGTGCCAGCGCGGCAAACGTCGGCACTGCGGGGAGATTGAGCAGCGGCGCAGTAGGTATCGTCGGCGACGTGAAACTCGGCGCGGCATTCGGGGAATTCGGGAGGTTAGAACTAGGGACAGCTGGGAAGTTCAGCGTCGGCGGAACCGCTGTCAGATCAGGCACGGCGACATCAGCGACGGTCGAGAACGACAACGTCGGGGGCGTGGGCACCGCAGCTGACACGATCGCGATGTTCGGGTTGAATCCTACCTGCTGTAGAGAGTCATTGATGTGGGGGACAGTGGCGTAGTTGTACGCATCTGGGAGAATGGAGTCAATATTGAACCCATTCGAGAAGCTAACTTCCGTGGCTTCCAGAAGGGAATCCAGATAGCTTTGCGCCTGCTCAGTGAAGTCCGCAACAACCGCCTGCTGGGCGGCAAGATCCTCAGCAAATGCCATCATGCACCCCGATTCATGTGGTAAGACTCCTATGGCCTATGCTACATAGTATCATAGTTTTCGAGTCACAAAGGCCATGGCGGTGTCAGCCTTGTTAGGCGCCGGCACGCCATCCGTGACGTCTGGCAGGTCTACTTCAGTGCGCGTGAGCACCAGCCGGTTCACTGTCGTCGGCCTGCCGATGAAGTACCACGGCATGTCGGCGTGCACGGCGAAGAAACGCAGCGTGCTCGCGTTCAGTCGGCACCCCGGCAGTTGCTGGAAGTCCAGCATCCAATACTCCTCGATATCGACTGCGTAGCTCATATCTGCGTGTTCCTGACCCCGTGGAACAGGTAGGTGTTCTGCGTGTTGTTCTTTATCACTGCCGCCCCCTTCCGCATATCCGCCGCCGCCACCCTAACTTTGTCCATCGGCGCCGCCGTGGTATTTGAAGCCGGGTAGGCTCTACTCCACCCGAGAGTACGATCCACTGAAAGTACACATTTCGGCCACTTCTTACCGTCGAAAAAGAATTCCTGATTGATATACCTGAACACCAGCCCAGGCCCTGCAAAACCGACATCCCGACCGGCGGTTACGTCAACGCTGGTTTCCGCCCCGCTTACTATCGATGCACCATCAATGCCTATATCCTGAGTGCGCACCGTTGTCTGCGTTCTATAGGTTGCTTGCCCATTAACATTGAATATAACCCCATCTTGATCGGGGGTAATGTTCCCATAAACAACCTGATAGCGCTCCAAAAGATCGGCCAAGTATGCAGATGTGTACGCTGCGGGCGAATACAGATCCCCGTTCAGTAGTCCGACAGACCACAGAGGCGCCTGTACACCTGAAGACCCCGGGTAGGTGTACTCGCTATATGTATGATCTAGGTCAGGGTCGAGATAACTATTCCCGTAGCTTTGGAATGACACGTACTGATTGCTAGTAACCGGAGTCCCATTCTCAGCCAAGTACCACGCCTGCAATAGCGGTAGACATGCGGCTGTAATATCTATTACTGTCTGAATATTAGCCGCCCTCGCTATGGCTTCAGTACCGCCGCGCCATACGTATTCGTCATTCGCATATTGCGTGGCCTCCGAGTCCGCGTGACTCTTGGTAACTGTTTTGCTGTCGGTGCGGATCATCGTCGTGAACTGCCCGCCGGCGGTAGGGTACACGCACAGCGTCTGCTTCGTTTCGACGTGCTCGTACCTAGAATCCACAGCCGCGGCGGCGTCACGCTGGATCTTGGCTACGCATGCCGGTTGCGCCAGAGTACATACTGCCGTCGCGCAGTCGATGCTGAACACATAGGCTACCGCCGCATGCACGTTCTTGCTGCCGAAGTCCTGCCAATAATACTTGCTGGTCGCAGCCCCCAGCCCGGTTTCCAGAATGCCGGCGCACACCGAGCCGTCAGCACTGAAATGTGGGGCTTGGGCGAGAATCGACTCGTTAGACAGCGTGCTCGGGTTGATGTATGGCACTTCGATAATCTTTACGTCGAACGTTCCATCCTCGCGCTCGTCATACAGATAGAACCCGGTGAAGCTGTATGCCTCGAAGAACAGGTCTGGATTACCCTGCACTAGATTCGTCTGTATGGGGTCAACGAACCACCGCACGCACAGCACGCGCAGGCGCGGCTTGTCGTCGACCATGACCTCGCATGCGGCTGTCACGGGCCACGGCACCACCGCCACGCGCTTGCCATTACGGTAGACGGCGCAGTGACTGCCATACCCTAATTCTGGCTCGGTGACAGTGAAGTACCGATCTCCAAACAAATGAAACGCGCTATCAGGGGCAGTATATGCTTCTGACCGCCGCGGGTAGTACGTGCGCTCGTATGCCAATTGTGTGTAGAACGTGCCGGCCGCCGAGGTCGAGAACTCCCTGTAGTCGTTTCCGCACGCATCCATGCTTCCTATGCCGTGCCAACTTATCACGTTCGGCGAATCGCCGTACCACGTACTCGTCCCGCATACGCCCAACTGGGGTGTGTATGCGACCACATCGGTGTCCTTGTTTATCGTCGCGTGCATGACCAATCTGCCTGGCAGCCGATCGCCTACAGACAGCAGCGGGTGTTCGTCAGCGGTGGACTCAGTAACTCTGACCCCGCTTACTCCGTTCCTGTAGTTCTCCCGTACATCGTCTGGATCAGGAGGTAACGCGGACGCTACTGGATTGAACGTGAAGTCGAACCCGCCCGAAACCACGATGACCCTCTTCTCCGCGGCGCTCCTAGTGATGATGCATACTTTATCGTTGATCAGCAACGCCTTGCGCTCGCCGATTCGTATATTCTTGGTGAGCGCGTGCGCCTGCGCAGCCTCGTCGGCGTCCTCTTTCGCGCAGATCAGTCGTAGCCGTACGTTTCCCATGCCGCCTGCTACATCACCCGGCGGCGGAGCTTGGTCGGCATCACGAGCACGTCGTTCAGCGAGAAGTCGGCGCCACCCACGTTGGTCACCGAGAACTGCCAGAAACGTGATTTCGGCCCCTTGCCGACCGGCACGCGGCGCTGCTGTATGCCATGCAGGTGGTTCCAGTCGAGCGCGTAGGTTCGCGTGCCACCCTCGGTTGTGATCGTGGAGAACCTCATGTCGCCGTCCGTGCTGTAACTGGTGTACGCGCGCGGCACACGCTTGTGCTCCGACGAGCCGAACGACTCCTGCCCAGTAGTCACTGTGCTGTTGATCGGCACGCCGGCGTCGTCGCTCTGTAGCCCGATCTCGACAAGCCCCGCCGGGCCAGCGGCGACAACCTTGCCATTGAACACGGCATAACTGTTGAACTCGAAGGCGTTGTACTCCGTGAGCGCACCGCGGCGCGTGTTCAGCGCCCACGTGCGATAGTTCGCCGATAGCGCCGCCACTACTGTCGCGCTGAGGTACGGCGGCGACGCGACGACGGATGCCATGACTATGTACGCCGGATATCCGGCTGCCGCCATGATAGGTGTGGCGGCGCCGAGGATCAGCGCCCCAACCGCGCCAGTCAGCGCCTGGGCTTGCAGCGTCGGGGCGCGGGCAAGCAGCGCCGCCTCGATTACGTTGCCGGCTGCTATGGCGGCGCTCAACTGCGGCGGCAGCGCCGCCATGTCCGCCGTGATGATGGCGGGGTTGATGGCGTCGGTCGACAGGAGCGGTGCCGCCGCGACTGCGGTGACTGTGACAACCCCCCCTACTAGGAGCGTAGTGTCAAACGTTGGTGCTGGTGCCGCCAAGTCTATGCTCGCCCACCCGATCTCAACTTGGGTGGCTGGGGCGGCGATATCTACCGTCACGTCAGCCCCAACAAGTGATTCGGCATACAAGATGGGTGCCGGAGCCGCGCACTCTACCTCGGTAGTTGGGAGATGTGTGATGCCCAGTATTGGCGCCGCCGACGATACATCGACACCATTCGACCCGGTATCTAGTGTGGGTGAAGTTGCAGATACTCCTACCGACCCTAGCGCTGCACCTATAAGGTAGGGCATGGTCCCTATCGCGCCTTGCCAGGTGCCAGATGATGGCATGGAACGCGCTGTCCAGGTGATGCCGTCCGGAGACGTATTGGCGTTCGTGGTGCCTGCTACAGCGCAGAACACCGACCCGTTCCAGGCTATAGAATTGCATCCGCTTACTGCCAGCGTTCGCGGCGTCCAAGTGATGCCGTCTGGAGACGTGGCTGCGGTCGTGCCGGTCTCCGATATCGCACAGAACACCGAGCCGTTCCATGCAATGTCGACCCAGTTAGTCGATGACGGAAGCGTTCTAAGTGTCCATGTTATGCCGTCGGGCGATGTGGCGGCATTGGCGCTGCCGTACGCTATGGCACAGAACACTGAGCCGTTCCACGCTATCTCACGCCAATTCGCTGATGCCGGCAACGTCCTTGAGGTCCAACTAGCCCCGTTAGCGGATGTGGCTGCCGCCGTGCCGCCGTACGCTATGGCACAGAACACCGTCCCGTTCCACGCCAGCGATATCCAGGTGCCAGATGATGGTAGCGTCTGGGCAGTCCAGGTGATGCCGTCCGGAGATGTAGCCGCGATCGTGGTGTCTGCTACGGCGCAGAACACCGACCCGTTCCAGGCTATCGACCGCCAATTCGAGGAAGACGGCATGGACTGCGCAGTCCACGTTATGCCATCGGGTGAAGTAGCGCAGGTGCCGCTGACCACCGCTATGGCGCAATATACAGACGCGTTGCGCGATATCACCTGCCAATTCGCGGAAGACGGCATGGATCGCGCGGTCCACGTTATGCCGTCAGGCGATGTGGCCGCTCCAGATCCGCCAAACGTACAGGCTACAAATTGGTCAGACATGACGCACGCTCCTTACCCCCGCCTTGTCTTAGGCAGGGTAGGAAGAATTATGCCGCGGGAACGGTGAAGTTGAACGCGCTCAGGGTCTGCACGGCGCCGTACGTGATGCTGGTGGAACTCATATTCATCTGAGCCCCAGACGTGGCCACGGCACCATCCATGCGAAGGTACACGGCACCCGAATCCAGTGCGCCGGCGTCAGACACGGACCCCTTGACTCGGAACCACCCGGCAGTCTGCGTGCCGACTGCTACTGCCGTGCCAGACCATGTCTGCGTCACGTCCTTGGTGATCAGGCCGGCGGCGGCGTTGTAGTCCATCTTGAGCCCGTTGACCGCATCCACGCCAGCTGTGCCGCCGCCGGTGCCGGAGCCGAATGTCGTACTGGTGACGGCAGAGGTCAGCGTAGTCGATGTGATCGTCAGCGCGGCGGAGTTCAGGAGCGCGCCGAGCCCCGGCACGGCGGTAAGCGTGATGACTGCCGTGCCGCTGTTCGTCGCCGTTACCCACTTGTTCTTGGGGTTGCGGTTGATCTTGAGGCATACGTCGGCCGCCGTCTGAATCAGAGATGTGTTGTACGCCGTCGAGCTACCCATGAGTTCTTTGCCGAGCAGCGTGAGGGTGTCGACAGACCCGGCCCCCGTACCGGACAGCGTGAGGATGCCCAGCGCTCGGGTTTCCGGCGTAAATGCGCCGGCGCTGGATGTGAAGGTGACGAGCAGTGTCCCACTGACCGCGAGGTCTGGAGTGGCTGGCTGCGACCCGGAATATACTTCGATTATGCCCCCATCTAGGGCGTCCTTCCATGAACCGGTAGACGCGATGAAATTCTGGAGGGCGGGAGAGAGACGTAGCGCCATAATAATTACTCCTTTTAGATGTGTGTTGGGGTGTATTGATTCAGTGTATCACGCCGCCACGTTGCCGGCGGTCTCGGCGCCCTGCATAGTGCAGACGTATTGCCCGATGCCACGATGTCGGCGGGCTACGCCGGCGCCACGAGGTTGGATAGGGTAGGCGAACCGGTCTTCGGTCAGGTTGAGCACCTGCCCGCCCGGCTTGCCGACGCACAGGCCCCGCTGCGTGGCGAAGAACGCGACTTTACCGACGGTGCCGCCCTGCCCCAGCAGGTTGCTGTCGCCGTACGCCAGGGTGCCGGGGATCACGCCGTACTGGGCGATCTCCTGGTACCGCCACGCGTCGGGAGAGTCCCCCTGTATCCAGATCAGGCGGCCCGACGTCCCCACATACATGCCGCTGCCGTCCGGCATGGGGGCCAGCATGGTGACGTCGCCGCCGAACGGCACGGACTTGCGGAAGTCGAACAACTCGGGCGAGTAGGGCTCGCTCGGATACACGTAGTCGGCTGCCGCGACAAGCAGGTTGCCGTTGTAGTTCGCGATGACGTCGCCCGGTGGTGGCGGCTGGAGGAACTGCGTGATCAGCGGCGACGCGCCCGGCCGGATCGTGTCAATCAAGAATGTGGTTTGGGCGTTCGGTATGATGCCGACCTGGTACAGGGTCTCGCCGCCTACCGAAGTCGCGTAGATGGCCTTGAGCGCTACCGTGGGGTCGGCAGAGACCGGCACCGATGACAGCGATACGCCGCCGGTAGAGCCCAGCGTGATCGTGCCGGCTATCCTGGCGCCGCTCTCCTGACCGTCGCTGCGGAGGTACGTCACGGCGTACTGGTACAGCCCCGCCAGCAGGTCGCCGCCGACAGCAGCGGCTGCCGGCCAGCCGGGCACGGCGAGCCCCCAAGATCGGCTGGCGCCGTTTTGCACGACGCCGCTCTCGACGCCATTCGACCAGAACACACGCTGGCCCACCATCTCGTAGGCAAGCGGCCTGCCCGGCGTCAGGCCGGCGCGCAGCGTCGTCGTGGTGTAGTCGGGGTTGATCAACTTCAGGGCGTCGCCGCCGACACCCAGGCATACGCCGTCGTTCGCCCACACGTCGCGGTCGACAGAGGCGGTGACGACGGTCGAGAAGCCGCGACGACGACCGATGCCAAGGGCGTCGTCGATGTCCACGTTCAGCGCCGCAGTCAGGTCGCCGGGCGCGAACGCGTCGGCACCGACTGTGTTCCGCAGGCCGCGGAAGTTGTCGAAGGCGAACAGGCCCTCCTTGGGGTCTAGCGGCGCCGCGTTGCTGTTGTCCACCACTAGCGCCCCAGCGTTGCGGTGGCGCTACTGAATCCCCACCGATAGGTACTGGCTTCGGCCCGCTGGCGTTCCTGCCGGGCCTGCCGCACCACTTCGTCGAACGCGGTCAGCAGGCGTCGTCCTTCTACCTTCTGGTCGGCATCCACATTGGGTAAAGTAAGGGCCTTGCCTGCGGCGAATTCGCAGAGTTGCAGGTGGAATTCGGCGGGAACCTCTGGCTCGGCTTCGACGTCGTCAAGCGTGAGTTCGTTGATCGGCAGCCGCGCCACCTTCATCGCTACACGTAGGCCGTTCTGGGCCGACGTGGGTGGCGGAAACACGCGGACGGTGCGCGACCCCGCATCAGAGGCTATCGCGAAGGGGGCGCCAGACAGCGTGGCGAAGCCGCCGGCCAAGCTAGCTGCCATGCCGTACTCGACGGCGTTGAACACGTCACCGTGGTATGGGGTTCCCAGGCTCGTGTCGCGAAGCTGCGCGTCTTCCGTGCGGCCAAGAACGGCGGTCTGGTTTGCCGGCGTGCTGTCGAAAACTCTTAGAACACTGGGATGGAGATGGTACAACGACACGCCGGTGCGCAGCGTTATGATGCCGGCCGGCGCGACGCCGTACTCGACGATTGCCCACGCGCGTCTTGCGAGGATTCTGGCGGCTTCGTTGAACTGGCGACACAAAAACGCATCCGACCACAAGTCGTCGTTGTCGCCTTCCACGAGTTCCGTACGGTCGTCGAGGACTTCCGACGCACAGTACGCCAGCATATCCTCAAGCGTCATAACAGCTCCTTACGCCGCCAGAGCGGTCTCGCGCAACTGCTGTTCTTTTTCCTTCTCTTGGAACGCCTTGTACTCTTCCGGCGTAGCCTTGGACTTGAAAGAATAGGGGAATCTTTGAACTGGCCGAGTGACGTATCCGCCCTGGCTCTGGATCGTGATATCTTCGACGCATAGCGCCAGGCAGTCTTCCACGAAGGCGTGCGGGACAATCACTTCCCTGCCGCGAGGGACTTTGATACACAGGCCCCCCAACGACAGCGGCACGTAGGGCAGGTCCTGCTTGTTCTGGCCGCGGAAGATCTCAATCTTGTCGTAATCCAGCGGGAAACCGCGCGTGTCGGTGGGCAACTCGACGTCGTCGCCAGACAGCACCTTCATACGCTTGTCGCGGGCCTCGGCGAGGAACTTGGCGTAGACGGCGTCCTCGTCGAACTCCTGCGCGGCCTGCGTTTCGGCTTTGATGCGGAGGCGGGCGACGCGCTGGGCTTCAGTCTCGTCGGCTTCCGGCGCGCCGGTGAATTTGTCGTTCAGTTTGCTCATGATTCAGGCTCCTGTTTTTAGGTGTGTGGAGTCAATCTTCTTCGTTCGCCATGCGTGAGGCCTCGGCAAACGCACTTTCAAACTCTTGCTGCGGGATGCTCTTGAGCGCAGCCTCGATGATCTTGATCACGTCCGGCACCGTCGCCGCCGCGTAGCTCTTGGTCATATCGCCGGTGTAGGGGTTGCACAGCTCTGCGCCGCCCTTACCACTACTCTTCTTCGCCGCCTTTTTCGCCGCCTCGATCGCGGGAACGTCTGGCACGGTTACTTCAAACCCGTTCTCCAGACGTTCGATCGAGACGCGGTAGGTATCGGACATGGTTTAGCCTTCGGCCAACCACACTACCGTATCGTTGTCCGTGCAGATGCCGGAGTCAAACGTGACGGTAACGACGCCGGCCGGCGTTGTATCAGCCGAACCGCCGGACTGGCTGGCAGAACCACCGGTGCCGGTGCGGATAGCGACGACGATCTTGTCGTCGGTCTCAAGGGTGCGAGTTCCGGCAGCGACGGTTTCGAGGTAGTCGCCGGAGTTCATGCCCTTGTACCACTCCTGGGTGATGCGGTCGGTGATGTTGGTGATCTTGAAGTACGTCGGGACGAAGCCCAGCGTCAGCGTCATCACGCCGGCGGCGATGCTGGCGTTGGCCGTTGTGGACACGTCGGAAGCCGCCGTGTAAGTGCCGCTGATCGAGCCCTGCGTGCGCTGGACGGGGCCGCCGTTGATGTTGGACAGATTGGTAGGGGTGGTCATGTGAGTCTCCTAAAAAGTTAATTCGGCACAGGGGCCGTAGCCCCAAGCAGAGTGGATTACAGCGTGACGGCCACCATAAGACGATACCCCCACAAATCGTTCAAAATCAACGATGTTTGTGCGCACTTCCAACCCAGCGTGCCGCGCTGGTTCAGCGGGTCGGCGGTGCCGGACGAGCCAGGGTTGTGGGCGATCAGCGACATGGCGTTCGACCCCTTCAGCGGCACGATGCCATAGAAGTCCTTGCCCATGTAGATGACCGGATACACGTCGGCGAAGCCGCCGGTGTTGCGCATCGTGGTCGAGGCGCCGCCGTACACGCCGGTCGCGCCGAGGTACGGCGTGAACAACACGCTGCGGCAGTACCGCACGTCCTCGACGGAGCCGTGCTCGCCAGGGAACAGCTTGGTCTGCCCGGCGTACTGCTTGGCCGGGATGTAGCCCTGCATGTTGCGGATGTCGTTGGTCACGTCGGGGTGATGGATGGCAACGAAGCCGGCCTCGACAGGTTCCGTACGGAAGTCCGGGCTGGATGACACGATCTCGTTGATATACTTGCCGCGCTGGCGGAGCAGGGCGGCGGTCGCCGTGCGCTGCGCAGCCAGGGTGATCGGCGTATTGACGGTCGTGATGCCGCCGTTGGCGTAGCCGACCTGCGTGCCGGCCTTGATCTTGTTCCAGCGCAGCGTCTCGACCGTCTCAGCCGCCTGCTGCATGCACAGCGACGAAAACTCCTTGAGCAGCGGATCTTCGTGGGTGTCCTGCATGAAGCCGGAATACGGGATGAAGTCGCCGAATTCCTCCAGCGTGGCCGTGTAGTCAGTGATGGTCGGCTTGGTGCCGCTGGGCGTCACGCCTTCGACGAGCGCCGTGGTAGCCAACGGCAGGGCTTCGTAGCGCCGGAACTTGGCGACGTTCGTCGAATTGGTAGGCATCACGAACGTCTGGCCGAACTTCTCCAGAACCATGTCGGCGTCGTGGCGCTTCAGGAGGGGGGCAATGGCATACGCTGCCGTGCGATTGGAGATGTCGCCGGACGTCAGGAGAGCGGTGGTCATGGTGTTTCCTTTCGGTGAGTTTGGGTGTTGTTAGCGTCCTCTGCCGGCTCACCTATGGAATCGGCATGATGCGGTCGGTCTTAGGCGTCGTATCCTTGCAGCTCGATCAGGAACTTGCCGGCCGTGTACGTGGCGGCCGTGCCGGCGGCGCCGCCGGTCAAGTACAGATACTGGCTCGTCGCGGCCGGCTGAGCAATCGCCTTAACCAAAGCCAGAGTCCAGTTGCCGCCAGCAGTGATCAGCGCGGTCTCGGTGAGGGCGGCGACGCCGCCGTCGAACACGCCGGTGCCTTCGGTGGCGGAATACAGGTCGATGTCGGCGACGCCGCCGGCGGGGACTTCAAGGCAGGTCATTCTGCCGCTGAGTAGCGTGCCGCTGCGGGCGACGGAGACCTGACCGATGTGCGCCGGACTGGTGCCGACGCCGATGATGTCGAGGTCAGTAGTGGATGACGCCAGGCCCGTGAGATCGATGAGGATCGTGGTGGTAATGAGTCCGTTGTCTTTCGTGACACTGGATCGATACACGGTGCCGGTACCGGAAGTGATGCCGGCGCCAGCTTCGAGTTGCATCGTAGTGCCGGCGAGCATTTGGCGCAGAAGCCGTTTTACCTCGGGGTCAACGATCGCTGCGGCAATGTCTTTTTCGGTCAAGGGGTTGGTAAGCGCCACGGAGATCTCCTCGCGTTAGGTTAGGGTTCGATCATTCATATAACCAGTATTCCACCTTTTTACCTTTTGTGCAAGGGGGTTACTTCATGGCCGCCACGGCCTCGGCGAAAGCCCCCGCGAAGTCATTGGGGTCCGGGGTGCCCCTCGGCGTCACGGCGACGCGCCGCGAGCCGACCGGCGTCAGGTCTTCGGCTCCAGCAGGAGGCGGCTTCGGAACGGGCGCTGGTGCAGGCGCGGCCGGGGTGGCTACTCCAGTCGCCTTCTTGAAGTCATTCACCAAGGCTATCACGTCCTGCGTCGTGCCGCGGTCGTACACCGCCTGCGCGCCAGCCTGCGCGTACGACGGCAACGTCTTGATCCACGCCGGGACCTTCGCGATCACGGCGTCGTAGTCGCTGTGCGCGGCGTGCAGGGCGGCAACGTGGGCCTCGATAGCTGATGTCGTCACCGTGTTCTCAACTGGCGCCAGCCGGGCCTCCATCTGTTCGGCGAACTTCTGCACGGCCTTGTATACCCTGGCGTTTATGTCGCGGTCGATCGACTTGAGGCGGGCGTCGATGGCCTTGGCCTCGCTCGGAAACTCCTTCCTGAACTGCTCCAGGGCCGCGACTTCGTCCTCGGTCGGCGCGTAGGGCGTGATACTTTCCTCCAGGGCCTCGCGCTCCGCCCTGGCTTCCGGCGTCTCTGCCGGCGCCGGCGCAGGGGCAGGTGCTGGCGCGGGGGCATGTGCTGGCGCGGGGGCAGGTGCTGGCGCGGGCACAGGGGCTGGTGTGGGCGCCGGCGCTGGAACGGGTTCGGGCTCAGGGGCGGCCTCCGGCGCCGGCGTGGGCTCAGGAGATGGCTCAGGCGTTGGTGTCGGCTCAGGTGCCGGCGCAGGCTCGGGAGCGGGCTCAGGCGCTGGTGCCGGCGCGGGGGCCGCATCCATTGCCGCCACGACCTCCGCAAATGCGGCGTCAAAATCATCGTTCTCGGTTGCCATGTCATGCTCCTTGTAGTTGTTTGATGGCGGGGCCGTCGTCGATCAGCTTTATCAGCCGGGCCACGACGCGCGCCTCGCCTTGTTCTCGGATCAGGTCGTCGCCTGCCATGCCAATCCACTCCGTATTGATGCGGGCCTGCCGCGCGTACAGCCAGTCGCGCATGGCTTGCAGGCCGCCTTCGTTCCGGCACTGGAAGATGTTCAGTTCGGTCTTGTGTTGTTCCTGCTTGATCACGTTCATGTCGCTGCCCCTGTCGCTGGTCTGCTAGCCGCCTGCCGCGCCGTATCGGCGCCGTGTGCTGCCGTCAGGGCCTGCGCGTGCCCGACCTGCCGGCTCGTGTCGGCCGCATGTGCCGCCACCAGCGTCTTGGCCCGGTCGACGCTGTGCTTGTTGCTGGTGTTGATGGCGTCGATGATGGTCTGCAACACCGTCGTTCCGACCGCCGCCTGCTCGGATGATGCCTTGGCCTCGTGCTCCAGCGCCTTGCTGAGAACCTCCTTGACCTGGGCGGTGACGAGGTCCATCTGGCCTTGGGCCATGGCGGCCTGCTGCTGAGCGTTCCGCTCGATGATCTGCTCGGCCTTGTCCTCGTCCTCCATCAGGTCGTCGATGGGGATGTCGTTGGCCTTCGCGCGTTCGATCAGCAGGGCGCGCGGCTTGATGTACGGCAGCTCGTCTGGCGTCAGGCTCGCCTTGAACTCGGCGAGCGACTGCGCCAGCACTTCCTTCGCGATCAGGCTCGTCGAGCCGCGGGCAATGATGTTGTGGTCGCCGTCGCGGCTCTGGTCGGCGTCGTACTTCTTGTTCCACGCCACGAGCGCCGAGATCATCGATATGGTGAAGGTGTCGTAGTTACGCACGGTGTCGCGCACCGGCAGCGCGGCGGCGCCGAGGAACATGCTGGCGTTGCGCTGCGTGCGAAGCGCCTCGCTGCCGCCACCCGACGTGTCGCCCAGCGACGCCGGCGGCAGCCCGGACTCCTTGTCGCCGAAGCTCAGGAACAACTGGATCAGCGGCAGCAGCTCGTGGATGTGACTGTCGATACTGACGTTACGCACCGCCGGTATGGCGTCGGACTGGCCGCCGTTGCTCTCGCGCAGCCACGACTTGTGCTTGCTGAGTGCCATGGACTGGCCCGGCGTCAGCATGTCGGTGTTGATCTCCGCCATGGGGCCGATCACGCCGGCGTTGTCGAGGGCGGCGCGCACCGTTTCGTTCAGGCTGACCTGCGAGTCGCGCAGCGTGTCGCACAGCCCGTTGCCGAGGATGGACAGGTCGTCGTCCTCGAACACGAAGATGTGGTGGTGCTGGACAGTCTCGCCAAGCGGCGCCAACTTCGCCTTGATGGTGACGTCGTCGATCATCCACACGTTACTGTGGAACGATCGCCCGAGGTCGGCGTCGGCGATAGTCACGCCGGCGCCGCGCAGTTCGTGCCCGGTGACGTGCCCCCAGTACGACAGCACTTCGTACTTTCGGCTTTCCTTGCCGGAGATCGCCGCCTGCGCACTCTTGGGTTCGCCCTTCATCACGGACTCCCACCACTGTGCCTTGTAGTTGCCCGACTGGTTGCGTTCCAGGTAGTCGGTTATCCTCGTCGCGATGAAGTCGGGGCGCTGCGCGAGTTCTTCTACCTCGGCGCGCGTCATGATGTGCCTGTCGAACTTGCCGTCCTGTTTCGTCAGGTCGGTAGCCGTCATGTCGGGGTAGTGGTTCCACACCGGCAGGAACTCAAACAGCGGCTTGTACTTGTCGACTTCTACGGCCTTGTAGGCGCCGGTGTTGACGTCGCGCCGCCAGGTGCGCGCCTTTACCTTCTTGTGGAACGGCCCCGTCAGTATGCCAATATTGTAGATCGTCGCCGACCGCACGACCTTGCGCGCCAGCGTGACGAACTCCATCTCCTGGAGGTCGTCGTCGATCTTCTTCTCCATCGACTCGGCCTTACCCTTGGCGAACTCGCGGATGCCCTTCTCGATTTCGGCGTCGCTGAGTTCGACTTGCGAGGCGTCGCCGCCCTGCGCCTTCTCCTGCACCAGACTGTCGAGTACCTGCTGCAACTGCTCGGTCGACAGGTCGGGCAGCGGCGACGCCCGCACGCCGTAGTTCTTCTCGGTCTGTGGCCAGAGCATTTGCATTAACCTTGCAATTGTGCCGCGCACCATCCACGCCGTCATGCCGGGATATGCCTTTGACCTATCCGCCGGTATCATACTCAGCACTTCAGGGTCATATATCTTCCGCACCTGATAGAGGTTCTTCATCCAGCGTTCTTCGATCTGGCGGCGGTCGCTGACGTGCGTTGGCCACAGGCCGAAGATGCGCCGGCCGAGCCTGTTGAGTGCGTCGTCGTTGATGGCAGGGGGTAGGGTTGGGGTGTCCATGATTTTTCCTTAGCGCGGTGTGGCGTACGGATTAACGTTCGCGGGGGGGCGAATGGTACTGCGTTCGGTGTTTTCGGCTTTCCGACGGCCGCCGCGCTGCCAGTACATATCTGAATATTGATTCGCGTCGCCGACGTGGCTCCAGTCGTTTTTCTCGACCTCCGAACTCTCGCGGCCGTCTTTGTATTTCTTGAATTGGTACTTCCCTCCGAGTGCTTGTATAAGCCATTCGCATGTAGGGGAAACCTGATATGCGGGCATGCCACGGTCAACGAGCATGCTGAGGAAGTGGTCAGTCGCGCCCTGCCGATGAACTGGATTGTTGCTCCACGCCAATTTAACCTTCCCAAGCCCTTTGTTTCGGTACTGGCGAAATATATCACTGCACGAAACTTCATTGGACTGTGCCCCCGTCCCTCCCGCCGGATCGCCGGTCACGAACATGTCAAACCCATCATATCTCTGCCTAATAAGCGGGAGCAGTTTCGTTTCAATCGCTCGTTCTATTCCCATTCCGAACGTAACGATTTCATCCAGGGCAAGGACACGCCCAAAGGCGTCTTGCTGTTTGAGTACGATGGCTGGGGTAAGTCCGAAGTCAGCACTGATTAGCAGGAGGTTCTGCCTATTCGGTAGCAGTATCTGTTTCGACACGTGCACGTCGCGATTGAACATGGGGTGCACAGGTTTTCCACCGAGCGACCTTCCATATTGCATAAGTACATATGTCCTAATGTACTCCTCGCTCTTCCCCACGCACAGGTGCTGATAGTAGTTCTGTGGGAGGTTCTCAGTGTTCTCGGCAAGCGGGTTCGGAGCGTATGTGTCATCTGCCAGTTTGACCATCGCAGCAGGCTGCTTGAATACTTCCCAGCCATTCCCCTTCTTAGTTTTTCCGTCGTCGGGGTCATACCCCTCCAACATGCGCTCCCACCAACTGCCCTCCTGCGGCATGTTCGAGTCGCCGAATATCCCCGCATAGGTACAGCCGCCGTCGCGAGCCCCAGGAAAACGACCAATCCGGCCGTCAAGCCCTTCTACAATCTCGCGCGCTAACTCACGAAACTCCGACAACTCTGCCATCGTCAGTTCCAACGACAGCAAGTTGGATACGTCAGCGGCGTCGTCAAGGGCACGGAATATGATATCGCACTCAATATCGCCCTGACGTATCTTGTAAGTCTTTCCGGTAGCGGTGTACACGCCCAGCGTGCCCGAAGGGAACCACGACAGGAATGATTTTATGACTGTATCATTTAACTGTGGCGCCGTATTGCGGATGATGGCGATGCGTGTTTTGCGTTTGCCGTCAATGGGGGACGGGCGCTGCATAGTCGCCCGGCGGATACACTCCATGATCGTACCGACCGTCTTTCCTGACCCGAACGGACCGAGGATAAAGCGATATCTGGCATTCGACGCCATGAACGCTGTGATAGTCAGTGATGCTTTGAAGTCGATGTTCATCCTGCGCCCTCTTGTTTCTTGCGCAAGTTGGTGGCCGCCCGAGACGCTAGAATTTTTTCCCGCATCTCGGGAGTCCATTTGACCCCCAGACGGAGCGAATTCCCTTTCATTCTATCGGTCTGTAAAGCGAGTGTATTAGCGTGCATTGCCTTACCGCGCTTTTTCGCCGACATCTTCTCGCGCGTTTCGGCTGACACAGAACGGGTCTGATTAGACTTGATCGCTGCTAGTCGTTGCCGTTCCTTCCCTTCAGGTGATTTTGGGGATGCCCTGCCAGTCCTGAATGTCCGCAGTTTCTCCCGCGACTCCTCAGTCCATACGCGATTGCGCTGGCGCTCTGCGGACGCCTCTGCAAACGCAGGATTGGCCGCCACGTACGCCTTCATCATCTCGCGCAATTTAACTCGTGTCGCTTCTGTCGGACTGCGTCCTATACCCCCCGCGGCTATCGCGGCTCTGTGTTCGGCCGTCAGCACTTTCCCTCTGTGCGCGTCTGCAATCTTCTGCCGTCTCTCATCGCCGCACGGAATTCCTAGCGTGTTGCCTGCCGTAGGGGCGATGTTGTACTCAGGCTTCACCTTGTCCAGCAACTGCTGTTCGTAGAACAGGAGCATACTAGGTTGGCAGGCCAGTATCGGAAGGAACTTAAACCCCGCTTCTCCGTACTTGCTCCACGCGCCTTGCAGATGCCTGTTCCCGTGCTTGCCCAGCCGCAGTGCTGAACGATGTTTGTTCCAACGCGTCTTAAAGTTCTTCGCGCTGCCGATATACCGTTTCCCATTCGCGGTATTGATGATCTCGTAGATGCCCGATTGGTTCTCCATTGGAATTTGACCTGCGCGATTGGGAGAAAGTTCCATCACGCCACCTGCGGCTCGTCGGTGTTGATGCGGTGCTCGAACCGGTGGCCGTCCATGCGCTCCAGAGTCAGCGTGTCGCCATCCTTGTCGATCAGCCGCACGAGGTCGCAGTAGCCGCGCTCGCCGGGCGGGCCGACAGCAAGCTCGCCGGTAGCGAAGCCATGGGCGTGCAGCACCGCCTCCAGGGCGCCGGCGGCGGGTCCGTGGAGGCAGCGCGGGTGGATGATGACTCTAGCTGTCATAGGTGGAAATAATCGACGCCGTTGCCGCACTCCGAGGACAGCGCGGCCGCCACATCGACTGCCTGGCGGGCAGTACTGCCGAGGTACATCGCCGCCAGCGCGAAGTCACGGCCGGAGCCCCAGGCGGAGAACTTGTCCTCGACGCGGACGGCTACCGGCTGGCGTTCGTAGAACCGGCAGCCGTTCTGGTCAGCCACGATCAGGCGTGCCCACGAGCCCTTGTCCTTCTGGCACGCCGGGAACGCGGTGGGATCGGCGCCGGCTTCGTACCACGACGCCATCAGCTCGCCGGAGTCCTGGTCACCGGTCCAGGCCAGGTACTCCGGGAACCTGTCGGCTCGCTTGATCTTCCGGATCTTGGTCGTGGTGAAGTGCGCGCCGGCGCACATGGCGCGCTTGTCGGCGGCGATCGTCTTGCCGTCCCAGGCTACGACGCTCATGCTCACGCCTCCTTGATGACGAGGTACCGCGTACTCGTGATGTACGTGTTGTCGCCCGTCATGGCGCACGGCGAGTGGAGGATCTCTTCCCTGGCCAGCGTGTCGGGCTCGCCTTCCGGATAGCCCTTGTCCCACGTCTGCACGACGATCTTGACCGTGCCTGTGTCGGCATTCTCGATGCGCACGCGCTTGGTCACAGCGGCTCCTTCTTGTCATGGGAGTGCTTGGGAGCGGCTTCGTCGGGCTCGTCGGAGACAAGGCCCGCGCTCAACTCTGCCTCAGCTTCTGGGCTGAGGGTCAAATCGGCACCGGCGCCATCAGCAGGCGGTTCGTCGGGCGCCGTGTTGACGTCGGACAGCGCGTAGAGTTCGGCCTCTGCCGCCCGCCACGCGGCGGTCAGGTGGGGCTGGTTGGCGGCGGGGAAGCCGCGGCTGGCGGCGTCGTCCAGGGCCTGGCGGGCGGCTGCCAGTTTCAGTTGGGCTTCATGGGTTGCGGTGTTCATGCTAGTTCTCCTTGTGGTGGTTGGGTGCTGCGGGGGTCTTGCACGTCACGCTAGTTTTTTGCATGCCGTGCTAGTTTTCCTGCCGACTGAAAAGGTGTTCGCGGAGCAAGTAGCCCTCCAACGCCCAAATCTTGTCGCGGGCGTTGCTGCGGGCGATCTTCTTGCCCAGATCGACGTCGAAGTTCTCGGGGCTCGCCGCCGCGCTCTCGCCGGTAACGGTGAAGCCGTTGCGCAGCCGCAGGCAGCACACCGTCAGCGTCGTGCCGGGGAAGACGTGGTAGTCCTCGCCGGTGATCACGGCATCAATCTTCTCCGGGTAGAGTCGCGGCGCGTTGAGGCCCTTGGCTTGGATTTCGGTTTCGATTGCCTGTTCGTCTATGCTCATGTCAATTCTCCTGGTCTACGGTTAGTGCTTCTCGGGTTGATACTACTTGCTGCGGGGCTTGGCCGGCGAACGTGATGCTGAGTGTGAGGCCGCCGCCGGTCTTGCCGTCATCTTTCACTTCCTTGGGCTCCAGGCCGGCAACGCGGGCGCTCCATTTTATCGCGTCCATCCTGACCGCGGCGCTCTGTAGGGGGTCGGTGGCGATGTCGTGGGCATAGGGCAGCAGCTCGCCGGCGATCAGCTTCGCCTTGGTGCGAAAGCCTAGACCGGACTCCATGACCTCCCTCTGGGCGTGCTGCATCAGCGCCACGAACGCCGGGCTCTCTACCAGCGCCACGGCCTGGTCGTCGGTGTAGCCGTACCTGGCGAAGATGTCGGCGGCGTCGTCGACGTGCAGCGCCAGTTCCACGGCCAGCCTCTCATGTGTCTTGCGGTAGATCTCCGGCACGTCCTCCAGCCTCGCGGCTTGGCGCAGCGCGGCCGGGCTTTCGTGGGGGTCTGGTATCTCATCCATGCCGGCAGTATCGCATGCGGGCGGCTAGGTGTCAAGCAGTTAAGTTCTTTACACTTTACTGCGGGTAGGGGCGCTGATTTTTGGTGGCGGCAGCATGACGGGCGAGTAGTATGAGGTCGTCATATCGGGCTACGGGGCGGCAAAAATTTTGGTGTTATGAAGTTGTCATATTCGGTTTTTCGGGCGGTCGTGTGCACAACATGGAACGAACCCCCGCCCGCGCGCCCGCGTTCCCCCCAACCGCCCGAAAGCCCGAACGCATAGCCGCGGAGAAATGTCGGCGGCATGACATTGGAGTTGCCTGGCGCCGGCCTGCCCCCGGCGAGGTGGCGAGGTGGCGAGGGGGCGAGGGGGCGAGGGGGCGAGGGCAGGGCAGGGCCGGATCGATCTCCGACCGCCTAACAGCCAGGCGTTAGCGCGGCGCCGACGCCGGGACGCCAGGACGCCAGGACGCCAGGACGCCAGGACGCCAGGACGCCAGGACGCCAGGACGCTAAAACTTTAATGCCAATTCGCACACTATTAAAGGCATTACCGCACATTAATACATATAACGTGATCAGATTAATGCCGATAGATCACTATCTTACGTAACGTTATATGTTAGATAGGCGTGCGGCGGCCTACCAGTCAAGTCACTGATTCGCAAGGCTTTCCAGGATTCAAAACCACTACTACTACTACTAATAATATATATAAATATTATATAGATTATATAGATTAGGGTATTTGCTGTACCACTTCATGAGAGATCGCCAACTCTTATATAAGACATAAGACATATGACCTGTTGACGCTCAAAAACGCTTGACCGCTCGACTTTTCCGCGATATTATGCCTCGCGATAGCGCGATATCGGCATTAATCTGACATGCCGCCGTTGATTCTATTGTGTTTTTTGCTAAATCGTACTAACATATAACGCCTATTTCCGCGCCCGTCGATAGCGATTTATCGGCACTATTTTTAACCTGACTGGAGTAAAATTAACATGGAAAAGCCTGAAAAAACAAATTATTGCTTGTGTTGCGGTCAGACTAAACCCGCCTATGACTACGCGCCTGGTTCGATGGTGTGTAGCCTATGCGCCATGCTGGATAGCAGCGCTATCGTTAAATTGACGCGCGACACTGTAAAACGTGAGGTCGCCGTAACTGAATTCACGGCCGCCGGAAAGCGCGGCGCCAGGATTGCTAAGCGCCTGGCCCTATATGCTGGCATCGGCAAGCGCTGCACGGCCTGCCATAATCGCAAGCCCGTGAGTGAATTTAACGCCTGCGCGCCGCAATCCGACGGCCTGCAACCTATGTGTAAGACCTGCCATACACTATGGATGGCGAGCCGGCGATCCGGCGGACCGGCCGCCTGGCACGCCGTACGCGCCGCCATGCGCGCCGCCAGTCCGGAAGGCGAGTGATTGCCATCCCGAGTGACAATTTTGGTCAGTCGACGTCACACGGATGTGACCAAAAACGTCAGTCGTCAATTTCCGCGCCTAATAAAATCAATAGGTCATATGCTGGCATGGCAAGTGCTTTACATCAGGCATCATTCACACACAAACCGGTTTTACGGCGCCGCGGCCGCTACCGCGGTAACCTGTGAGAGGGGTACCATCATGAACACGAAACCGAAATTGCCACTGATCAAGGATATCCGCGCCCTGCTAATCGATCTCAAATCGGCCATAGACGACGAATACCGCGCCTATGATGATTGCGACGTCGACGATACTACGCCGAGCATGCTGGTTACTATCGGCGCCGACGACTCCGGAGACTGGAGCTGGCAAACCGGCGACAACAGTTACAGCGGCGGCGCCTATGGTTACCCGCACTGGGCTCTCGTCACGCTGACGCGCCGCGCCAACTGTACCGAGCTGGCGCGCGACGCCGTCGCCCAAATCGCCGATTTGATGACGTCATGAAAGCCTACATCCAAACCAAGCAACGGCGCGCCGATGGAAGTTATGACTGCTACCAGACCCATTGTGTACCCTGTCGCGAAACGCCGAAACCGCGGCCGCACTACAACACGGCGCTACTCACGGCGATCGCCCTGGCCCTACGCCAGCGCGCGCAGGGACTGCTAAATAACGAGCAAGCCTACCATGCCATTTGTAACGCCTACCTAACCCATGGAGTGCAATCATGATCAACTATCCACCTATCCCGCAACATACCGGCCGATTTTGGGGTATCAATGGCCGCCACTATGCCTACACTGAACCGCGACAAGTAATCAAATGGGGTTGGTCCACTACGTTCGGCCGCTGGGGTGCCGTAGTGGAACAATCCGACGGCACACAGATATTCACATATCCGGAAGTGATAGCCACCGCGAATTGACCCCAGACCTTTGCGCCGACTCAACCCGGCGCCTAGGTGTAGGGCCAAACCGATCAACTGACGAGGGGTAAATCATGGAACTGAACATCACAGAATTTTTCCGCGCCGCGGCGCCAATGGACTACAGCGCCAGCGCAGCAGAGATAGGCGACGACGCCGGCCGCCAGACCTGGCTTGCCGCCGTCAAGGATGCGCCCGACTGGCCGTTACTGGATACCGACGAAAAGCGCGAAGCCTTTAAGGCCCACCTGCTAGGCTTCGGCGCCTGGCAGGAGGATGAAATCGCCGAATGGTCCGATCGCGAATTGACGGCGCTGCTAATCCGGATGATTGCCGGCGACATACGCGACGCCGACCTGTCGCCGGACTCCGACGACGCCGACTGGATAGCGTATGAGGCACGCGCCGCGGCCGGGCAGTGCGCCGGCAACATCTTCCGCGCCGATGACGGCGACGTCTACTATTACATCGGGAACTGAAGTCATGAGATTCTATTACCTGCCGAAAGGCGAATATAAGATAGGTCAACTTGTGGAAGTCGGGGGCCATCGCATGCGAGTCGAGTCCTATTCGCATACTGGCAAAAACCTAATCGCTACCACAACCCAAGGGGCGCCGCGGTTCATCCGCGCCGTTATCATCCTAACGGGTGCCCCGTCAATTGAAGGAGTTACAGCATGAACTACGCAATTCAGTGCACCGACATCATTACCGGTGAAAAGGGGGATTTTGCTTTCGACACCGCGGAATATCTAGCGGCCGATGCGCCGCTCCAGTTTCGTGCAAAGTCGCCTATTTTCCAGAACCTTGACCAGTTGTTCACTTGGGCGAAAGAAAATAAGGTCGGTCTGTTCTGTCGGCCGGTAAATTGGGGCATGTCATGACCAGGCAATCCAAAATCATCAAGGCCCTGGCGGATTGGAATATCCCATTCTCGGCGCGCTACATTGGCGAAGATGACAGGGATCCGGATCCCGAGCGGGATATCATGGATCACTGGCATGTAACCGTCGGCAAGTACAGAACCGACTTTTACACCGGCATCGGGCTACGCGGACCGACGGCCGCCGCGGTTCTGCACCGCCTGCTGGCGGACGCTGAAGCCGTCGACATGTCGTTCTATGACTGGGCGGGCAATCTAGGATACAACGTGGACAGCATAAAGGACCGGGCGACCTATGACGCGTGTTGTGAGTGCGGGTGGGCCATGCGGCGCGAGTTCACGCGGTCGCAGATGGATGAGTTGCGGGATCTGTTACAGGATTACTAACCCGCTGACCCCAGACTTTTGCGCCTCAGGAGGGGGCGCCTAAGTGTAGGGCCAGACCGGGCCGCGCGGCACCGCGGCGCACTGAAGAGGGGAAACACCATGAATACCATCAGCAATCAAGACGACATAATTGATTCGCGCGACGTCATTGCGCGGCTAGAGGAACTGGAAGGCGAACGCGACGCAGAAGTCGAAGCCGCGGAAGAACGGGTGGCAGAGTTACGCGAGGCAAGGCGACTATTCGAGTATGAACCCGAGTTGCCGGGGGAAACCGTGAACGACGCCTGCCGCGAGTATGAATGGGCTCAGGCGTGCCCCGATGACGCCGCAGAGTTAGCCCAACTTGAGGAATTGACCGCCGACGGCGTGCCGCGCCTGTTGTGGGACGAGACCGACGAAGGCCAGGAACTCAAGACGCTGCGCGCGCTAGCCGACCAGTGCGAGGGGTATGGCGACTGGCGGCGCGGCGAGACGCTAATCCGGGAGTCCTACTTCGAGGCCTACGCGCAGGAGTTAGCTGACGATATCGGAGCCGTGCCCGACGATCTCCAATGGCCCCTGACGTGCATCGATTGGGAACAGGCGGCGCGCGAGTTGAAGATGGACTACACCGAAGTCGGCTATGACGGTGTGGCTTACCTGATGCGGGCATAATCGAGGGGGCACAACGTGGACATAAAAAATAGGGCGGGAGTAATCCTACGGGCAGTAGCTGGCGACACGCTGCGCGAGGCCGACTTGTACGGGGCCGACTTGCGCGGGGCCGACTTGCGCGGGGCCGACTTGCGCGGGGCCGACTTGCGCGGGGCCGACTTGTACGGG
>OFRG01000216.1_pt1 | contig 25307 bp, 39 predicted proteins | sample 1543071 | NCBI WGS metagenome assembly OFRG01 (sample SAMN07774222, study PRJEB24372) | wastewater metagenome | isolation source: WWTP Verbania (Effluent) | place: Italy: Verbania | collected 2015-12
TGATTATGCTTCCAGCACCAAGAGTGTCGTCTGTCCAAGCAAGATCGCCACCGACGTACGAGGTGCCGTTATCTACCCACAATCGACCCTTGCCGTAGGTCATTGGGCCACCGACCGGAACCTCGTTATCGCCAGCCCTGCGAGGCGTGGAGCCGTCCCAAAGAATCGGCCTGGACTGCCCGTCCTGAAGTATCAACCAGTATTCAGCCTGCTTGAACCAAGCTTTGAGCTGGTTTGGGCTATTGAGGTCTCCAGAGATGGACCTGTCCTCAACCAAGTAATCGGCATTCAGGTTGACCGTGAAGAACCTGCCGTTGATCGAAGCGCACAGGTATGTTCTGCCAGTACGAGTCCGGTAGGTGCCAGCTCCCTGAAATCGACCGTCCTCGAAATTGTCCTGCGTGTCAGTATCGACAAACGACAGCTCGATCTTCTCGAATCCAGGCCTAGAGGCAAGAAAGCCGCCACGCACGGTCGCGTTGACGGCCCAGGCAATTTGATTGGGTTGGAGAATTGACGGGCTCTTGCCACTGTCAACTCCACCCTCTACGGAAACGAATCCATCGTACTGCCTGTTTGAATCCTTGTTCACTGTGCTGGTGACGGCGCAATGCGAACGACGTTGGTGGACGGAACCGCGACGAAGTTTGTGACGGTGATCACTTGCGGGTTTTGCGGATGAACGGCGCCAGCAGAGAAGTACTGCGCGGCCAAACCGCCGAACTGACGGAACATCTCCGCGTTCTGCATCATCAGGTTGTTCAGCATTTGAGCCTGAGCCGTGGAAGCTTCGATGGCGCCTTGGTTGGCAACGCTCTTGTACCCGGTGATCTTGATCGTTCCGTCAGGACCGCGCTCGAAAGACTCGATAACGGTGTCCTTGTGACTCTCCAAGCTGATCTTTTTCTTTCCATCAGCGATGGATACGTGAGCCTTTGTCAGCTCTCCGGGCGTTGTGCACCCAACGAGTCCAACGATTGCGATGATTGCGATGATTTTGTTCATGCTGTTTGGTATATTGTGGTTAGGTTCGGATCGAAAGGAGGCGGCGCGTGCGCCAATGGGCTGGTTGGCTTTCCGAGCTGGGGATTCATCGTTGACACCCACATTCGGTGCATATCCCGCGTGTACCCAGCTACGCCAATGATTGCACCAGGGTCAGGTGTCGTGCGGTGCGTGAAAGCGTCGTACGACCACCCAAGCCAAGCCCCATCCCATCGGTAGGCGCTTCCAACTGGCTGAGCTGCGATCATGTCGTCGATCACTTGGCAATCTGCCGGGTTGGAGCACGGCAGCTTCTTTGGCTCGTCCGGGTCGATTGTGCCGCCAGGGGGGTAAATGATTTGCGCCATTAGCGTCCTTTCACCAAGTCAGTGCTCACCATGTCGGAGACGTCTGCCTGGGTCTTGTTGACGACCTTCTTTTCGCGAAGTTGCTCGTTCAGCTTCTCGATCTGCTCACGCATCCGAAGCTGTTCAAGCTCCATGCGCTTCCAAGCCTCATCACGGCTCGCTGAACGCTCCTCAATGCGGATGACAGCCTCACGAGTTTGCCTCAACTCAGATTGAAGAGAGGTGACGTAAGGGGCGCCGCCTCCCACGCCCACAAGCAGGAGCGAGTTCGTCAGTATTTTCCCCCAATCCTTGTTTTGTTGGTTTCCGCCCATAGTTGGTTCAGTGGTGAAGAGAGACCACATCCCTGCGTTCATGGCTCGCTCTTTTCCGTTGAAGGTTCGCCGACATCGCGCACGCAAGCTCTGATCTTTGCGAGCACGGGCAAAACAGCCGACGCGTTCTCAAGAATCTTGTCAGCACCTCCTGCGACAAGAGCGAACCGCACGCACTGTTCCAAAACTTTGTAATCCTCTCGGTCAATCATACATCAATCACCAGCAAGGAATATAACGCGTTGTTCCGTTGTCGTTGATTGGAACCCATTTCGTTGGATTTCCAACGGCTGGAGCGTTCGCAAGCGTTCCAGCAGAAGCGCCAGCCCCATTCGTCAGCGCAACAGAGGTTGTCAAAAGCGTAGTGGCACCATGTGTGATTCCGGTAGACCCAAGGTAAATTCCAGCCGGCCTTGAGGCTCCAGAAAGCCCAATCGTGTAGGAGTTATCCAAAGCCGCGATGAAATTTCCGGTGGACGGAATCTGCCAACGCCTTGAGTTGTCGCTCATCAGCGATAGCGTCCTGCCAACACCAGTGCCACCTTTCTGTGTTCCAATTACAAGTTCGTTCGCAACAGCTCCCCAGCTGATGATTGCGCGCTCGTAATTCGTTCCAGCGATGTTGTAAATGTGGACGCTTTGACCCGCAGATCCGCTGGCAAGATCGAGTGTGTTTGCGGTTGTTGCTGACAGTGTTCCGGCGCTTCCAATCCTAAGACTGGCCATTGTCCAATTTGCGTTTCCAGTCGGGATGTCTGTGATTGCTCCCAGAATCTTTTGCAGCACCTCGTAAGAAGTGTCCCTGCGGTTTGGCGTCGCTCCGTCTGAAAAGAAAGTTGGGCTGCTCATGTTCCCTCGATTGCTTGGTAAATTGCCAAGACTTTCATCTGAATCTCGAACTCAGTGTCGCGATTGTTAAGCGATGTCTTTTCGCTAAAGAATATCGGCCCCGTCGGAGTAACGCCCAGATAGGAATACAGGTCTCTGCTGGCCTCAAGAATTGAGTACCAAACTTCCCACGTCGTTTCCCGTCTATTTGGTGTGGCAGCCATTTGTCAAAGGCTGGGGACCGGCCATCGCGAACCGGCCCCCAGCGCGGGGTCATTCAGTCACCCGGGAGAGGATCAGGTGCACTGAACGAGATCGTACGAAGCGGCGCAACGCTTGTAGAAGATGATGGCTCCCGATTTCGGAAGTGCACCAGGCTTCAAGGCGTGCTTGAACTCGGCAAAGTGGCGGCCGAACTTCTCCAGCGGGTCGAAGCAGGCGTCGCCGCTGGTGGCAGCAACCGCTTGCGGACCAGTTCGCCACATCCACTCACCCATGTAGTTGGTGGCCGGGAAATTGACCGGACCAACGCTTGCGGAAGGCGAGATCAACTCGTCCTCCATGACCCACGGCGACAGCACCAGCGCAGCCTCGTAAGGGGCAGCAGCGGGCGAGATGTACGCCGGGTTGACGTCGGTGGCAGAGCCCTTGGAAGTTGCGACTGTCGCGAACTCGGGAACGCGCACGTACTTGGTGCCATCGTGCGTAAAGCGCGGCGGGAGGCGCCAAGGCACATGGCGGAAGTTCTTGATGACTCGGGAGGCTCCGAGGCGCTTGAGCAGCTCAGCGGCGCTTCCAGAGCCCATATCGGCGTACCGGAGATCGTTCCGGAAGTCGGCGTTGTGCTGAAGGATGAGTTGAGACTGGTCGATGCCGATGGCAAGCGAGAACAGCGGACCATCCGGCCCGTTGGTGATCCAGCCAGCACTGTCCGGCTTCTCGGCGCGCTCGTTGATCAACGAGACTGCCAGGGTGTCGAGCATCTGCTGCGTGAGTTCCGACGTCGCGGCGGGCGCCGTGAACGTGGTGTTGGCGGCGGTGGCAGTACCAAACGCCGAGCGAGCCACGTAAATGGGCACGCGCCGGGCGTAGTGGTAGAACAGGTGGTCCTCAAGCGACCGTTGGACGTACTTGCCCATTTCGTCCACGTACGCATTCAGGAAGTCGTCGGGTCGATGGTTGAAGTACTGGTCGTCCTTGCAGAGCAGGGGACCGCGCCACTGAAGGGCCAGCGGGGTGTACGTTTCCTCGTTATAGCCCCAGTTCACCGAAGTGAAGTTGTAGGCGCAAGCTCCGGAATTGGAGCCGTTGACGAGGGTGATTGCCGTGCCGGCATTTTCCGGGTCCGTAGGCTCCTGCTTTCCGATTCGGAAAACGGAGTGGGTGAGACCCGTGTTTGGCGCGAAGATTCCGCGCTTGATGAGGTTGAGCATCACACCGTCGAACGAAGCGCGACGATAGATGTCTTTGGATAGATATTCCGTGGCAGCACGGAATGCGTCGAAAGGCGAGCCACATGCCATAAGCCTGAAACGATTGAATTTTGGAATCGGCAGCCAGGCTCCACACGGAGCGTGCGCTTCTTCCGTTGTCCATCGCGTCAGGGCCAGCGACGCCTTCAGCCCGTTCTCGCCGAGGCAAGCGAGCGAATCACCTCGGCATTAGGAAAAGCAAAAGGCGGCCCCGCTGTCAATCGACAAACGAGACCGCCCGTTTTGTTTGCGAACGAAATCAGGTGCTCATCAGGCGCTTCACGGCATCCACAAACCCGGCAGGCTCATCGACTTTTGGAGCAGGATTGGCGGCTCCGCCACCTGGGGTTGCAGCGGTCAACTTTTCGACCTGAGACCGAAGCTTGTTAAGCTCCTGCTCTGCGGCGGCAAGCAGCTTGGTGGCGTGCTGGCCATGGACAGCCGATGCCGCAAGATTGGCCCGACTGCGCGGATCGAGTTCCGCCGTGGCACAATGGCGGGCGGTGTTCACCGCTTCGTTGGCGGCCTGTCGCGCTTCCGGAGTGTCAGCGGCAGGCTTGAACACTCCAAGACCCTTCTCAGGGTCGGCAGCAACGCGCAGCACGGCGTCGGCAGCCTCCTCAAGCTGTTGACGCTGACTGGCAAGCTTTTGCTCGCTGCTCTGCTTCTGGAACTGTTCATATTGCTCCACCAGCCGCTTCTGGTCCGACAGCAGCGCCGTCTTCTTGGCAAGGACGTTGTCCAGAGCCGCTTGCGCCGCGCCGATGGCCCCCCGCTTGAATTCGCTGACACCGTGGTCCTCCAAGAGCTTGTCGATGGCATCCTGTCGCTCCTCCGACGGGGATAGCTGCATAAGCTTCTCAAGGGTGCCACGGATTTCCTTTGGCGCGTTGATCCGAGCCTTGGAAAGCGCATCTTCGATTGGCTTGGAAATCTCCTGCTGCCAGCTCGGGTCTTCTTCGACAGCCTTGAGCCTGATCTTGTGCCGAAGCTCGTCCCGCTCGCCCTTCAACGCCTCGATCTCCTTGGGGTCCACGACGCGCTTTCGCGCCTCGGCCAACTCTCGGTTGATGGCGTCCAGTTGATTCTTCAGCGTTGTCTCCGTCTCGGTAAACTTTGCTTTCAGCTCGTCACGCTCCTTCAGGACAGCCTCGTGCTGAGCCTTCCAAGTCTTCCAACCCTTCTTCGCCTCTTCCGTCTTCACCTCTGGCGGCGTGTCGTCCTCGGCGGGCTTGGCGTCAGGCTTCTTGGCTTCCTGCTTCGGAAGTTCCAAATCCGGAATCACGCTTTTGCTTTCCGGCTTGGCGGCAGCATCCGGCTTTTGCTCCGGAGCAGCCGAAGCGGGAGCGCCTTGCGGGTTTGGCGCAGGGGCGTCTTCCGTCATCAGCTTTCGGACGTGCGCGGCAAAGTCGCTGCCGCTCGGCGGTGTCGTTTCTTCAGCCATAGGTCAAAGTTGTTCGATGTACGTTTCTTCCAGTTCTACTTTCCCCTTCTCCAGAATACCTAGGGAAATCATGTACGAGATTGCGGCCTGCCACCCCTCCTCACGCCCCAGTTGACGGAGGCAGTCCTCCTGACGCATCCCCATCGGAAACTGTCCCGTTCTTACTGGGCTTTCGTTTGCGAGCATGGCGAGTACGGTTTTTGTCTGCGGCTGGTTTAGCCACACTAGGCCGGTCTCCACGGCTTGGGGGCTCTGGCGCCAAACTTGGATCGTTGGGACCATTTCCGGTATTCGCAACCCCGTCGTCTTGGGGTCCTTTCTCAAAAAGAGCTTTAATGGGTTCATTGGTCGATTTCGTAAGCTTCTTCAGGTCGGCGTGCGGGATCTTGATCCAGGCGGAGGTGCAATCGTTCACGCCCATGCTGATTGTCCACATGCCATTCTCGAAGATGGCCCCACACGGGAACACCACGAGCGGAAGGAAGTCATGCCACTCATCTTTCTTGCTACCAGAGAGAAGTGGAAGAGGCGTGTACCGCGTGATCTTGAACGGAGGCTTTGCTTCGAACGCCAAGGCGCCCATGTGGTAACGGCGCTTGGGTCCAAACCAAGGTGTGGAAGAATGAAAGAATGTCCAGTAGTGATCGCCCACCAACACCGGGGTAGATCCACCCCGGATGTGCCCATGCTTCCAAATGTTGTGGCCAAACGGAGTCTTGTATTCGATGTCGGGCTCGATGAGGTTCTGCTTGAACCTCACAACGATATGCTCCGGGTCCGTCATGTAAACCAGATGCGGAGCACCTTCGTGTTCAAACCATAGCCAGTTCTTCTCGTTTCCGGTACCCATCAGCGGACTGCCTCCATTGTGTCCGTAGATCGGGTCTGCTGGGTAATCGACTTGAAAATTCTCGTTCAATCGCCCGATGACTTGGTGTGCACCAGTCCAACTCTTTCGATCCTTTGCGACGCTGAAGGTGGTTCCAGACACGAACAGATGCCCGAACATCTGCGTCACTCGCGGATCTTCGTGATGCTGCTCCCTGAGTGTGGTTGGGAACCCAACTTTCACTCCGGACATCGCGTGCAAATTTTCATTCAGCTTGAACACAACGATGTCGTTCATCCCGACGAGAAGGTGCGGGACGTTGTGCGACCTGCGAGCAAACAGCATCAGCTCACCCTTCCATCGCGTGATCGAGCAATTGAAAAACCGAACGTCGGGGTTCTTGGCCTTGCCAAATTCAAACCAGCCAAGCTCCCATCCAGAGTCTTTTGCCTGAACCGCTATCGAAGGAATGTCGTCTTCAAGCGACTGAACCATATAGTCGAAATTCTGTTTCAGCTCCGCGTTGTCTCGCTCAAGTACGTTGACTCTATCCACGAGTTCATTGTTCTCGTCGTTGAGCAGCTTGTTCTCGCTGACAAGCGCCTCAAACTCATCGCGAGTGATCTGCTTGCCCTCTTCATTCAGCCTTGTTAGCCACTTGGGTATCACTTAACGCGGTAGCAACGGCATGCGATTGTGTCCACGACGATTTCCTGAGCCCGAACGCAACGCTCGTCCAGGATTCCAAGCGCCTTTTGGCACGTCGCCCAGTTGATGTCGTCAAACCAGATGAATCCCCCAGAACGCATCTTTGGAAGCCAGCAGTTGACGTCTCGCACGGACGCCAGCTCGGTGTGGTTTCCGTCGATGTGCAGGAAATCAACAGTGCCGTCGTGAAACAGCCACGCAACGTGCTCACTGCGCGCCGGAACGACCGAGCACACGCTTTCAAGCTGGTAGTGCCGAATGAAATCTCGGGCGCAGTTCTCAGCGCCCTTGATATGCTCCAGCTTCGACCACCAAGCCTTGTTAGCCGGGTCGCTTTCGCCCTCGGTGGCAGCCTCAATCGTCCACGGGTCGATTCCAATGATGTGGCCAGATCCTTGAGCACGGAGAGCCATCGCGCACGGGATAAGGCTCTTGCCTCCGTAGACCCCAATTTCAACGCATACCTTGGCTCCGATGTCCAAGATTGATTGCGTCATCGGTAACGCCTTGGACTCCGTACACCAACCGTAAGCAATGTTGGCCAGCGCGTCCCGAATCTCGACTCGCAGTTGGTCAGTCATGATTGCACCTGCGATTTCCGGCGCCCCACCACCAACCCCCCAGCCATTGACTTGTCCCACGCGACGCGGGGAGGTTTTCCGGTTCCGCTGAGCTTTACATCGAATCCGTTTCTTTCGAGGTGAGCCGCGAACACGTCGTTGTCGAAGTTGTGAGTTTCCAGCGCGATGTGTTCGACCTTTGGCAGCCATACGTCACAGTCCTTGAACGCTTCAACCTCCGAGCCCTCGATGTCCATCTTCACCGCGATCTTGCGATGCTTTCCGTACTTGTGCAGCGCATCTTTGATCAATCGGTCCACGCCGATGGCGGTCATTTGCCGGTATATCGACTTGTCACACGGCGATTTACCAGATCCGCCAGGGTGATGCGGCCAGAAGTAGTGCTCGACGATTGCGTTGTGCACCCCAACGGAGCGATTGCACGGGATTACCATTCCTGGAAGATCCCGGTTAATCTCCACATTGGACGTCAGCACCGCGAAGGACGGGTCAGACGGCTCCAACGCGTAGGCGTAAGCTCCCAAGCTTGCGGCATACAGCGACGCCTCGCCGTAACAGGCCCCGCAGTCGATCAGGAACCAGTCCTTGTTGAGATGTGCCAACTCGTAGCAATCCTCTGTGATCACCTCCTCCGCGAGCGATTGCGCGTGGGGGAAGCTCAGGAGGCGGATCTTGCCAACCTCGAAAAGTGGGGAGTTCATTGCAGTGTTGCCGTACAAGCCGCATACCCAGCGATGTCCACCCAGCTATCTCGGTGATCCGGGTTGTGAATGATTCGGCTCAGCTTCACGAGCACCATCATTGCAGCCACGTCCTTCGCGGTGAATTGCACGCCCTTGAACGTGCTCCACATGGCGGCAATGTTCTCGAAATTCTGCTCGGGTCTCCCGTGCGTTGCAGCGCGGTCCTTGCAGACGATCTGTTCAACCTCTTTCAGAAACGCGGAACGGACGTCCGATGGCGATGATGTTGTGTCACTCATATTTGAAATCGCGATGCAGCATCAAAACGTCGTAGCTGCTGTCCCAAGGAAAACACTTCATGGCCGCATCCAAGCTTCCAGCGCAGTAAGATCCATCCATGGAATAGGCTTCATACCCGATCCCGTACAGCTTCTCAATCGCCTCTTCAGGACGCCTTCCGATGATCTTCGCCGACGCGCTCAGCTCCATCATTATGGGAGGACGGTGAGATCCAAAAAATCGAGACCCGCCATCAATCACCAATCCCTCGTATCCGTCCACATCCAGCTTGATGAAATCAGGAATTCCATACAGTTCCACCGCATCGTCAAGCGTGATGAAATGAACCTCTTGTGAAAAATCGGAAGGGAATTCGATTGTGCGATCAGTTGGTACAGCTGGAGATCCGGTGAGCGTCCAGCAATTGTAAATCCCAACCGACTCGGAATGGACTCGTTCAGACAACCCATTTCTCACCCATTCAATCTTTGGATCTGATCCGTACGACTGAATCGCCTTGTCCATCACTGACTTTATGGGCTCGAACGCCACAACGCCTTCTGATCGAGCCGAGAACCAAGCAGCCAATCCCCCATCATTCGATCCGATGTCGAACACAAGCCTTGGTTTTGGAAGATTGCTCAGAACTCTTTCCACAAAGCTCATTGAGCATGCGTAGAGTGGGCTGTACTGCGATGTTTCGTTTTCCGTCACGGCACGATGTATTCCTGCCCATGCTGGTATGCGATGCGTGGCAGGACGACGTAGAGCTTCAGGTGTGGATACGACCTGTAGACCAACGACGCGTCGATAGGAGCCCACGAAAGCTTCTGCGTCAAGAGCAGAACTGGCAAAGCACTCCGTTTTATCATGTACGCGTGGGTGCAGGCGGGTCCATCCACCTTCCAGACATTGCCAGCAACCTTGACCCGGTGCTTGTCTGACGTGTTTCCAGAGCCAAGCAAGAGCATGTCCCAGTCACCCGGAACGCTCTCCATGGCAATGCGATACTCACTCTCCCACTCATCGTGGAAAGCGGCGTCGTCTTCCAGCACGGTCATTATCGGCTCGCTGGAATCCGCAAACTTGCGCCAGAGCCAGTAGTGCGACAGGTGGAGTCCGACGTGTTTCTGCGGCACCTCCTGGCCTTCGCGCAAGTTCGAAGGATTGTATCGCCATTTCGTGCACAGGCCCCACTCAGCGGCGTCTATTCCATCGAAAGGTGTCCAAGGTATCCCACGGTCGTAAAGATGCCGTGACAGGCGCTCTGTGCGCGCTGGCGTGGACGCTAGCGTGATGGCGTGGACGTTTGGAGGCATCACATCTCCCTAAGTGGCATCCCATCGTACCAATCATGTTCAGGGATGCCAACGATCGGAAACTGGTCACCCGCCAGCACGCGCTTGCGTAATCCACGGATTCCCTCCTCCCCAAAGTAATTGTCGAAGAAAGAAGCGCGCGACCAAGTTCGCAACATCGCGTGACTCTTGTCGTTCGGTGACACTCCCTTGTCCCAGCGCATGAACGGTCGATTGAGACTGTGATGCTCGTCGCTTTCGACCGTCATCATCTTAGGGTTGAACTCGAATTTCCAACCGCGATTTGCAAGAGCTATTCCTGTTATACAGTCTTCGTAGGAAAGGCCGTCACAAGCCTCCGGCCACCCGTTAATGCTCAGATACGCCTCAACTGGTCCACACAAAGAACACCCAAAGTTCCAAGCCGGAGGGCACGGACTCGCGCCATCCTTAACCTTGCAATCCCGCACGCGAAAATCCTGTCCCTGCGGATAGTCCACGTACGACACCAACTTTCCGTACTCGACAATCATCTGCCGCATCTTTGCGTAGGCTCCGCACGTGATCGTGTCGTGCTTCTTGGATGCCTCAAGCACAGCGTCCCACCATCCAGGCATTGCAACGCTCAAGTCATCGACGTACACGATGTGCCCGTCGGGAGCAAGGCACAGGGCTGTATTGCGGGCGTTGGAAGCCGCGAAGTAGTCTTGCTTGGTAAGTCGGTACTTCCCTTGCCAAACAGTCGGCTTCGGGGTTGTGTGCGTCACTTGTCCTCCACCGTCCAAGATCCGCCTGAAGAGGTAATCCCACTCCTTGCGCTTCTCGTTCTCCGCGTGGAAATCCACGATGACGAGCTTTGTGCCGTCATACTTCCCACCGCACTGGTTGTTCCAGGAATCAAGGAACCACTCCAACAAGGGTTGAAGCCTGTTGGTCATGTAACAGATTGTAATCATCACATCTCCTTCCAAATTGCCGCACCGATAGTTGAGGCCCACTCGTCATTTCCACTGCGCTGCGTCGTTAGCCTTGGCGATGCTATCGCGTGCTTGAAAAACGGGTACACGTTGCGAATCAGCATCACGTCGTACGGTCCGTTGATCGGTCGCATCATGTGCAACACGTTTTCCACGATGTCTCCACGCCACCAGATTGCCCCAGATCCAAAAGGATAGAAGCAGTGTTCAAGAGCGTCATTGATCCTGGCGCGAGGATTCTTGTCCTCGTGGATGTAATCCAACTGCACGATGTCGATCTCGTCCGGGATCTTCTTCCTGAACTCGGCCCACTTTTTCAAGAAGTCGTCAGGCAACTTGACGTCATCCTCGAAAATCAGGAACTCCGGATCTCCATTGGCGCACGCGGCAGCCAGCGCAGCCATGTGGCTCATGGAGCACGCTATGACGCTTGGGTGTGCGTACTTCGGGTTCCCGAGTGAATCGTGATCGTACGGGTTGCACGAGCGAATCGCGCACGCCGTACCCATGAAGCCCCAGATGATCTTGGGCTCAATGCCTACGTCATTCAGGTGCCGTACCGTTGCGTTGTGCTTCCAAGGCGTATCCTTGAGCGTAATCAGATAACATGGAATCATTCGTCTTCCTGCGATGCATTCTCAACTTTCATCTCCTCCAACTCCATTTCCTTCTCCATCTGGACCTTCTTCAAGCCGTGCTCCATCGTGATCTTGCGGATCTCGGCGGCGGTCTTGGCGTCTGCAATTCGCTGGTCAAAGGCGGTGCGACCAACTGTCATCTGCTGATCAAACTGCTGTTTCTGCGCCTTCATGGCCAGTGTGGCGTCCTGCTTCTGCTTCTTGAGCGCAATGTCCGACTGGGTCTTCTGCGCCTTCAATTGGATCTCGGGATCATCTGGAGACTTCGGCTGTTCCTTGGACTGCTTCTCCTCGGCCATCTGCCGAATCTGATCCGTGACCCTAGCGAGCTGCTGTAGCTGTTGCGATATGGCCTTCGCCTCACGCTGGCGCTGCGGATTCTGGCCAAGGCGCTGCATGTGCATGGCGCTGTGTTGGCCAAGCGCGTTCAGCGCCACCCAAATCTCCGACGGGTCGGCGCCCTGTTTAACACTCTCCGCAGCCTGCGACGCGAACGCGATATGCTCTTGCAGGTGGATAACGTCCTGCTGGAGCGGTGTGAGTGTGACGCTTCCACCTTGCTTGAGCATACCGTTTTCCACCTGAGCCTCCCATTTCTGCGAAGCCTCGTAGGTTCGCTGTGCAGGCTGCGGAAGATAACGCTGGACCATTGCCTCTCCAGCTTGGGCAGCAATCAAATCTCGTGTGAGGCGAAGCTTGCCATCCTCCGGAAGCATTCCACCAAGCGTGCCAAGGATTTGGTTGAGCATGCCGATTCGCATTACGGCGCTACCTTGGCCAACAGTGCGAGTCGCCTTCACCTTGAACAATTTGCAGCTCAAAAGCTCAGCAGGGATGCCATCTGCCTCGCATTTTCCTTGGAACTCCAATGCAAGCTGGAGCCATTTGTTCTTTGTGGACTTTGGGATGTCCTTGCTGAGAGCCCGACGGAACATCTCGCAGTACATGTCGTCCAACTGCTCGTAGTACCGAGCGATCTGCGTCTTTGCCAGATTCGAGGACTGGCTGATGTTCTGCGCAATCTCGAAAGCAGTGCGCGGATTGCCTTCGGTCTTGTCTACGCGCTGGCGGTACTGACCCAGATTCGCAGCCAGCGTGTTGTCCAAGTCGCGGCTGACAGCCAGCGGCGCGTCAATCAAGCCAGCAGCCTGATGGCCCTGGATCACCTCAAATCCATTTGGAAGAACCGTGTACGGCCCGAGGCTTATAGGGCTCATCGCGTTCTGCGATTGGTTGCCGAGCGACTTGATCATGATCGCTGCACGCGCAAACGCGGAATCCACGGTCCCATTCTGGAGCCGCATCTTGGTCATCAGCATGCGGTACATCTTTCGTCCAAGTCCGCGGACTCCGTGCGCCGATCCGTCGCCACGGTCGTAGAAAAACGGACAGATCGCCTCCCGCATGTCGTCGTAGCGGTTCTCCTTTCGGAACAGCCAGTCTTTCTCTTGGGTTCCCGCTTCAGCCACCCACATCTCGGAGATTTTCGGCTCCTCGCCGTTGACTGAAAACTCTTTCCAAAGGATTTGGATGACTCCGACATCTTTCCCGGTTTCGCTCAGCCAAATGTCCCCGTCTCGAAACGCTTGCTGCCACGTTTCCCACTTTCTCCAGTCAGTTCCCCGCCCATCGTTGCGATCCCCCGTTCGAACGATCGCTTCTTTCACAGCGTCCGGCTTCCAACCCACTTTCCGGGCGGATTCCTCGTCGGAAATAAAGTGGTACAGGTCGCCGACTGGCATCTTCCTGAAAACGATCACCCACGGCCACTCAACCACGTTGGCTGAGCACCGCATTGGCAGGTACACGTTTACCGCAGAGGCGCGTTTTGGCCGCCAGTCCATGCTGTCCTCCCAAACGACTGGGCCGACGCCGTAAAGCACCATGTCGTGCTGGGAAACCTGCATCGTGAAGTCGAACGTGTCGTCCTGTTGCAGCAACCAGTCGAAATGCCTGGAGACTGTCTCCCCAATTTCAACCTGCTCCGGCAATTCCGGGTTGAAAGTCACTGTTGCGCGTTGCGGAACCTCTGAAAACAGGTCGTAGAACGCGTCCTTGGCGTAGTTCAGGAACGCTTCCGCCTCTCCATTGTTGAAATTGGCCCGGTATTTCTGGCCAGCGGCGTCCAACTTTTGCTGTTCGTACGGCGGATTGCCGTCCACCAAGCCTTTAACGAGCGCGTTTTGGCGTGACCGCAAATCCTGATCGCGCACAGCCTTTTCGTAGATGCGCCGGACCTGGTTCGCGTCGCCAATTCGCGTTTTTGGGGCGTTACCCTCCGGAGAGAGGTTCGAAAGATCGGCAACAGGAGGGTTGTTTGAAGAGTTCATACTGGCCATTTCCCAAGCGGGCACTTTTCCGACGCTGCATAGAGCTTCAGGCCAGTGCATCCACACTTGCCACACCTCCCAAGCCCAAAGATAGCCTCTCCATTCCAACGATCACACGCTTTGCACGTGTCCAATCGCGCCTGATAGTCCTCAGAAATCACAACCGAGAATCCGGAATTCACCCAATTCACGGCGGCTCGCGCAAATTGACGAGCCATCTCCACTGGAGTCGGAGGCTCGGTGTCCGAGCAGATGTCCGGAAGTTCCGCGCACACGTCGTCAATGATCCGCTGTTCAAAACCAAGGCCGATTGGGAGATTGTTGCGACGGCAATACTCCTTGGCGTTGATGATGAGTTGATCCGCGTTGCCTCCACGGATGCGGTCCTTGGTTTCTGGATGCGTCCAGAACCATCCTCCCCCGGGAGGCACTACGTTTGGCGTTGTGAAGCTTTTCATCAGTCCTTGTCGGACCACCAGCCAGCCACCGTGACGTTGCTGGCGGTCACCTTCCAGATTTGCGACTGGATCTGGCGAATGGATCGGCCATCGGGGGTTGTCGCCCCGCATTTTGGAAGGAACGGAGACACTGTAACCGCCATGAAATTTGTAACCAACTTGTCCTCGTAGACGTAATTCCCGCCCGGAGGGTACGAGCACGTCGCCCAGGTCTTCACGCGCCACACCACATTCGAGTTCACGTTGTCGTAACCCCACGCCCGGGTGTAAACGCTTTGCCCGTCAGTGGTGTCGAGCGCATCTCCATGAATCCCAGCTCCAGTGTTTGAGTTCTGGAACGAGTAGTTGAGGCACGTTTCTGCCATGGCGCACAAGGCGACAAGGCAACCAGCAATCGTCAGTTTTTTCTTCATGTGTTCAGGCAGCTTCTACGAGAAGCGCGCTTTCGTCGTACACCTCATCCGCCATTTTCTGCCACTTTTCAACCTCCTTATCGCGAGATTCCACACCCTTTCCGTATCTGCCGGCTGACCAACCGTGTCGCTCCCTAAGCAAATCCACTATTATCAGGAAGGAATCAGCCCTATCCGGCGACTTTCCCATGCGCCCCTTCATGTCGCGCTTTGGCTCAACTCCTGATTTTGACCCACGCTCACGTTCCGGGCGTTTTCTCTCGACCAGTTCGGCGACAATTTCAGGTGTGATGCCCTTGATCTGCCCGGCGCGAACGAACTCCTTGCCCTGAAACCAGATTTCCGCGCACCGGTTCATGTACGCATCCTTGCATGGCGTCGGATCGGAATCGCTTACCTGCCTTGCGGTTGGTGCTCCACCAAACGATACGGCGTAAATCGAAGGGCTCCACATCTGCTGGAGCACACTTCCAAAGCTGATGCCTGCGCCCGTGCTGTCGTACGCGCAGTTCTGAGGAGACGCTCCGTTATCCCTGCACCACGCAACCCATTGCTGTGCCACCTGGAAGTCAAACGGCATGTCCTTGCGCGTGACGTCCTCGCGGAACTCTTTCACCTCTTGAATGCACAGCACGGTTTTGCCATCCACCGTCTGCCCAAACAGTCCACGAACTCCAATCGGCTTATCTCCACCCGTCGTAAACGCTGGGTCAAGCGAGCAAACTGTCAGCGGGTTCTCAGACCACCTTGGAATCGAGAAAGCGTCGCCACGAATGAAGTCCGACTCCGAGTAAACACGGTCGCTGACGTTGGCTGGAACGATGAATGACCGGCAGAATCGCCAGTATTCGATCGTATTCTCACCCATCAGCTTGTCCTGCTCGTACTTCTCGACCGAATACAGACCCTTCCAGACGTTTTTCCCGGCGAGGACGTTTGGCGACTGCGTGCCGTCGAAACGAACGCACTTTCCGCGCTGCCCGTTGTAGACGGTCTCCCACTCGTAGGTCTCGACATTCAGCGAGGACCACCCGCTAACAGGCGTCGTCAGCATTCCAAACGTATCCGAGATCGACTTGAAGTTTCCGAGCGCGACCAACTGGAAATGCTTGTTCGACGTCAGGTTACCGAACGCTGCCGTCAGAACGCTTGGACTCAGATCCGTAGCTTCGTCGAGCACGAACAGGACGTGCTCGTTTTTGATACCGATCAACTTGTCCACCGCTTCCTTCTCCTGGGACTGCTCGGCAGCGATCAGCTCGATGGTGGACATCTGCGACGCAGTGCGACCGTCCTTCTTAGCGTCGAGACGGATGATTCCGATAGAATCCACGACAACGCCCAGCGAAGGAAGGCGAACAGGCTTCCCCTTCTCGTCGATGTATCCAGCACCGTTGTGAAACTCGCGGATCTGTCCCCAGATACGATTGCGCGCACCCTTGATCGACGTGGACGTGACGATGACCTTGGTAATGTCCGGCTTCGTCATCCACGAGATCAACGCCCACAAGGCTAGCACCGTGGTTTTTCCAGAGGACGCGCATCCAGAGAACGACGTGATGCGATTGGCGCACAGCTCGGACACCATCTTCTCCGCCCAAGGATTGCGCTCCATGGGCTTTGGCGCTGTCGGCCCCCAGAAGTGGCTGACTATGTACCAGAAACACTCTGCGCGGGTTGTGGTGACGTTCTTGATCCACCCCCTGGCGTACCAGTCGTCCCACATCGCGAACAGCCGCATGGAGGCCATCAGCTCCGTGAACTGAGGCTCCCAGTTGATTCCGAACCACTGGACTGTTTTCTTGACCGGCTTTTCAGCGACGTCGGGCATGGCGGATGATAATCAGAAGCGCGACACATGCGACAAGTGTCCACGCAGCGGACAGGGATTCGCTCACGGAGATTTTGAGTGGTAGAGGGCCAATTGGAGTTGGTGTTTGTGTGATTGCGTTCACGACTTGGCCTCCTTGGATTCGTACTTGGCGACGAGGTACGCGTTTCGGGAACCCTCCAACCCCTTCACGCGCTCCAACGCTGCGGCTACCATCAAGTTTTCATCCGTCCTGGGAGACTTACTCATAATCTCTCCTCCAATACAGTTTCAGCACCGGAACCTTCTTTGGCCAGTTCTCGTTGCAGTGTTCTCTCCATCCGACAATTTCAAACCCGCGCTTCAACAGGATGCGCAGGCTGGCCACGTTGGTCGATAGGACTTCTGCGCGGACCTCTTCAGGTTTCACCGCATTGAAAAAGGCGTCCACGGCTTCCCCACCTATTCCAAATCCCCAGTGAGACTCTTGTACAGCGTATCCCAGCTCGCCATCGCAGAAGCTCACGATACACCTTAGGTAGTCTTTTTCGTGAACGCTTTGAAAAAGGCCGTAGTGCTTACCGCGAGCGAAACGCTCTGCGTCTGCGATTGAAAACGGATGCGGAATCGAACAAGAGGGGGAGATCCTCTTGTTGTGAAGAATTGCTTTTACCTGCGGAACATCCGATGCGATGAGTTTTCTGAATGTCATTTCTTCTCCTTCAGCTTCTTCGCAATCTTCTCGGACATATCCGGACCCGCTGACGACAAGCAAAGGTTCTTGGCGTATTGGTGAAAGTACATCAGGTCCTCCAAGGCTGCCTTGGTCTTCTCGCGGTCCTTGGCCTTGTAGGCTTTATCAACCCCGTCCAGGAGATTGAGCATCGTGTTGTTCAGAGAACCAAACACTGCGCAGCTTGCGATGGTGCTGCGCAGGAAGGTCTCCTTGCCGAGCTTCAATGGGTTCCGAGCGAGTTCCTCCGCAACTAGGAAGGCGTGCTGGAACATTTCTTCGTCCATTTTGAGTTCGTAGCTTGTGGCCATAATCAAAACACCTCCATCACAGGAACCTTCTCCGCACCCTGACCCTCCAGCGTCACCTTCTTCTCCCGGTACTTCTTCTGGTAGGTCGCGTTCATCCTCCGACGCTGTTCCTCGTTGAGGATCTTGGTGTACTTCCATCCATTGACCACCCGGTACTCGAACTGCCCGGTACGCACCAGACGTCTTCCCTCCTCCTCCTTGCTCCTCGAATTCGGGTCAGGGCTGCAAAGGAACTCAATCGCTGAAGCCACCTCCTGCTCAGAAACCTTCCCCAATCGATCCGCAATTGCCCTTGGGTTCAGCTCCACCATCATCACCTCCTGGTCCATCACGGGTTTCATGAAGGCCAAGGCGTAGTTCCATACCGCAAACACCGTGACTCCAGCCCCGTACATCGACCCTTCGTACATCGAACTGAACGCTTTTCCGTACATGATTACGGATGCTTACGGAATCTTACGCGTAATGTCAAGAGTCTTACGGATGCTTACGCGTAACGAAAAGTGAGCACACTATATACAGTATACAAGCGAGTTAGCGCCTTTCCAGCGGAGCGCCAGAAATAGCGGTATCGTTAATTGGCGCCTTTCTTCCCAATCGCAGGACGGTGTCGATCCGGGCCAACCTTGCGCGGGGATTCCCTCACCCCAACGCCACAGGAGTCGTCCCGCAGGCTCGCAAACCCCTTTCCGCGACCAAGGTGGGGAGACGTCGCTGCGCTCCTTTCATAGATGGGGACGGAGATATTGACCCTTTCAAGAAGCCGATTGCATCGACAAACGATGAGCCGAAGGCCTTCGGCAATTCCCCAACAATCGCCAGCCACCTACGGCTAAACGGGACGCCAAAATTTTAAAGGTTTGGGGGGTCGAAAAAGCAAGACTCAAGTTGAGGGAGCCTGGGAGATTTGTGGCGAAGTGGTGTGATTACCGCTCAATCCAGATCAGAACCCCGCTATGGCACATTGGACACTTTACTCCGTCACCCATGCCGTACGTGTAGTCCTTGTTTCCAGAACCGGCACAGGCGGGGCATTCCACGGGCTTTAGGAGCTTTCCGCAGTGCTTGCAGACTTGGTGATCAAAGCGGTCTACGGGGGAGTGGTCGCATTTAGTAGGCATGGGGTCGTCTTGGAATGTCTCTCGTTGTTGCACCTACGACAAGCCAGTTTCAGGTTGTCCACGTTGTTGCTTCCGCCGTCAGCCCTCCGGACCACATGCTCAATCGTGGCAAACCGGTCGCAGTTGGGATTCCCACCAAACGCCATCTCCAAACCGCACCAGCAGCACAGGGAGCCATCCCGGTTGAACAGGAATTCGCGGATCTCTTCCCGGTTACCACTTCTGAGGCAAAACCGCGTCTTGGAGCCCTTGAGGACCCTGGGAAGCTTGTACTTGGTGGCGAGCTGGGCCTTTCCAAGGCGGTAGGCTACAAGCTCCTTCTTGGTCCAACGGCGGGTTCGAAATCGATTCATGGGACTCACGGAGCCTCAACGGCATTCAGGTCATCCCTGCGGACCGTTTCAGGCCGGCTCACGCAATCCCACTTTACTTGGAACTCCCCAAAGGGGTGGGATTCAACGACCACTCCCCTGTTTCGGAAGCGACCTCGGTCTTTTGCGTGAGATACGATACTGCCTAGGCGGATGGGGTAGAGATTCATGCGATGGGGATGAAAGGTAGCAGGTCTCGCGGGATGCGGGATTTTTGAGAGGGGCTATAGAGTTCGAAGCCGGGTGGCCAAAAGGGGGTGCAACCCTCCTGGTTGCCGGACCCGGAACGAAAAAGAATGCTTATCCTCGGGCCGGATCACGATGACATGACTAGCAATCATGTCATCCAACGCTTGGTTGTTCGGGATTCGTGGTGTTCTCAGGCTTGGTGTCAGGCGCCGATGGTATCTCCTCTGCGTCCAGCACGATCCCAGATGCCGCCTGTGGCGCGCTTTGGCCAGCCCACGCGGTTGCACCCTGTCCATTAGGTGAATCGAGACCCAGCGCTCTCCGGGCTCCATTGTGGCCTACTTCCCAGCTTTTTGCCGACATCAACAAGTCGCGAGGATTTTCGGCCGACAAGACTGCGTTGTGTGATAGGTCCATGATAGCGCTGGCCTGTGACACTCCTTTCGACACAAGCGCAGCTATTGCCTTTCCCATCTCAATCTCCGCTTTCACTGCCACGTTATGCTGCAATCGGCGCAAAACCTGTCCTTTCGGCACAATCTTGTCCATTATGCTGCCGGCCTCCCTAATTCCGGGGTGTGTCCACTTCTCTCGGGATGCTCGTTGCCGAATGGCCGATTCAGTCCCCCCGAACCTATTTGCTAACTCCTTGAACGATAGGCCCTTAGCTCTACCGTTTTTGATTTGCTCCCAATCAATGAGCAATGGTTTGTGCATGTGACAAGATTTGTGACGAGATTTTTGTCACGCAACACCGATTTTTGTAACTCCTTGTCACACCGCACACTTACACTGCCAAATAACCCATTCCCATTGACATTTCCTATTTTCTTCCCTTGACGTTTCCCCGAAACAGTATATGCTCACAGCACAATGAATATGCAACCTCACTGGAAACCCCGAATGAAACCAACAGTCCACCGGGACGGCACAGTGTCGTTCTGGAGTGTGTATCGGCAGGTATGGGTGCGAATCCCGGCACGCGATATCAGCGCGCTCGAATTGGCTGCGATGCCGGCAGCTGATCGGGCGCTGGTAGTGAAACCCTAACTCCCCACAAAATCACACCACAATGAACGAAATCGCCCGATTCCCTAATCGCAACGCCAAGCACCAATATCACGTGTACGTGAGTCGCGTGGACTACGTAGTGGTGGATGCTGACACCCGCTCGCAGGCCGCTAAGCTTGCCAAGCTGCAAGGCTACCGGGTGGATTCGGTTAACATGGTTGGCTGACCGTCATTCAAGACAACGAAATAACACCCCAACAGCACAATGAGTGCGTCGGCAACTTCCGGGCTGGTAAGCTCACACCGTTGAATATGAAAACCAACATCACATGGCACGTCTCAATTCCCGACGACGTCGATTGCCCCTGCCCCCACGAGTTCACGGAAACCTGTACTCGTGAGGAGCTGGACGAAGACTTGCACCGGTACGGCGTCCTTGGGAAGTCACTTGTAACATCGCTAACCATTCGACGGACACTTAACGAGGAGACGGGCAAAACAGTCTGGGAATGGCTGTACGAGCGGGACGGCGAATTCCTCTGCGGCGGATACTGCAACACTTTCGAGGATGCGGTACATAACGCCATGCTGCTGAAACCTACCGAACGTTGACCCATTCGAAAAACTATGAAACCAACACACAAAATCACCGGACAGGACGCCATCCGCATCGCGGAGCGCGAGGGGATTGAAATATGAAAACCAAAGCCTGCCAACTTCACCCCGCAACGGATCATTGGATGCGTGGGGACCGATACGGGACCGTAAATTGATTCGTGAATGCCTGTCGGGCTTTGTGCGTGAACCGGGGCACATTTCACACTCGCGGCACGCCCACATTGCGCGGATCGACAAAATCATGGGCAACTTCGGATCGGAAGGATTCCTTTGCGATGCGGAAGGGAATGACTTGTCTGGAAACTGTTCTATGGACGGCGTGAAGTGGAACGTCCAGTACAGCAATGCCGGGGATTCCTACGCCATTACTGTGATGTACGTAAACGGGACGCTCTACATTGGAGATTGGGGCAGCCTATTCGAATGACTTGTTTCCCGCTCCCTGCCCATGGTTGACAGACGTGGGTAGTGGGCGCGAAGGAAGCGTAATGAAAACCATGAACACTCAAGGAAAAATCACCCCAGAGTCAGCAATCGCAAACTACAGCCTGTCCATTGAATCTTCAATGCCGCTTGGCGGAGTCGCAGACGACTGGCCCCACATTTCCTACCAGTGTCGAATCACACGAGGCGGCCGCGAAGTATGGTCAGGGCCATACAGGCTGGGAATCGGGCACGTGAAGATTCCGAAGGTTCCGGCCGGGGGCAACTCCTGGTTGTGGAAGCTTCATCTTTCGCGGGATGAGGAGGGAATGTTGTACGCGATGCACGCTAGACCACATGCGAACTTCAAGGACAAGGCAATTCAAGCCTCGTTGTGCGCAAAGCTTGCAATCTCGCAGAAAGTGACACCAAAGCTAGCAGACGTCTTGCATTCGCTCCTGATGGACGGAGCCGCCGCAGGCGCTCGTTTCGAGGACTGGTGTGCGGACTGTGGCTATTCCGAAGACTCAATAAAGGCTTTGGGCATCTTTCATGAATGCGAGCGAATCGGAAAAGCGTTGTTGCGCGCCTTCACCGGGGCCGAATTAGAAAGGCTGCGAGAGGCTTTTTCGGAATACTGAAAGCGAAAGGCATCTCATGAGCAGCAAACACACTCCCGGACCGTGGTTTATCGCGGCAAACCGTAACCCAAAAGCGACGCATCCCAGCGCGCCTGAATTCGTGTCGAATACTCACCGGTACGTGGCCACACTTCCGGCGATTGAAGACGAATTCGGGGAGCCTTGCGCGGAAATTGTCGCACAGACGTTCGATGGTCCTAATCAGGCTGGCAATGCAACGCTGATTGCGGCCAGTCCGGAGTTGCTCGCCGCGCTGGAACTCATCACAACGGAAATTCAGGAACGTACCTACGTTGATGGAAATATGCTCTCCGCCGCATACGCACGGGGTGACGTTTGCAGTGTGGCGACAATGGACATTGCCCGCGCCGCCATCGCCAAAGCAAAGGGGGAGGCATGAAAACCGACACTGGGTGCCCGGTGAAAATCGCGGAATCCATGGCGGTTGAGCTGGCGCTTGACCGGATGCGTCGATCTTGGCCGTTTCGCGTTTCGATTCGAGCCGGTGAAATCGAGTGGTCGGAGGAATGCATCAAAATTCCGGTGGACGTTCAATCGAACACCGTTGATGTGTGCGACTTGATCGCTCCAAGCGTTCCAGGAGTAGCGATTGTAACGCGGACTGGTGAGGAATTGATATTCGACGCAAGCGCACTTGGTGTTGCTACAGGGAAGCACCTGAACCTCCAATGAAAACCCGCACAACCCACATCTCAAACTTCGGGTCATTCCGGCCCGTTGGACTTGTCTCGGACTGGAACGGATACGCAGAGTATCACGAAAGCCCGCGCTACGCGAAAGCTTCGGATAGCGAGTTGCGAGCCTGGATGGAGGAATCGCCCCGAAGCCTTATCAGGAACGCGGCCGCGATTGAGATTGCGGAACGGGCATTGGTTGAATGGAGAAAGGGGAACATGTGATTATATGAAGAGCATACAAATTGAGGCAAAACGGATGCCGGGCGACGGAGACAACGATTCGGACACCGTCGAGATCCTTCGTGGCGCTGGAGTGAAGAGGATTCACCCAGGATGGTACACGGTGAGATACCAAGGCATCTCGCTGGATCCATCCACAGTCAGGGGCGCCCGCCGCAATAGGCGTGGGCAGATCAATCCTAAAACCAGTCTATGAAGGAAAGCGAAACGGACAGGCTTGTCGGAAGATGGATCGACGCCCACGCGAAGGCTAACCAATGAAACCCTCCCGTTTCGAGTCCCCCTGGCTCGCCATCCCGTTCGTCGTTATCGGATTCATCCTGTGGATCTTCACGACGTGCTTGGTGCCGAATTGATCGACGCTCCCAGCCCGCGGCTACGGTCGCGGGTTGTGGGCGGCCCCTGCGAGGCGGGGGCGATGAAACGAAACGAAAATTATGTCACACTACACATGCCTAGCGATTCCATTTCGTGGCGGATCGATTGAAGAATTGATGGAACGATACAACGAGAACCGCGAGGTTCCGACGTATAAACGGCCGTGCTATTGCCGGAACTCCAAGCTGATAGCGATGGCCACGGATGGCGCGGAATCGAAGTTCGGGAAAGGATTCATGGAGAAGTGCCGGAAAGAATTCCCGAAGAACGGTACTAGCGAGGAGTGGCAAACGCTCACCTGTGACTACTTCCGAGAGTACGACCGGATTCTGAATCAACCGTTGCCGGCCGCGGATTCTTCGTGTGAGGATTGCAATGGCGGCGGGGAGGTTGACACCAACCAGAACCCGGAATCCAAGTGGGATTGGTATCAAATTGTCGGGCGGTGGGCGGGTGAGTTTGGAGGCGAGGACGAATCGACGGTCGGTGATATTCTCGCGTGCGGCAAGGTCCCGTTTGCCATCGTCACACCGGACGGATGGGTGGAGCGCGGCGAAATGGGATGGTTTGCGTGCGTATCAAACGAGAAGCCGAAGAGTGAATGGGATTCGCAGGCCCGTGCGCTGCTGTCCACGCTTGACCCGTCACTTCCTGTGTACGTGCTGGATTGCCACATCTGACCCGCGTTCGCGCCCCGCGACAGGGGGCGCCATACGCTGGCCAGTAACCAGTGAGTGAAAGGCTATTTATGAATATCGCAATCATATACCACGACACAGACTTCGACGGGAAGCTGTCCAATGAAGTGTGCCGGTATTGGCTGAAGAAGCTGAATCCGGAGGCTGAGATCCACTCGTATGGGTGGGATTATGGACGGAGGGTTCCGGCTCCGGTCCAACTCGCTGAAGTGCTGAAAGATCAGCCGTCTGTTCAATGGGAACATTACGACTCCATGTACATCGTAGACTTGTCCGTTGACGAGCTGATGGCGCGGCCCGAGCTGCGCGACAAGATCGTCTGGATTGACCATCACAAGAGCGCGATTGAGAAGTGGGTTAATCAAGGTGATAAAAAGTACGGGTTTCAATTCACCGGCTACCGAATCGACGGCGTAGCTGCATGCCGGTTGTGCTGGCAGTGGTTCACTGTCGGTTTCGGAGATTACAATCCGCTTCCATTCAAACAGGACTTCATCAACCGCACTGTATCTGAACCAGAACTCATACGTCTCGCCGGAGAGTACGACATCTGGGACCACCGCGACCCGGATGCGAAGGCGTTGCAGTTTGGGTTGAGAGCCTTGAGCGAGACCGACCTAGGGCTCTTGGTGGAGAACCAGTTCAGCGGAGAGCCAACCGGCATCAAGCTGGACGACGTAATAACCCAAGGCCGCGCCATCAAATCCTACTGCGACCACCAGAACGACGAGTACTCCGCTGCCTACAGCCAGACCATCCAGTGGGAGGGCCTGACGTTCTGCGCTCTCAACATCGGCCAGCGCGGAAACTCGGACCTGCTGCGCGGTGGAATCAAGTCGGAGCATCAAGCCTGCTTCGCGTGGCGCTGGACCGGTGACGTCGTGCTCGTATCACTGTACCACATCGAAGGCCACACCGATCTAGACCTCTCCCTCATCGCCACCAAGTACGGCGGTGGCGGACATCGCGGAGCCTGCGGGTTTCGCATCACTCTCACGCAGCTAAACTCCATACTCACAGCATGAACATCGAAGAACTCACAATCGGACAGGCTCGCCAGTTGGCGGCTATGTTCCACGCTCAACAGCAAACAACCGTCGTTTCGGCGCCTTGGCGCATCGGCGCAATCTACCTGCTCCGCACCGTCACCATGATCGACACAGGGCGACTGGTCGAAGTCACCCCGACGGAGCTTGTCCTAGAGGACGCTGCATGGATTGCGGACACAGGTCGTTTTTCGGATTCGCTCAAATCGTGCGAATTCGGCGAGGTTGAACCGTTCCCGGACGGGCGCGTCATCATCGGGCGCGGTTCCGTGGTGGACGCAGTGGAAATCAAGGTCATCCCAAGGAGCAAAAAGTGAATGCATCCACATTGAGGTTAGGTTACGAAAATTCGTATTCAAGGTCGAGGTTGAGGTCGAGGTCGATCTCGGGGTCGTGGTCGAGGTCGTGGTCGAGA
>OFRG01000218.1_pt1 | contig 24914 bp, 38 predicted proteins | sample 1543071 | NCBI WGS metagenome assembly OFRG01 (sample SAMN07774222, study PRJEB24372) | wastewater metagenome | isolation source: WWTP Verbania (Effluent) | place: Italy: Verbania | collected 2015-12
AAGTTGTAGAGGGCCTTAATGCAGAGACTGTACGGGATCGTCCAAGATGGTCTTCGCGCAGTCCCGTACGCGCAAGTTTCCATCTACATTGCAGGGTCGAGCACTCTCGCCACGATCTATTCCCCATCTGGTAGCAGCAACCCAACCTTAGCCATCAGCAACCCGATTACCGCTGATGCGATGGGTTGGTGGGTTTGCGCTGTACCAGATGGGGAGTACACCGTTAAATGGTCAACTTCGGTTGGCCCTGAGCGGACTGTGGAGTTTATCCAGGCGCGAGATTACAACTCCCCCGGTACTGCGGTTTCTACTGCGATTGTAGGGTCCACAGATGCAGTGCAATTGCGCGTGCGCGGCTGGAGTACGCAGGCCAGCAATATCCTGACCATCGAAAACTTTGCGGGCGTTGCGAAACTTGCGGTTACTGCAACCGGGATTGTTGCTCCCACGGTTGCCGCTACGGTTGCATCAATCACTACGCTATCAGCGACAACCGCAAATATCACCAACGTGACGCTAGCGTCTGCGCTTTCAGTTGGCAATGGTGGGACCGGGCTTGGTACGCTCGGCGCGGCAAATACGCTCCTGGGTGTCAACGCGGCTGGCAACGCCAATGAGTACAAGACGCTCTCAGGCACTGCCAACCAGGTGACAGTGAGCCATACGGCTACTGCGGTGACGCTAGCTTTGCCGCAGAATATCCACACCGCCGCAAGTCCCACGTTCACTTCGGTGAACATCACCGATACGCTAATCATAAACAAGGCATCAGGGAAAGGCATTAAGGTCGACACGGCAGTGCCCACCTTCCCGTGGTCAGCTATCCTCGGGAGGCTGGCGGTTGATGCCGCTGCGGCGAACGCGCCCACGATGGGGGCGTTCATTGGCGCGAACGTGCGGCGATGGACTTTCAGCGCGGGGGACACCACTGATTTTGAGTTTATGATCCCCCATGACTATGTTCCAAATTCAGACATTTTCGTAAGGGTACACTGGTCTCACAACGGAACTGCCATCAGTGGTAGTTTCGTGGGGACTTTCAACTACACCTACGCCAAGGCGCACAACCAAGCGATATTCGCGGCAGAGAAGGTTGTCTCATGCACCTATTCAGCCGTTGATATTGCCACTACCCCACGCTATCGTCACCGCATCGAAGATGTGGCAATGTCTATACCTGGGGGTTCTGCCACTTTAATTGACACTGCGCTGCTCGAACCGGATGGGGTGATTGGGATGAGTTATGCCCAGACAACTATCCCAACGATAACCGGGGGAGTGTCTACTGAGCCGTTTGTTTTGATGGTAAATATCATGTACCAATCAACCGGGATCGGGACCAAGCAGAAGGCCCCACCCTTCTACACCTAGAGCAACATTCACGTAAAGGAGTGGACCACAATGGCAACCACCGTAATGCTTCAGGCTGGTGCGACTGTCGCCGCTGGCGCGTTCGTCAAGCTCCCTCGAAGAAACGAGGTAAATGGCCCGACCGTCAACTACACGTTCCAGAGCATCATGGCTGGGGCGACTACGTCTTCGACCATCGTCATCGAGGTGTCAAACGATGGGGTGAACGTGCTGACGATGGGCACGTTGACCACGAACCCGACCACCGTGACCGATGGTTTCACCAGCACATCGCGCTGGCAGTGGGCCAGGGCGAACGTGACGGCCATCGGTGGCACCAACGCGGCTGCAACCGTGATCATGGGGTGGTGACATGGCTGTCGTTGTTGATCGAATTGCCGGTGGTGCGAGTGTAAGCATCCCGGTCAGCCTGACTACGAGCATGGGCGCGACCACGACTGATGGCATCCTGCTCGGTGCAACCAACAGTGCGACCGCTGGGGCACAAGTATTCAGCCCCGCGTTGCACTTCCGTGGGTCTGGGTGGAAGACCACAGCTACTGCTGCCGCACAGGCACAGAACTGGGTTGTTGAAGCCCTCCCAGTTGAGGACACAACGAGGCCCTCTAACCAACTTGTTTTCAGCGCCTACTCTGATGCGGAACCAACGCAGGCGGCCTACCTAGTCATCCGAAGGCCGAACGCAACAGAAGGTATTTTGGGCGTTTGCGCTAACGGCGGAAACGTAACAATCCGAGGGGCGTCCACTTATTCAAACCTTGTTGTAGCTGGAGCTTACGCTTGGGACATCTCGCCGTCCCAGTGGCGGGCATTGCGGGATGCTGTTTTCACGTTTTCAAATAGCACTACGTCTGTTTCTACTCCCGATGCTGGGATTTCACGGATCTCCACAAACGTGGTCGGAATCGGGAATGGAACAGCCCAGGATGCATCTGGAACATTGAAGGCTACTTCTATTTTCAAGGTGCCTCTCACTGTAGCTACTCTCCCGGCTGGCGCAACCCGAGGTTACTGCTGCATCGTGACAGACGCCTCTGCCCCTACGTTCCTCGCTACCGTGGTGGGCGGCGCATCCACGATCACCCCCGTCTTTTACGATGGCGCTGCTTGGAAAGTCGGATGATCCGTCTGGCGCTTGTTCTCCTGCTCTGCGCTCCGCTTGCGGGGCAGAACGTAGTCTGGTCTGTAAACAACCCCAGCCCCTTTGCCTCCGAGGACAAGCGACTGCACTTCGTTGCCGGTGCAGTAGTCGGAGCATGGGGAACCGTGATCGCCAAGCAACTCAAACTCAAGAACCCGTGGGTCTATGGGCTGTTGTCCGCTGCTGCCCTTGGGTATGCCAAAGAGTGCTACGACCGCAGACACGGCGGGAAGGCTGAAATCGCTGATGGCGTGAACACTGCCATTGGGGGTGCTTGTGCTGGGATCACTCTTCAGTTTACTTACAGGTGGTAACGTGACCCCAAGGGCCAAGAGCGGGCTAGAGATCGCTGGGATTATCATTGCCGTGTTTGTTGCCCTTGGTGGACTGTACGCCTATGGCGCAAGCCGTGAAGCTAAGATCGAAGTCCTGAAATCACGGGTTGACAAGATCGAAACACAACTTAGCAGGGTCGAAGACAAGATCGACATTCTCCTTCAAAGGAAGTGAATCATGGCATTGCCATCATGCTTGACCATGGTTCAGCGAGTGCAGGAAGAGGCTGGTGACATCCCCGTTACTTCACTCAACCCTGGAACCCGCCGGTCCAAGATTGCCCTAGAAGCCCTGAACGATGCCTGTTCTGACATCTGGCAGCGGGAACGCTGGCCATGGCGGCGCTACGACTACAACCTTGTCATGACCGATGGAGTATCTGAATACACGCTTCCAGCCACATTTGGGTCTCTGGCCGAGCCTCCGCGCCTTCCTGCGGCAGGGAACTTCCTGTACATGATCGAAATGACCCCCGAGGAGTGGATTGCGTGGATGGCTGGTCCTCCTGCAACCTCCGGCCAGCCCTACAAATTCAAGATCGAGAACACCAAGATCGTGTTCAGTCCTGCGCCCAACACCGACTTTGTGACCGATTATCCATCAATCATTATGTCATTCTTCAAGAAGATCCCTGACCGACGAGCGATCACCGATGGTTCTTCCTCTTGGGATGTGCCAGATGATTTCTACGATGCGATGATCCTGCGGGGCAAGGCGAGGCTGAAGCAGTATCTGGAGTTCCCGGACTGGCAAGCGGATATGCAGGCTTACGAGGCTTCAATCCGGGTGCAGCAGAACAGGGTCAGGCAGGGGCGTACGCCGGCCAGCATCCGTCCGCAGTATCTGACCATTTCGGAGTGGTAGATGGTCAACTACCCCGGACGCTTCACCCAGCAGATGTGGACCAAGAACTTTGGCGGGATTGACGCCAAGGCTACGGTTCTCAACATCGGTGACAATGAAGCTGCGGACATCACCAACTGGAACATCGGCCTTTCTGGTGCCATTACTAGGCGGGACGGAACTGCTCCCTTAGTAACGATTGGAGACAATGCTCATCCGCAGGCAGTCTGGTGGAGTCCGTTTTATGACACGGACGGCACCCAGCGGTTTGCTGCTATTGCGAAGGATTCTGCTGGGAACCTTGACTTCTGGGATGCGAGTCTGGTAGGTGGTGCCTACACCAATCGTGGTCCCACCGGGATGACCCTGAGCGGCTCGGATAATTACAAGTATATCCACGCCAACTGGAAGGGGTCTGTGTTGGTGGCGAATGGCACCGATACGCCCATCTATGGGGTGTATGGTTCCACAGTGCAGGACCTGAAGACCGCTTCACTATTGAGTGGGCCTACTGTCGTTATCCAGAATCCTACGGGATCGAGCGGATTTCCTTATGCCAAGTATGCTGTCAGTGCGCTAACCGCGAGGGGTGAAACGGTGGCGGTACAGGCTTCAAATCCTTCGGGTGTTGCGTGGGATTGGAACAGCCTGACCGCGACCGTTTATAACGCGATTGCCTGGAGTCCGGTTAGCGGTGCCATTGGCTATCGCATCTACTTCGCCTTGGGGTCTGGTGCGGGGATTAGTGGCGAGAGAAGCGTTGGGCAAACCGGCGTTACAGATTCTGGGCGATACACCCTAATCATGGATGTTCCTGCAACCGTGACCTCATATAATGACAACGTGGCCGTACTCCCGGCTGTCTATGCCAACTACACCCCAATGAAGACCGTTAGTTCAGCCTACCGGACATGGACCGACTGGGAAACAAACGGCTGGCCCCATGGCTTCGCGGTGGTGGCGCGTGGCCGGGACGAGCGTTGCTTCGCGTGGCGCGAGAACTATGTCTGGGCATCGGCACTGAATAATCCTATTGACTGGCTGTCCCTGAATGATGCGTTTGCCTTCTCGGTTGATGGTGGAACCGATAAGACGATCACCGCCATTACCAGCCTCTACGAGTACATCTTGATCTTCACCAAGACCCAGTGTTTCGTCTACACGGGCGCGTCCCAGCAGGACATCACCCTTCAGAAGGTGATTGGTCGGGGCTGTGTGAGCCAGCGGTCGGTGGTGAATGTCGAGGGTGACGTTTACTTCTGGTCTGACTATGGCCCGACCAGCTTCAAGCGGATCATGTCCGGTGCGGACATTTCGAGCAGCACAGACTTCAACAAGCGGATTCAAAATCAGATTTTCACGGATACCAACGTGGATGAGTGGCGGCGCATCTCTGGCTACCGCTATATCCCAGAGAACCGGGTGGTGTGGGCGGTCCCGGGCGTTGGGCAGACTAAGAACACCATGGCGTATGTCTACCAGTTCGATGTTAATGGCTGGAGCAAGTACGACAACTGGGAGTTCACCCACTGCGGGATTGACGCCTCCTATGGCGTCTATGGACTGCGAGAACCGGATACTAACTCCGAGAATTCACTGTGGAACCTGATGACGGGGAACGACGACAACACGGTTGCGATCACGGCTTCCTACAAGACCGGCTGGTATGACATGCGGTCTTGGGACACGCGCAAGCGGTTGATCTTCACCGACATTGTGACTGACCGGAGTATCGGGAATTACACGTTCAGCGTCACTTGGTCTTGGGACTACGGCATTCAGACTTCGCTTCCGATCACCTGCACCCAGACCACAACGGATGGATGCACGATAGAAACCACGAGTAGCACCACGACTGAGCACCGGGTCTTTGCTGATGGGATCGGTTCGGCCTTCCAGTTGGAATTCATTTCTACTGCGAAGCTACCTTGCAAGATCATCGGCTGGCGTCCCGAAGTTCGCGGAAAGGGCGTACGGAAATAGCATGATCCAGATGATCGCAGTAGACGCTTTCGATGCCGAGGTGCTGTTTCGCTACCTTGAGGAACACGGTCTGCTCTCAGGTGCCTTCCGGCGGAACCCTGGCCTGATCGCTCATCTCCAGATGGCATCGTCCTACTGCATCTGGAATGACGGTGAATCTGCGCTAGCGCTCATGCTGGAGATCCCCCTCCCTGAGCCGAATACGATGGACATTATGATCATTCCCGAGGACAAGGCACTGGGGAAAAAGAAGGAAGACCTGATCGAGTTTTCCCACAAGTTGCGGGACCGGTGGTTCTCTGCAATGGGGATGACCCGGATTCAGGCTAAGGTCCCGGCCAGCAGGGTGAATATGCAGCGGATCATGCGGAACATGGGATTCCGGTTGGAGACCCCGAATGGTCTACGGGATGCGATCCAGTTGGGTGAAAATCCGCCAGAGGGACTCCTGATTTACGGACTTGTCCCGTCTGATCCAATCCGAGCATTTGTCGCACAGGAGCAGGTATCAGCATGACGACCGAAGTCCACAGCATCAATCCCGAAGGGCTGCTCACTGCGCTCGCCGGGGTTGGCAGGGCGTTGGGACAGTCGAAGCAGGAGATCCGAGAAGCAATCCACGAGTTGGGTCTCCAGATGGAAACCCTTCCTCAGTGTGAGCAGGGCTTGCGCCATATCTATGCAGACGGGCTGTATGGTCGGGAGTGGACTTGTGAGGCCGGGTGCATCATCGTGACCGAGATCCATAAAGTACAGCATATCTCCAGCCTGACCAAAGGCAAGATCGTTGTCACCAGTGATGATGGGTGCAAGATTCTTGAAGCTCCGCAGTTCTTCGTGACTGAGCAGGGAACCCAGCGGGTGCTGCTTACCCTGGAGCCTACGGTGTTCACAACCGTTCACCTGAATCCAGATAACGAAAAAGACCCGGATGTTTTAAAGGCGCGGTTGACCGTTAGGACTTACGATCAATTAGGGTGTGAAGTGCAGGGGGTGTTAGCATGACGATGGCATGGGTTGGGATTGGTTCTGCGGTGGTTGGTGCCGCTGGATCTTACATGAGTGCCAAGGAAGCCGGGAAGGGTACGCCTCAGCCCGGGGCGCTGCCGTCTCCGGTTGGTCCGGGCGGGGTGCTGTCCAACAACATGAGTGGCTGGACTGACCCGAATACCGGCTTGACCACCATGTATGACAACAACTTCGACCCGTCCGCGATGGGTCAGTATTGGGATAATCAGGCTGCTTACAATCAGTTCATGGGCAGGGGCAACTCTGGGATCACTAATACGATTGACTGGCAGTTAAAGAAGCTCCAGCAGCAGTATGAGCAGATGACCCAGGCTGGAACCAAGAGCGCCAGCCAGATCCCGGCTCAGTTCCAGGGAATCCAGAAGTTTCTGGATGAGAAGGGAGAACTTCCGAGCATTGCCGACACCAATGCGATCTTTGATGGCCGGATCAACACTCCCCAGGCTAAGGCGCTGCGTGAGGCATTCCCTGGCGATTATGGCGGCAAGGGTGCGATTGGGTTTGGCAAGTGGGTGCGAGACTTCTATCAGAAGGATCTTCAGCCCAAGGTTGAGGCTTTCAAGAAGACGCAGGGGGTGCAGGAGGGCAACAGCCAGTCCTCCACCGCAGCGCTCAACGACCTCAAGAATCAGATCGACTTCCTGACGCAGCAGAAGGCCCAATACGGGGGCGATGCACCTGCGGGTGGTGGTGGTGCCTCCGGTGCCGGACAGAACCCGTTTGACCCCTTCCTGAAGGACCTAGGGGCCAAGTGGCAGGGCAACATGGACAACGTGAATCCTCGCACTCAGGAGTGGGGTGCGTTGACCGACAAGTCGATCTCTGAGGCTCAGAACGCAGATCCTACCGAGTTCATGCGTCAATACCTTGGCTCGATGACTGATCCTGCGGAACGGGAGAAGGCGGCGGCTGAGTTCCAGGCGAAACTGGAAGGGCGGATCAACGGGGCGAATGTCCCGATTGAGCGGGTAACGGCTGGCCATCTTGATCCGTCTTCTGCTGCGCTACAGGAGAGGGCAGACAACTTCAGGGCCGCGCAGGGGGTGCAGTCTCAGCAGGAACTGCTGCGGCAGCGGCTTGGCTCCAGGGGCATGAGCGCCCTGGGGGAAATCCAGGCGGCGGGTGCGGGGCAAGGTCTTGTGGGTCAGGAGTTGGCCAATGCGGCTTCTGCGCGTGGGAATTACAACGACATCATCAACCGCAACTTCAACATGGAGGCGGGTGCTGCGGGTCAGAATAATGACGCTGCGCTGAGGGCCGGTGCGCTGAGCCTTCAGGGCACGAATATGCTGACGGGGCAGTATAACCAGAACCAGGGCAACCTGTTCAATCAGGGGTTGCAGCAGGGACAGTTCGCCCAGCAGTTGAAGAACAACTGGTTCACCCAGGCGCAGCAAGCACTGGGCACGGCTAATGCGATGCGGACCGAGGATCGGCAGTGGGACACGCAGGACTACCAGAACAAGCTTGCAGAGAACAATGCGCTTTATGGCCGGACGAATGACCAGTACAATCGGCTGACGGGGGCGACTCAGCAGGCATTCCAGAACCAGTTGAGCACGAGGGCGGCCAATCAGGGTCAATATAGTGCACTGAACAACACGAATATGCAACTGGCTGGTTGGAACAACGAAGCTAATGTTGCGAATCAGCAGATGCAGAATTCGTGGGCTTCGGCCAACGCTCAGAGGGAAGCTGCTGCTAACGCCGCTCGGTGGCAGGGACTGACGAATGCTGTGGGTATTGGTGTGAACGCTTATGGTCAGTACCAGACCAACCTTAACAACCCCTGGACGAAGCAGGCACAGGGCGGTCTTGAAATGTACAAACCTCCGACTCAATAGGTGACCTATGGCTAGCAATCCTTGGGGTGCAGCGGCTCAGTCCTACGGTCAGGATCTTGACCAGTTAGGGAAGATCCAGATGGGCGGGATGCAGCAAGCAGCGCAGATGCCGTTGCAGTTGTATGACCGTTTCATGGATGGATACGAGAAGGCGCGGCAGAGGGCCGTGTCTGAAGAGATTGAGGCCAGAAAGCAAGCGCAGCTTGAGCGTCAGCAGAAACTAGCAGAAGAAACCCTGCGCCACAATATGCAGACAGAGGCAACAGCTAATGAGCGCAATAGGATTACAGACCAAGGAAAGATGGCCGATGATGCATGGAAGGCGTTTGGTTCTTATAACGCACGAATCCCTGGATCCGATACCCCCATACAAGAAATGTTTAAGAGGGCAGGATTAACCCCTCCGGGCCTTCCGAAGGTTGAGGGTGATACCGGTGGTAGAGAACTTCCTGGACCAACCATGCCCACAGATATTGCTGCTGCAAGGGGGCTAACCGAGCAGAATACACCCATGGTTAGCACTCCGTGGGAGGATCCTCTTTCTGGTTACGGACCCGCCGCAAGAGAAAAGCGGCAGGACCAAATCACGAGGGAAGCCGCACAGAAAAGTCTTGATGAATACCATCAGGGTATGGTCGCAAAAGAGAAGGGACCAATCGAAATCATAAGGCTTATGGAAGCTGCGGGGGTAGATCCAAAGTCTCCGCAGGGAATCGGGATGTTGGGGAAAGCGCTCAACAACAAGATCAACCCGCCACCGACGATGGGAACCGTTATCTTGAACGAGAGGGGTGACGCGAACTATGACGGGAAGACCCCGCTTCCAACAACTGATGAAAATATAGCACAGAGCATGGCAGACAACAACTTTGCTATCAATGATAACATGAGGGGAGATCCTGCGTTTAAGCGTCAATACACCAGGGCAATCGAACTTGCGAAGGCGCAGGGTAAGCCTCTCCCTGGAACGCAGAACAAGGTTATTCAGACGGCAGAGGGTGCCGCTCTTGCGGATGTCACCAAGAAGAAACAGGCTTTCGATACCTACAACAACATTCTTGGGAATAACATCGAAGAGCTTAACAGAGCAGCGGCAAAGATCCCCGGCGGTGGTGCAAGGTTCCTCAATATGCCAATCAGAGAAATTGCAAGAGCAAGCAGCGATCCAGACCTTGCTGCGTTCATGCCATGGTACAACGCTGTCACCCGTGAGTATGCGAAACTCTCAGGATTCACAAATGCTGGTGTTCTTACCGACAACGCGGTCAAACACGCCGAAGAGGTTCTATCAAAGAACGGAACCCTCCGCGAATTCCTTGCGGCAACCAACTCGATGCACCAGGAAGCAAAGAACACCGCATCTGCGTGGGCAGCAACCAAGAACCAAGCGGCGGAAAACATCAGGGGCGGAAGCACTGGCGTACCATCCGCAGGTTCCTCAGACACCGTTGCGAAAACTCCTGCCCCCGGTCCAGAAACCGCTGCCCGTAAGTGGAAGCGTGATCCAGCAACAGGCAAGGATCGGTGGAGGTCATATTCAAACGGTAAATGGGACTGGGAGTAGACATGGAACTTGATTTCGATCAGATCCATCCAGACCCGCTCGATTCTATTCCTCCAGATCCGTTGGATACCAACAGGAACATTGCATCCGGTTCTGCTGGATCTTTCAGACAATCTCGGAACCTAAAGAGTATCAACGCTGATCCTTCGCACAAGAGTGCGGAAGAAAAGGATCGTGCGCTTGCCGATGCGCTAGGTGTAAACTATGACGTTGCATCAAAGTCAAAGCATTACTATCCGGGCCTGTTCTCTGCCCTCTCAATCAATGAAGGTGGGTTTCAGGATGAACTTGGTAAGTCGAGGGGCGGGAGAATGCTCCAATCTGGGCTTGCTCCGATCCAGGGCGCAATGGGCCTGATTGGTGGACTATCGAGTAGGCTTGGTAAAAAGATAGGATTAACCACAGATAGCGACATTGAGTTGGGAAACTTCATTAACAATGCGTGGAGCAGGAACCGGAAGGAGTCTTCCCAACCGAGGGAGTTTGAACGACTCGAAACGGCAGGAAGCCCTCTTGAAACAGGTGCAGAGATCGCAGGTAGTCTTCTTCTTCCAGTCAAGGGGAAGTATCCAACATCATCGGGTGCAGCCATTGGGGCATCACAACCATCTGATGCTTTTGGTACAGACCTGTGGCCGTATATCCAGAGCAAACTACCGGGAGCAGCGATTGGTGCGGGGGCCGGATTTTTAACAGGTGCTGCGTCTGCTTCTGCAACCAGAAGGCTAGCCGCCGCAGATCCAAACTCACTTGCCGGGAAAGTAGCAAACAAACTTGGGTTCACAGAAAACCCAAATCCCGCCATTACCCCAGAGGTCATGCGGTCAAGGTACGCCAAGGGGATCCCCAAGCTTGGTGGGGGTAACGCTGTCAAGAATGCCTTTAACAAGACACTTGAGGATACCAAGGCGCTAGATCGTGCGGGTTATGACACCGCAAAGGCAGCGGGTGGAACTGATATTCTTCCGATGGATGATATTGCTAAAGCACTTGAGCAATATGACATTGCCATCAAGGACCTAAGTACCAAGTTGACCCCCGACAACACCGCAGTCAAGACGCTTATTGACCAGCGGAATAGGCTTGCCGGTGAAATGACTCAGCCGATTGAACAAGTTGCTGGTAGAGAGTCACGCACCATAATGGGTAAAGATTCCTACGGCGTTGACCAACCAAGAACCATCGAGGTCGATACGATGGTTGATGTACCAAAGGGGAACCCGATCAATGTTAGTCCGCTAGATGAGACGGGTGGGAGAACCTTTGGCGGGTTTATTGATCACTACAAGGGTATAAATGCCCAGATGCAGAATGCATACAACACCGCAGAGGGGGCTCCCTCACTTCGCGCTGCGGGTAGCGCAGATGTTGGGAATGCAGTCTACAACATAAAGCACAAGGGGTTCATCCCAGCCATGGAGAACAATCCAGGGTACAGTGACTTCTTGGCCGCGAAGGCATTCCACGAAGATAATGTTGTTCCGTGGCGACAGGGATTTGCCGACAAGATTCTAAATAGTGATTCCCCGGAGGCCATGACTCGCAGATACGTTGGGTCTCCAACAAGGGACATGGTTGACCAGACCACATTTGGAAACCTTGGTGGACCGTGGGTAAGTAACGAGGCACAGGCCGGAGGAAGGGCTGTTGCGCTTGATCTTGTTTCAGATCGTGCGGCAACTGGCCCAGGTGGGTACAGGATTCTAGGAACACCGCAGGGGGGGCTTAGACCAGGGGTTGAAAAGTTATTCCCTGGAGAGGGTGTTGGAACCGCTGGTGGCGACATGACATCAATGCTAAAGGTGGCAAAAGCGGCTGAGTTCCTTGGCAATTTCACTGGTTTGAAGATCCCCGGACTGAGCGCACAGAGTGGGAAGATGTGGCAGGGGATTCTTCGTGACCCAGGACTCCGGCGCATCTTCACACTGTCTGCCAATCTCCCAGAGAATTCTCCTTGGCAGCAGAAGTTTGCCGAGATTGTTGCGCCTAAACTTGCAGCCGCATTCTCACCGGACAATACTAGCAACCCAGTCGATGAAAGGGTAATCCATGATGACCCCCTTCGATAAAGCATTCACCTACACGATGGAGTGGGAAGGTGGCTCCAAGCTGACCAACGATCCAGACGATCCGGGCGGCATGACCAAGTACGGAATAAGCAAGCGATCCCATCCAGACGTTGACATTGAGAACCTAACCGAAGAAGCCGCCAAGACGATCTATGCCTTGGGCTACTGGGGTGGGATCAACGGCAACCTGCTGGCAGACAAATCTGAGCGTATCGCTATCAAGGTGTTCGATGCTGGCGTAAACATGGGCACTGTCCGCGCCTCCAAGTTCCTTCAGGAATCCCTGAACAACCTAGACGGTGTGTTCCCAAAGTTGGAAGAAGACGGTAGGATCGGGCCAGCGGTGCTGAGGGCAGTGGCGCAGTCAGACGAGGATGACGTTCTTGAGAATTTCGTCATGCGGCTGGAGATGTATTACACCAACCTGAACAAGCCCAAGTATCTGAAGGGCTGGCTCCGTAGAGCGAGGGCGCTGCCGGTATGATGGCATGGCTTAGAAAACTCCTGTCTCAGGACAAGACCGCATCCTCCAGCAGGGCGCTTCAGGCGTTCATTGCGGTCAGTGTTACGGCAATGCTCTGGGTGGTGTTAGCCAAGCAGGGATGGTTCATTCACGACAATACGCGCCTTGTGCTGATTACCCTGATTGGTGCTGGCGCAACCGGCTACGCCACCGGCAAGATCATGGAAGGAAAGGTGGAGTGACATGGCCCTTGGAATGTCGGCAACGCTACGCAATGCTCGGTTGGATGCGATCACAACCGCCGTGGGCAATGCGGGGAAACTCAAACTTTATAACGGCTCTCAGCCCGCCACCAGCGGAGCTGCGACTACTCTGCTGGCCACCCTGATCCTGGGCACCCCGATGGCTACCGCTGCGGCTGCAGGGACGCTGGTGTTTGCCACTATCGCAGACGTTACGGCAGTGGCAAGCAGCACCTGCACCTGGGGGAGGATCACCACCTCTGCTGATGTGTTCGTGGCTGACTGCACGGCAGGGACCAGCGGAACTGACATTATCATTGCGGGATCTTCCACCATCACCAGCGGACAGACGGTCAGCGTAACTGCTGCCACCATCACCGAGGGGAACCCGTGAGCAATACTGGTGCGGCTGTTGTGGACTTTGGTGCTGGGATTGGCAGCAATACGGCTATTACCACCGTCACTGGTCAGGCCGGGATATTAGCCGGTAGCAATGTCGAGGCGTTTATGATGGCAGAGGCAACCGCAGAGCATAACGCTTATGAACATACGGTTGTTCCGATCAAGTTGACCTGTGGGAACATCGTGCCGGGGACCGGGTTTGACATCTATGGAACAACCGATTGGCGGCTAACGAGGTCTTTTAACGTGCGTTGGGTTTGGGTTTAAGGAGGTCATATGGCCGGGTTTAGGATTGAAGGCAATACCAGCGGGAACGTGGCCGAGGTCAACGTGGCCAATGCCCTCAAGGTGGTTACAGAGGTAAACGCTACCGCAACCACGAATGTTGGCTGCATCAGGACGTTCTCCGAGAACGATCCCGGAACGATTACCGGCACGGCGCACCTTGCCAGCCCGGAAACCAGTCAGGACTTCCGGCTTCGCGTTGGCCAGGACGTTATATTGTTTCAGGACCAGTTCAACGCTACGGCACAGAACACCGGTCTATGGAAACACGCCTTCACAACCATGACGATGACCCAATCGGCAGGGTTCCTGAACGTCAACGCGGCTGGCACCAGCACCACCAGCGGAAACTATGCTGCGCTTCAGTCCTGGCGGTTCATGTCGCTATTCGCTTCTGCCCCGCTGTGCCTTGAGGCCGTATGGCAGATGGACCGTCAGCCTATCGCCAACGAGACCTTCCAGATTGGGTTTGGGCTGCTGACCGCCGCTGCTGACCCGATTGACGGTGTTTGGATTGAGTTGACCTCTAGCGGTCTTGTGGGGGTGGCGCGGTTCAACTCTGCGGTAAGGACTACCGTGGCCCTTGAGGGGGCGGGACTTTCCCCGATCAATACGAACCGGAAGTATTTCATCATCTGCGGGACGAGAGAGGTTGAGTTCTGGATTGATGACGTTCTCTATGGCACCATTCCGGTTCCCATCATTCAGGGCACCCCAACCCTAGGTGTCTCGTTGCCGGTGTTCATCGAGAAGTGGAATTCCGGATTGGTGGGCGCTTCGCCTAATGCCATCTTCAAGGTTTCCTATGTTCAGGTAACCCTGATGGACATTAACATCAACAAGCCATGGTCAGAGCAGCTTGCGTCCTTCGGCTTGGCCCATCAGGGTCTTAATGGTGGGACGATGGGCGGTCTTGCCACCTACCCCAACAGCACGAACCCGACCGCTGCAACCCCAACCAACGTGGCGCTAACCGCTAACCTTGTCGGCGGGCTGGGTGGTCAGGGAATCGCTACGCTGTGGACGCTGGCTGCAACCGACATGATCGTTCAGCAGTACCTTAACCCGGTGGGTGGTGTCAGCCAGACGCCCAGAACGCTTCATATTCTTGGGGTAAGAATCAATGCGGCGGCTGCAAGTACGGCCTGGACAGCACCCACGGCAGGATCATACCTGTTCCAGTGGGGCTTGGCCTTTGGCGCTATCTCCACCAGCTTTGCCGCCACCGAGTCGGCATCCTTCGTCACGGCAACGTCCAAGATTGCCCGGAGGAAGGTGCTGGGACTGATGGGTCAGACCAACGGAACGGCAGGTGTCGGAACCCAGTGTAGCAACGGGATTGACGTTGCCTTCCAGGTGCCGATTGTGGTCAACCCGGGTGAGTATGTGAATACCTTTGTGAAGATCATCCAGGGGTCAGCGACCCCGACTGGTGGTCTTTACTATGTGATCGACTTCGATTACTACTTTGAATGAGCCTCCTCCTTGCGCTTACGGGAAGCACGGGTGGCTCATCGCTCATCCTTGCTACCACGACCGGCCCGGCAGTATTCGCGGCCTCGGGGCGCATTACATCAAAACTCAGTCTTGGAACTACCACTGGCCCAGCGGTCCTGCTGGCGAACCTCAAGACCAAGGCGTACCTCACACTAGGTACGACTACCGGCCCTGCGGTATTCACGGCCAACATCAGCGTGTCCGGGGCCACCCCGGTCCTGCTGTCCTTTGGGACGACAACCGGTCCCGCTGTGTTCACCTGCACCATCCCGTCCAGCCTCGTCCCGGATGTGGTCTACCTTCGGATAGCGGCTCAGGACCGACGAATGGGGGTCAACTATACTCGGTTCCCGATCATTGTCCCGCTGATCACACGGAGCATGGCGGTTGAGGTTTCAAGGCTTCCGATGCGGGTTCAGGCATCGCCTAGATTGATGAGGGTCGCATGAGCATCGGCAACTACTTCCAAGACCCTGCGGCTGTGCTGGACTACCGTGTTGACTGGACGGACTGGCTTGACGGTGATGTGATTACCAGCGGAACATTCAGTGCCACCCCTACCGCACCGGTTGTCATTGCCACACAATCTACAGGGACGGCCATCGGGACCGTCTGGATCTCCAACGGAGTCGTTGGGACCACCTACGAAATCAACCACCACATTTCAACACTCGGAGGAAGAACCGATGAACGTACTTTCAGCGTTGCGATTGTCAATCAATGAGAACCGTGGAATCGTAGCCGGGATCACTTGCCTTGGCTTGATGGTGATCGGCTCCCTTGTGGCGGCTGAACATTACGCCAACCTTGCAGATCAGCTAAGTGCTAAGGCCAAGGTACTTGAAGGACAACTTGTTGAGATTGATTCACAGCGATTGAGGGCCTTGAATGGAATGGATGAGGCTACGGCATGGGCAAAGGCCGCTAATGAAAAGGTCAAAGACCTCCAGGCCAAGCTAGACAAGCATCCGATGCCCCCGAAGCCGAAACCTGCACCTGCGACCAACCCTGAACTTGAGACAGTGATTGTCTCGTTCGGATTTACTCCGGGTCTATCCGTACAGGATTCTGTACAGTCCAGCGTCCTTGGAAGGCCAGATGCCCTGAAGGTCTATGAGTGGGCTAGTCAGGCGGCTAGGGTTGCTCCGCTGGAGGATCGGATTGACGCGCAGGACGGGCTGATCGGCGGGCTGAAGGGTGAGGTAGCAGCCAAGGACGCAGAAGTCAAGGCTACTTTCGGGGCGCTTTCTAAAACAACGGATCAGCTTGTTTTAACCCAGGAGCAGGCCAAGGTATTCCAGAAGCAGGCACAGGCTACGGCTAAAAGGGCGGTGCTTCAGAAGTGGCTGTATCTGGGTGGCGGATTGCTGACCGGCTACCTGGTGACTAAAAAGTAGTCGCTTTCTCTAGAGAATAGACTACATTATAGTCAGGGCCAAAATGGCCGGGGAGAATTGCTATGGCTGATCTGACCAGTCCGCTTACCGGACAGGAGAATCCCAATCAGGGTGGTCTGCTTGGGCTGTACCTCAAGACCGGCAGCACCGCTGCCTTCGGCGGGACGCTGGTTCTGCCCAACGTGGCTTCCAGTGTCCAGGCCACCAACAAGCAGTCTCCGATCAAGATGGAGATCCTTGGCTTGACGCTTGATACGATTGCCATCACCGCAGGCAATGACGCGACCAACTTCTCGGCGGAGTTGATTCCGATCTCTGCTACCACCGGGAACTATGTTGCCAGTTCCAGCTTGACCAACGGTCAGTATCTGTTCCCGTCCACTTGGGCCTTCACCCACTACAAGTTCACCAAGAGCAGCGCATCAAACACCTGTGCTCTTGCTATTTCCTACAACACGGCCCCCAAGACCTAATGCGATACGACGACATTCTCCACGAATCGTTCATCACTGCGATTAACGGGATTGTCGCCAATCCCGCTAACCAGAAGATCAACGCTTCGTCCGTTGTGGATGATGCGTGGAGGATCGCGGTGTTCGCTGCCAATAAGGCTTTAGCGGCAGGTCCAACCCTGATCCCGATGGTGTTCAACAATACTTCGGTTCCGTCTGATCCTGTTGCAACCAGCTTGGCAGATGGTTCTGTGAACAACCCGAATACGGTTACCGCAACCACCAACAACCCGACCAACGTTCTCAACTCGGATGGGGGGTATGTCGCTCCCCTTAACACCCTCAACAACTAGGGGCAGTCAAGTCCCGAAGGAGAAGTATGCCTAAGATTTACGAACAGATGGACCCCAACTCGGTGATGGGTTACTACGCCGCGATTGGAAACCCGCTGGCTTTCGCCAAGGACCTGAAGGAACTGGGTCAGCCAGGGCTTGCGGATCAGGCGATTGAGATCGCTGCTCACTATCTGGACTACATCACTTCGGAGGTTGTTCCGCCTCCGGTGGGGATTCAGGTGGTGTTTCAGGGTGATGAGAAACTGTCGTTCTTTGCGATCAGGGGAAGGCTTGGGTATGACACCAAGACCGTGACCAAGATGATCAAGGAGGCGTTGAAGGATGGCCGGTTGCAGGTTGAGGGTGAACGGAGGAAGAAGCGGTATTTCGTTCCCTGAATGTGGGGAAGCAAACCGGACAGGGGGCCACAGTTTCGGCCCCCTTCGGTTTTCTATCGAACAGGATCAGCGGATGTCCGTTGTTGCAGATGACCAGTTCGTTGAACTTGGTAACCTTCCCGGCTGCATCAATCAGTTCAATCATGTTGATTCATGTGTACTTCGTCCATTGCGTTGACCAACTCGGATGTTGGAGGGGGCTGGTAGCCAAAGGCCCGAAGCCCATCAATCACCTTCTCCAGAATGTCAAGCCATGTTGCACCTTCAGGAAGGTCTAGGCTGATCTCAACGCCAGCAAGTTTGCTCTCCATATTCACGTTCATTTCTTCCTTCCTCTCAGAAACGTCAGGTACTCCGCAGCCCTGACCGGGTTCCAGAATATGTGGACAAGATCCGCAGGATCAGTCGCGTCCGGGTCAATGATCGTCACTACACACGGAGACAAGGACTGGTCCCTGAACCCCTTGTCCCTTGCATACCTATCGTAAATCTTGTAACTCGCAACCTGAACTGCATGGCAAATCTTCCCGGTATCTGGATCCTTCAGCGGGGAATAGCCGGACTTGTGCTTGTGCCCACAGATAGCAACATCGTCCCGAATCCCCATCTGGATAGCTTTCATGGCACCGTGGGTTGGGTTCCAGATGGATGAGCCAGCGAAGTCATGCCGAGCGTTGATGATCACTTCCCGTCCGCCCTTGAAGCGTAGCCCTAGCCGCGCCTCTGATGGCTCATACAGCGCACGGACTGCTCCGGCTACCCAGTTGAGCGGATCTGCGTCACCACTCCAGCAATCATGATTTCCGCCGACCATGTAGAGCCACTTGCCTTCCAGCCTACGAATGAACCACTCGGCCAGGATCCACGCTTGCTTTGCGCTGGTTCCCTGCTGACCGTACAGCTTGGCTAGTCTTCCAACCCAATTGTTAGTAGTGTCTCCAATATTTGCGCAGAAGAGCGCGGGGGTGTTACGGACGATTTCGATGTCGCGCTTGAGGATGTCCCAGTCGCATCCATCGTCATCAACATGGGGGTCTCCGAAGTGCAGAATTCCGATAGGACCGGATAGGTGTACTTCAACAGGTATAAGTTTGCGACCATCCTCGTAATCCTTCTTTACCCTGAAGGCTTGGCAGCGTTGCTCGATCAGTTCTTCTGCTGAGAGTTCATCGCTGGGGGGGTGGGTGATGGTGAAGCCGGGGTGGTTGTGAACGATGCCTTTCTTCTTGGCTCTGTATTCCCGTTGCCATTGGGTACGGTCTTGGGCGAACGGCTTGCCGGTGGCCGGGTTCAGCCCTGCGGCTAGTGATCGTTGCTGGCGCTCCTCCTTCTTCTTGGCGTAGTATCTGGCGTTCGCATCGGCACTCACTTGCGAACCCTGCGTTTAGGTGATGGGGTAAAGATGATGTCGAAGGTCTGGTCCTGCATAGCCTGTATCATGCCTTTATCCTTTGAGGCGTCTAACAGGTTGAGTCCTTTGACAATATCTTCTGCCAGTGTCTCAGGACCGAGAAGGTGGCCTTTAGATGTTCCGTTATCTACAATGAGCCAAGTAGGTTCGTCTTCGTTCAGGCCGGACACATAGGTCCACTTCATGTTGGTCAAGGTGGACCTCCTGGTCTATAGGAAGGATAAACCCTTGTGGCTCAATAGCAAGTTAGTCCGTAACGATCTTGGACGCCTTTCTGAATAGTGGCCGAGCGCGCCTAAACAAGATCGAGACTGTTTTTTCGTCTATTTCATAGCTGTGGAACAAGACAAGAACGGTAACCCCGGTGTCTGCGTGTTGGAACGTAGCTCTTCCCATCTGGCCAAGTGGGTCTTGGCGGGTTGGGTAACAGTTCTGGAGTGCGATTAGATGGATCTTCTTCTTTGACATGGTTGTCTCCAATAGCAAGTGGTTGGGGATGCTGGAGTCGAACCAACGCTAAAGGCTTCAAAGGCCCCTGTGCTTCCGTAACACCTATCCCCAAAGTTCCCTGCACACAAGATCCCGCAGGATCAAGGCATGACTTCTGTTCTACCCCTGACACCCCTGTTCAGGCTCTTGAGTTCTGTTAGGTGGGGCAACGCTGTGCTGCGGGAGATGCTCATGCTGTTCGTACCGACTCTCAGGCTCAGTAGTTCTTGGCGGCGTTGCGGGTGGCGAGGACAGAAGAACGTGCCCTCCTGCGCTTTGCGTGGGGGATTTTCCCGACTCCTCCCGAGATCCGCTCGATTTCATGGCTTGCTACACCATTCTTTCCACATTCCCCGGTAGGCTTTCTCAACCTCGCGGGTGTATCGTTCTGGGTTACCTGCTTTGGAATTCAAAACCCTTGGTCGTAGTTGCTCTCTGAGCCTACGAAGGTAATCATAGTCCTTGGACATCCTCACCGCAAGGTCTATGTATGAATCTTCTCCGATACAAACGAAAGATGACAGGTTCATGGCACACATGATGGCACCAGCGATCCTGCTGGACTGAGTTGTCCCAAGTTTCGTGATGGTAGGAACACCCATCCACAGGGCTTCCCAAGTGGTGATCCCGCCACCCATCGGGAACGAATCCAGCAGGATGTCAACATCTCCATAGGAGTTCAGGTGTTCCCAGTGGGAAGTCCCACCCTTGAACTCAATCCGATTAGGGGCAACCCCAAGATCAGAGAACCGTTGCTGGACCCTGTTCTGTTCCTCCTCCTTGTCGAAAGTGCCGTCCTTAAGCAGCAACCTTGAGTCTGGAACAGCCTTAAGAACCTGTACCCAAAGTTCTTCAACCTTGGGTGTAACCTTCTGGTAGCGGTTCATGCAACCAAAGGTGATGTACCCATTGGTGAGTGCCGGCTGGGGTTTCGGGGTTGGTCCACCAGACGGAGCCTCAAAGGTGATGAAGCAGGGCAGATCCCAGCACTTCTCAGCGAACAGTCGCCTAGCCTCGGCGGGTATCCATACCGGATCGGTAAACATATAGTCAACCTGCTTTAGGCCAGTGCCTCCTCCATGCCCCCATGCCGTGATCTGGATAGGGGCAGGCTTCTGGGCAAATGCCATCAACTTGTTTCCTACCGAGTGTCCCGACAGGTCCACAAGGATGTCCACCTTATCGTCGCGGATCTGTTTGGCAAGCTGATCGTCAGTCATTCCCATTGTGTTGTGCCAGATGTCCGCAATGGACTGGAACCAATTTGTCATGCCATCGGGTGCAGTAACCCCGGAATAGATGGCAACCTTGAAGTTGTTCCGGTCCCTACGCTCGATGATGGGCTTGAAGCAGAATGCCGCTGAGTGGTACTTGAAGTCTGCACCGACATAGCCGATAGTCAGTGGCCGATCTGGGTCTTTGTCAACTAGCAGATCAAGCGGAGGAATACCCTTCCCGTGTTGTTCGTAGTAGGCTTTGCGCTCATCCTGAAAGACCTCGAAACCATCCTCGGCAATGAAGTCCAGACAGGCAATCAGGGAGGATCTCGCAACGTGCAGGGTAGGGTCCATTTCTAGTGCCCTGCGATAGCCTTCTAGGGCATCGTGATGCCTTCCAAGTAGGTGCATGGCGGCGCACCAATTGACCAGCCCACGCACGTCCTCACGCAGCGGAAATGACCGTTCAAGGTCGATCAGAGCAAGTTCTGGATTTTTAAGGCTGATATATGCTGCTCCACGGTTGAGTAGAGCATCGACGCAGTTGGGGTCCAACTCAAGTGCCTTAGTGCAGTCTACGATGGCTTCCTGGTGACGAGCCATGTTGATGAGACAGGCAGCGCGGGAGACATAGGGCGGGACGGCAGTGGGTTCGATGAGTTGGGCGAGGTCCAGACAGACCAGGGCTTCGTTCATCCGGCCAAGGTTCAGCAGACAGATGCCTCGTTCGTGGAGGATCTGCGGGTTATCCGGGTCTGCGTCTAGGGCCGAGTCCAGGTTGAGCAGGATCTCAGAGGAGGACATACCAGAGACGCCACCAGAATCCTTTGTTGTAGATATAGTCTCGGTGTTCTTTGTAGCCTTCGTCGTGGGCCATGGACCAGACACGAGCCAAGTCTTGACCGAGTTTCCTTCGGAGGTTGAAGTGGTGGGCTGGTACATAGGTCTCCACGATGCGAGCGATCTCAAGGCGTGTCTGCTGGTTCATTGAGCGTCCCTGTGTGCGGTGATGATCTTGACGATCAGTGTTTTGTAGGGGATTTCACGGTTGCCATGATCCGGGGTCTTGGCCTTGATCCGTTGGACGATTGTATCCGTATGGCTACGGTGCCACTCAAGGGTTGCTTCGGTCTGGGTGCCAGCCACGGTCGCCATGGCCTCAATCCCGGACATGATGGCTGCTTCGCGCTGGTTACGGTTGAGCCGGACGGTAGGCATCAGATGAACTCCCGCATCAGTCTCAAGAAGTCTTTAAAGGAAATAAGTGCCATGCTCTCAGACCTAGATCGACGAAACACAACCACCGGGATTTCTTCAGCAGAAGCGTTTGCTCTGGCCTGGGCATACCATTCCCAGACCTTGGTAGTCTCGTGTCTCTTGCATTCGATCCTGAACTGCCCGACTTGGATGTCATCACCACCGTCACGCGCAGCACCAAGCTTCCGTTTGCAGTCAACTCCGAGCCAGTCTTGGATCTCACCTGAAACTGCGCGCTCATAGGCGGCTCCCTTGTTCCGTTGCATCTTGGTCATGGCCGGTCCCGGATGATGCGGTAGATGATGTAGATCGACACAAGGAACATACAGAACATGAATACAAGGATCGAAGCGTTGTCGGCAATCATTCGTTACCACCCAGCGCAGTCGTTGCCTCTGGGACACCCCCACCAAGGATGGTTCCAGCGGTCTTGATGACCTCCTTGAGGTTGGCAACCGTAGTCTTCTCATCCACATAGACCTTGCTCAGAAGGGCAGCAGCAGAAGCACAGGCAATCCCCCACTCCTCGTTGTCAAGGTCAGGGATCTTCCTGCGGTGAACCTCGGCCAGTTTCCCAAGGTAGGCTACCTTGGTGCGCTCAATGTCAAGCAGACCGGCCATCTTCTGGCAGTCGTGGGTCAGGATCTCCTGGTTCTTCATCAGCGTAGTTATCTTGTCCCTAGCGTCTTTTTCGAGGCTGCTGTTCTGTCCTTCCAATTCTTTCACCTTCTTCTCAAGGGCAGTCACGCAGTCCTCAACGTGACAAGCTGCGAACAGAAGCGAATGGTCCATGTCGGTACGAGGGACTCCGGTAGAGGCAGAAGTGTCCTCAAGGATCTTGTCGATCATTTCAGATAGGGTCATTTCGTCACCATCGGCTTTCCGTGGAAGTGGTCGTTATAGTCGAATGACTTGAGTGCTTCAGGCTCAGTCTCGATGAACCCCTGTTTCTTATCCTTCTCTGCTGCCCTGCGCCTCTGCTGGTACTCGATGTTCATGTTGATGCAATATTCGCAGGACACGCAGCCATGAGCAGCTTCCCGCTTCATGCAGACGATACAGATGCCCTTCTCCCGGCACTCCTTGCGCTTCTTCTTGGCGGATGCACGGTTGTACTTGTTGGCCCTGGCGGTGCAGTCAGCACACGCCTTCCTGTTCTCAAGGGGTGGCACCTTGCCGCACTTGGCACACATCCCGGCAGCGATACGGTTCTGACGCCAGATCCGCTTGCGCTCTGCCATAAGTTCGGCACAGGCAGCACAGTAGTATTCGTTGGGCACGCGCTCATTGTCGTGGCACTTGGGGCAGAGACCAAGACTATGCTCTGCGGTTCTGATACGCAGATCGTTGGCGCGTTTCCATACATTGTATGTCTCGGCGCAGGATGGGCACTTGCGCTTACCGGATCGGGCGGCGACTAGGCCGCACTTGACACAGACGCCAGCCGCAGCCCTCTCGGCGTAGATTTGCCGCTTGTCGCGCAGCAGGGTAACTTTGTGTCGGCCCATCAGGATGCCTTCAAGGGGAACAGCGGTAGGATTTCCTTTTCGTGTTCGCTAACGTGATCGTATTTGTGGTCTTGTCGATGGTCAGAACGCCAGATGGTGCGATTAGCGTACTGGATTCGAAACTCAACCAAGCCGCTAGGGAAGTTCATGTCCTGGCCGAGGTCCGGCAGCTTGTGTAGCTTCTCGATGGTGCGCCAGGGGGTCCAGACCGGCTTGAGCCTGCCCTTGCCGTTGGTATGCCGGACTAGCCTGCGGATCTGGAATAGGTACACTACTCCCCCTCCCATGGCATGGCCGCGAGGCTATTCATTGGGATCCTTGCCGATGCTGTTGACGATCGTCGCTGTGCAGTCCGGGCACAGGTCCTTCTTGTAGCTCTCCCTCCCACCGACCAGGAGTGGGTTGTTCTCCGCGGAGAACATCATCTCCACGGTGATGCGGGAGATTCCAGGTTGGTTGACCGGGAAGACTCGCGTGCATCGGTCGCAGTACAGTACGTTGCTCATTTCTACCCCAGCAGGGCCGCGAGGCCGCGATCGATGTATTCCTCAAATAGCTCTAGTTGGTCGTCCGGGTCCCACGGGTTAATTGCTGCCCATTCCAGCGCGGCTTCGGTGGCGGTGCGGGTGGCAGAGTCGCGTTCCTGTACGGTCTGTTCCAGGAGCAATCGCTGGATCTGGAAGTCGTAATTTGACCCGTCCTCGTTGTCTTGCCAATCCTTCATGATCGTTTGCAGCCGCGCCACTTCCGCCTCCGCTTTGTCCGCATCAGCACACGCCTGACCCCAGACTTTCGTCATTTCATCCCGATCCGCCTCCGCAGCCTGGAGCTTGGCGGTGAGGGACTCGATCTCCATCCCATGTTCTGCCAGTGCAGTTTCCTGCTCCTTGATTATTCGGTCCTTGTTCCAGTTGTCTTTGCGGACCTTCTTGAGTTGGTCCTTCAGAATTTCCCATGTGAGTTGACCCTTATCGCTCACGGCTGCTCCCTTGAAATACACCTAGAACAGGTTGGTAGTGGGGTCACCGTCCAGTTAGTGAACCATTCCCCACGCATCCCGCACAGACTATTACCGTCTATTACAATATGAATTTTCCCATAACACCCACCGACCGGCTTCCACCTGCTTGCGGGTCTAGCGTGTCTGTATTCCACGCACCCAAATTCACCACAAACATTGCACTCTCCGCTCACTTCTTCACCTCCAGGGCTGCACGGGCGATGCACGGTGGGCAGACAATCAGTTTCGGGTTTGGGGTAGCGTAGAAGCATTCACAGTTAGCGTCTTCTATGATCTCCTCCAGCGCCGCCCGCAGCCGCGCCACTTCCGCCTCCGCAGCCTGGAGCTTGGCGGTGAGGGACTCGATCTCCATCCCATGTT
>OFRG01000220.1_pt1 | contig 24903 bp, 28 predicted proteins | sample 1543071 | NCBI WGS metagenome assembly OFRG01 (sample SAMN07774222, study PRJEB24372) | wastewater metagenome | isolation source: WWTP Verbania (Effluent) | place: Italy: Verbania | collected 2015-12
CATAAATTTAAATTTTTAAAGTTAAATAATTTGATTTAAATTATACCAGAGCTTTATGGAGCACATTTCTTGCACTGTCCAAAAAACTCAAGCGAGTGCGAGAATATTTCTCTGAAATTTTTTGAGTTTTTTAAAACACCCTTCTCCACACTCTTTGGATACGGATCAGGAATATCTTCTACTGTGCCACAATCCTCACACACGATATGGTGATGGTGCGCCGTACCCAGAGCAAGCTCGTAGTGCGCATGGGAATGTTTGAGATCCACCCGCTCTACAATCCCCGCTTCGACGAACGCATCGAGGGTACGATATATTGTCACCTGATCTACTGGAAGAGGAAGTTTTTCAGAGATATTTGGGACACTCAACGGCTTCCTCCCTTGCTCCAATACTTCAAGTATCGCCATGCGCGAAGGCGTCGCTTTATGCCCAATATCTCGAAGTATTTTCTTGAAATCAAGAGCTTGTCTTTCCCCTTTTTGTTTCATGGGCTTATACTACACTAAATGCAAAAAACTTGCAACAAACTTTTTGCTATGCTAGACTCTTTTCAGTAGATGCAAAATACTTGCGTTTACTGAAAACTCAACAACCTTTGGAGAGAAGCTATGTCGTCAGCACCTTGTGAAGCCTGCCCCCCGTGTTGCAGCCAATGCGCATGGGACCATTCGTCCCCCATCTCGGCGCCCTCACCACGAGAAAGTATCGTCATCGTGCGGTCTTCCACTGAATACGGTTGTTTGCGCGGCGGGGAGATCGTCGTCGATCGTGCAAAGGGTGTACCCCTTTTTTCAAGAGATGGCGACTATTTCCCTCTTTCTTTACAGTACGGAGGAGTGATACAAGGGACCACCCTTGAGCGCGACATCGGGACAGGAATTACCCGGCTGGCATAATGCCAACATGCAGTACTGATACTCAAGACGAGAATCAGTACTGCTTTTAATAGTAACAACATGAATTGGACAGATTATTTTATCGTCGCCAGTGCCACAGCAAGCATTGCCCTCATCTGGAGAATGATACTTTTGGATCACTCAGATTTTGCGGTGTTGGTAAAAAAAACTCCCCTTGCAGGAGAAGCATTGTACTGTGGTTTTTGTTTTCCCATGTGGCTTTCTTTGTTTGCCACCTTGATGATAAATCCACTCGCTGGGTGGGAACCGAAACTTTTCCGAGAACTTCCGGTATTTCTCGCATCTCTCCTTCGTCTATTCTTCGGATGGCTTTCTCTCGGATCGGGGGTTCTTTTTATTCGATTTTTTATTACAACACTCATGGACGCAACGGGTGTGCTTTCTCACCTGCACCGGACAAAACATCCAGAAGAAACACTTACCGCCTCACCAACACAAATACAGAAATGAAGGTTGTGATAGGCACCGCGAGTACGAGCCCAATGCTTCCGATCATAATGCGGATAATTTCAGTGGAGAAAATTTCTTGATTCACCATTTCCCATACACCCGCTGATGACTGCGAGAAGAGAAGGAGGAGCGGGAGAGACACCCCGACGTACGCAATAGCTAAAGTATTTACGAGAGCGCCAATGTGTTCCCGCCCAATGCGAAGCGCACGAAGATACACTTCCCTTCTCGAGAGTTTCTCCCCCGCGCGCGCGAGCTCCTCCACCGCTACCGCCTGCCCTATCGCCACATCATAGAGTACTCCCAAAAGTCCGATCAAAATTCCCCCGAGGAGAAGTCCCGTGAAATCTATAGCTCCGTGTGTATTGAAATGAAGCGAAACCGCTTCTTCGGAATAATATCCAGAGAGGCGCGCACTGTCCACGGCAGCATGCGCAAGAAACCCTGTGAAGATAATCGTAGTGATCATTCCAATCACAGCAGAGCTCGTCGTCTTGTTGAATCCGTGTGTGATGTATGAGCCGAGTATAATAATAAGTGAAGAAATGCCGATACTCATGAGCACTGGAGAATATCCGTGTAAAATTCCAGGCAAGAGTAAATACAAGATAAAAAAGAAGCTCAAAAAAAGAGCGAGAAGACCACGTACCCCTTGAATGCCACCAAAAAAGAGAACACACAAAACAAAAAGACCAACAAAGAAAAACACCGCCGGGAGGCGATACGGATCTTTCACGACATACGCATTCGTACCGTCTACCTCATTTGTGACATGCATGAGATAAAAAACCTCACCTCTCTTGAGGTTGAGATAATCATTGTCTACGGTGAGCGCTTTTCCTTTTTCTTCACCGTCCAAAACTTCCACTCGAATTTGTTGAAAATTTGTCTCCGTATCTGTGCCCGGTATAAGTCTTCGTTCTTGATTGAGAATATCAAGCACTTTTGCTTTCATCGTTACTTGTTTGTCTGGCACCATCTCTTGCCCATGAGCAATAAATGGGAGAAAAATTAATATCCCGATTACGAGCGCCGTGAGAGACGCAACGAGCACTGCTCCAGCGGCAACGTCTTTCGTATCTCTCGCAAAAGGATGATACTCCGGAGACGTGAGGTCCATGTCAATCTCGATCGCAGTATTAAATGCTTCGGCGGCGAGGACAAATCCAGCCGCAAGGATAAGCATCATCCATTCTGTACTCGAGATGTTGAAGTGGGCCCCAAGTCCTACTGCCAAGATGAGAACACTAAGATGAATCCACGCATTGTGAGTGGTCTTGAGAAAAATCCACAACCCCCGCCCCGCATGCGCAAAGCTTTTCGCTCTTTTTACGACTGAAAATTTTTCGTTCACGATAAAGAAGTTGCGTCTTCTTTTGCTCCCCCACGAACATGAAGCATAGCCCCGATAACAAAGAGGAACATCGCTACCCCCACCCAAGGGAAAGTCACGTGATCAAATTCAAAGAGAATACGCTTTGCGCAATCAGCCGCCTCAGGAGAAGCAGGACACGGAAGGATATCGGCGCCACCCATTTGGAGATAATGCTGATACAGCCCGATACAGAGCCCCGCAAGGGAAAGTACAATACTGTAGTCGGCGATCTTGCGATCTTTTTTTATCAACGCCGTAGCGAAAAGAAAAACTTGTGAGTAAATGAAGACTCGGGTAGCCCAACAAAGTCCGCACGGAGCAAATCCAAGAACCTCAGAATAATACAAGCTCATGACAAGCGCAGTGAGCACCGGAAGAAATCCCGCCCAGAGACCATATTTCCCCACAAATCGCGAGAAAGCTCCGGCAGTGGGATTTTTTTTACGGAGAAAAAATGTGACAAAGAGGACCGCTGCTCCTACCTCCATAATAACCGCCCCAAGTCCGACAAGCCAGTTTAGTGTTTCAAGAGGAATATTCATGTGTTTAAAAATTACTGGGCAGTACTCGTAGCTATTGTACTCGATGCTACCACCGGCACTTGAGCACCCGGGAGAGGGCAGCTCGTTTTCTCTGAAAGCTTTTCGAGTGACACTTCCCCGTCTTCGCGCGAGCCATCAGAAAATTCGAATGTCGGGTAGCCTTCTATCTTTTTATCCTGACAAACTTTCAATTGTCCCTTGGCGTCAGGTGTTGAGCATTCAACATAGTCAATATATTGAATAGAATCTCCGAAGAGTTTCTTCTGATTCTGGCAGTGTGGACACCAGAAAGCTCCATAGAACACTACGCCTTTTTCCGTGAGACACTTTGCGAAATCATCGAGGGGGGCGGGGCCAGCAGGAGTACTGTACTTTGAGACCGCCCAGAGGAAAAGACCTCCGAAGATGACGACACCAATAATCCAATAAATATATGTGGATGCGGATGTATTTTTCATATACCCACTCTATCACGAACACTATTTGAAATAAAGTTGATATTCCTAGAACACCCTGCTCTTCATGTATTTAGAGAACGCGTAAACAAAAGTAACTACCAATACTGTAGACGCTACAATAAAACCAATCTTGAAGCCATCGGCAACAAGGACGTAAAACCGCGCGAAGAAATATCCTCCCGCAAGCATTATGGCCACAAAGATAGGCTCGGCGAGAGTATTGATAAGCAGATAAATACGAAACGGAACACGCGTTGCACCCGCCGCCATGAGTGTCGCCAGAGCGAGACCAAAACCCATAGTCACTTTTGACAAAAGGAGAATGCGAGCATGATACTTCCGGAAAAGATCTTTTGCCTTCTCAAGATTCTCAGTACTGATACCAAGGAGGTGCCCATGCCGACGTATCACCGGCTCGGCGAAATAGTATCCGATAAAATACCAGCCCACATCCGCAATCAAATCTCCGATCATTAGTGCAAGAAAAAGTGGAAGGAGGCTGAAGACGCCTTGATGGTAAAGGAATCCAGCAGCTATCATTACAAGAGGCCCCTCAAGGAGAGAACCCAAAAAAACGAGCGGATATTTATATTGCTCGGCAAAGACGAGAACGGCTTGAAGCGATTCGGGGAGTACTATGTCCATATATTAAAAACCATCATTATCTTGTTCGTAAGGTTTCTTGAAAAGAATCATCCAGAAATAATTGATGGTATATTTCCAAAAGACATACATCGTCCCAAATTTTTTAAACCGTCTTGAAGACGATGGGACCTCCATGTCGTTTTTAAAAAGAACCTTTCCCTTTTTTGCCAATCTGTTTCCGGTATTGGTATCGTCTCCATAAAAGACAATTGAGGTGTCGTACCCACCGATCTCTTCAAATACTTTTGCTCGAAAAAGCAGATTACCTCCAACCGCCACCACCTTTCCAAAAAGCATCTGAGCCGCATCATGATAAATCTTGTACACTACTTTCTGTGTAAAAGAAGTAAGAAGACGAAGAAAGAGTGATGCATCATAGTAATAATACGGCCCAGTGATCAAAACAACGCGCGGATCTGAAAAATATTTTACCGCTTTTGACACCCAATCGGGACGAGCCAAGCAATCAGCATCAAGATTCCCAATGATCTCACCTTTTGCTTCTTTCCTTCCTCGTTCCCGAGCCCACTGCACACCAGATGTTTTTTCTTCAACGAGCTTTACTTGCGGAAATTGACGCACTTTTTCTCTCGTCGCATCTGTACTGTTGTTATCCACAACAATAATCTCTATATCGGGATAATCTTGTTTCAAGGCTGCTTGAATTGTAGCTTCTATATAGTTCTCTTCGTTGTAGGCGGGAATAATGATCGATACTTTCATAAATATATTTTAGGATGTCACTTTTTTCTTTCGGATAACGCATAGCTCTTCGGAAACATCCAAATAGCGAGATGATATATCGAGTACGTGATGAAAAATGCGGAAAGGACATCTATAGTATAGTGTAAATGCCCCAAAAGCGCTGTCGTCCCGAAAAATATCGACAATGCCACGAAGACATAGCGAAGAACTTTGTCATTCCAGAAAACAAGTGCCATGAAAAACGGAATCGCCGTGTGGTTGGAAAAGAAAAGGTCTCCACCAAAAATAAATTTTCCGGTTATCGCACCGAGATCGAGGGGCGCTTGGTCAGGGAACGGACCAATATGGGTGAAGGTGATGAATGCGGATCGTATGGTGACGAGGAGCGAAATGCCATTCACCGTAAACGGTATCTTGCTTGGCTTCGTCAGAACAAGAAGGACAATGAGAGCAATGAGGGCAACTGCCCCATAAACAAATAATTCATCGACATTCAAAACGGGAGTGTTGGAAAGAATAACATCTGTGACTGGATTGCTCGCATTTTCAGTAGCATATGTCCCTGCATAAAAATTTATAAACACACTCACCGTAAGCCACAGCAAGGACACCGCCACAGAAACGAGAAAGGACTTCTGCAGCCACAACATATGCTCCGACTGGTGTCTCGAAAATAAACTCATCGTGTGTTTAATAATAACATGGATAGGTAAATTTCTAACAGACCTTCGTCGTTTTAATCCAGGAGGAAGAACGCTAAGATGACGGCGCCGAGCCATCCTACAAGGGAAACTCCCCCGCTTAGAAGAAGAGGAATTTTTTCTTTCTTCGTCAGACTCGAATACGGCTTTTTTGATACCACACGAGAAAGTTCTCCAATAACAAAACCATTGATCACCAGGAGACCTACAAAGAACATCTTAACAAAGAATGCCGGAGTTTGAAGAAGTGTCTCACGTTGAGGTAAGAAGAGTAGCATCCCGGTTATGATCATGAGGAGAAGCCCTATCCACATTCTATTGTGATAGGTGCGAATACGATCGGCGTCTACAGTCTGCAACGCTCCTCGAAACCACGCGAAGACGAGCTTGTCTGCAGAAAACATATTCCACGCGACAAAAACAAGAGACAGGAGATGGAATGGAAGTATAGGTATTGGCATAGATACTTCCATTCTAACTGCTCGGTGGGGTATTTGGCAATGCGGGGCGAAGCTGTATCGACTGTGCTGTAATACTTCCGTCTTGATTTGAAGTACCAGAGATCATTACGGTCTCACCGGTTTTTACATCAGCGAGAGTTCCTGCCTCACTCTTTGCTACTGCGGTGGTGTTTGAAAAGAAAACAATCTTTGAGCTTCCGTCGCGAGTTTTAAGGGTGATACTTTTGTCGTCTTGCGAAAGAACTTCTCCTGTAGTAAATCCCCCATTCGTCATACCACCAGTACCGCGCGCACCAGGGCGGCCAGATCCGACACCGCCTCCAAATTGCGAGAAACGCGCCGTTCTGTCTTGTGCTGTTTTGTTGTCAGAATATTTCATTCCTCCATAGAAAGAACCGCTGCCAACCAAAATAATCGTGATAACGGCGAAAGTAATTTGTTTTTTATTTGCTTTCATACATTTTTGCGATTAACTTTTAATATCACTCATGCCTTTATTCATACCTCAAGGCATCAATGGGGTTGAGTCCTGCAGCACGGCGCGCCGGATAGTATCCGAAAATAATCCCGATACCAGCCGACACTCCGAAGGCGAGAAGGACAGACTGTACCGACACCGCCGTGGCAATGCCCGCAAACTTAGACACGAGGAGTGCGATCCCCCATCCAAGTGCGACACCCACCACACCTCCAATGAATGTAAGCATCACCGCTTCGGTAAGAAATTGAAGCGTAATATCTTTTCTCCTCGCACCAATCGCCTTCCGCAGTCCTATCTCACGAGTACGCTCGGTGACCGTGGTGAGCATCATGTTCATAATACCGATACCACCGACGAGAAGTGAGATGCCCGCAATGGAAGCGAGGAGTGTGGTGAAGATACCCGTCACCGACGAAGCCGTGGCTACAATGTCGGACTGATTGAGTACTTGAAAATCGGCAAGTTGCGGATTTGATATATGGTGCCGATCGAGGAGAAGTGTCGTGATTTCCTGCTGAATGGTGGTCATCGAATCGGGATCATTTGCCTGCACACTGACGGTCGTCACGTAAGTATCGCCAGCAAGAAAACGCTGCGCCGAAGAAAGCGGAACAAAAATCATGTCATCTTGGTTAGTAAAACCAGAACCGCCTTTTGCTTTGGTGACGCCGATAATTTTAAAGTCGATACGGTTAATACGGATGGTTTCGCCGACAGGATTCGCGCCTTCACCAAAAAGATCATCACGAGTCGTGGGACCAATAACCGCAACCTTTGAAAGACTTCGTACGTTTTGGTCGGTAATAAAAGAGCCCGTCTCTACTTGCACATTGCGCACATCGGGATATGCTGCTACCGTGCCTACCACCTGCGTGTTAGTATTTTTTCCTTTCGCGGTAATTTGGTATCTTCGCGATGCTTCCGGAGCCACGGCTTTTGCGAGCGTAATTTCTTTTTGAATGGCGTCCGCATCATCTTGGGTCAGGGTGACCGCCGAGCCACGCCCCGCACTTACGGGACCAGCATTGCGCTGAGAACCAGGCATTACTAGAACAAGATTCGAACCAATAGACTGAATACTCTGTTCTATTGAGCCCTGTGCTCCTTGTCCGATTGAAATCATGGCGATGACCGAGCCGATACCGATAACGATCCCTAAAATCGTAAGACCTGACCTCACTTTGTTGGCGAGAAGGGCAGCAGATGTTTCGCTAAATAAATCTTTTGTTTTCATTGGAAATTGTGAATATCTTTCACGTCGACAAAACGCCGGTTCGCCACTTTTTTATCTTCCACGATTTCACCGTCGCGAATATGAATAATTCTTTCAGCGTGTTCGGCCACATGCTGCTCGTGAGTAATGAGGATAATCGTACGTCCCTCTTCGCTGTTGAGTCGCTGAAAAGTACCCAATACTACTTCGCCAGTTTTCGTATCAAGATTTCCCGTCGGTTCGTCGGCGAGCACAAGAGCGGGGTCGTTTACCAGCGCCCGAGCTATTGCAACACGCTGCATCATCCCTCCAGAAAGTTGGTTGGGCCGATGGTACCAAAACTTCTCTAGGAACGCGGCCGAGCGGAGTGCTTTTTTTGCCGACTCTTCACGCTCTCCGTGCGGAACACCCGCGTAGACCAGGGGAAGCTCGACATTCTTCAGTACAGTTGATCGTGCGAGCAGGTTGAATTGCTGAAAAACGAAACCGATTTTCTTGCTCCGAATATCAGCAAGCTCGTCGTCGGTAAGCGTCGACACATCGTGATCATCAAGAAAATATTTTCCGGATGTTGGAGTATCGAGACATCCCAGAATGTGCATAAGGGTAGACTTACCCGAACCGGAAGGACCCATTATGGCAACAAACTCTCCGTTTTTTATCGAGAACGATACGTCCTTAAGAACCGTTGTCTCGATTTCTCCGGTCACATATGTTTTGGTAATGTTGTTGCATTCGATCATAGAATTTTATCTCCCAAGACTCCTTGTCGCCCCCGTGCCACCCCCGGTAACACCTGGAATTCGAAGACCTGAGCTTGCACTGGCACTTGTCGCACTCGATGCTGTAGAGGAAGTAATCGTATTCGTCACCACTGTATCACCTTCTTTTAATCCTGAAACGATTTCTGTTGACGTATCATTCGAAAGCCCTATTGTCACCTGCTGTTCTAGTGGAGGCGTGAGCGATGTTGATCCAGCAGAAGTACTTTGTGGCGCAACGAGGGGAGCAGAAAACATCTGCACATACGACGTTCCATCTTGTGACTTCACTGCCGCGTTGGGCACAATGATGACATCTTGTTTTAGGTCCGTAATAATAGCAGCCGAAACGCTCATACCTGGTTTGATTCGGTCATCGTCTGTATCAAAACCAATTTTGACATTGTAGGTCACCACACCCTGGGAAACCGTTCCGATAGTATCAACATCAATCACTTGCCCCGCGATAGAGAGTCCTTCCACGGCGTCAAATGTGAGTGTCGCCTTCTGTCCTGATTTTATTTTTGCCACATCGACTTCATTCAAGGAAACTTCCGCAATCTTTTGTTTCGTAATGAGCGTCGCGACAGTCGTACCGGAGCTTACGGTGTCACCTTTGTTTACCGTGAGCTTTCCTACCGTACCCGTAAATGGAGCGCGGATGGAATAATCTGCGAGAGTAGATCGTGCATCGGCCAGCGCATTTTCACGCTGAGTAACGGTGAGCTTTGCCGAAGCAATGTCGAGCGTATCTGCGCCCGCCTCAAGCTTCGCAAGCGACTGTGTGTTTTCAGCGATCGTACGCTCGGCATTGGTAATAGTCTGCTGGTCATTCAGTATCGTATTTTTTGCATTGAGGAGGTTAGTAATGTGGGTATTTGTTTTCCCTGTGTGAGTATTCAAACTCGCGAGATGTGTATCGGCAATCGCAGCTGGCTTTAGATTACGCTCAGTGAGTTTGTCTTCATAAAACTGAATAAGGTTATTTGCACTCTTTACCGCTTCTGAAATACTTTTTGATGTATCGTAGGTTTCCTGCAAAATCTTTTCTACTGTCGCATCATCAGAAGACCGCGCGATGGCCTTGTAGTCCTGAAAATTTTTGTCGTACTGTTTTCTCGCGAGCTGATATTTTGTCTCGGCATCAGTCTTGAAACTCTTCACACCCTCATCGTACTTCGCGGTCGTGTCAGTATAAGAATCAATGTTAGCTTGACCAGCATTTATCACGCTCGAATAGAGAATATCCTGGAGCCCTGCCATTACTGTCGGAAGATCGAGAAAAGCATTGGTGACCGAAGTAAAGGCATCCTCATGCGCTTTTACCAAATCATCTATGGCATTCTGTTTTGACTCCCTTGCTCGATCGAGAGCATTTTGTGACTGCGTGAGAGAAAGGGTATCCGCAGGCTGAACAAGCTTTTGAAGAGAGAGTTTTGCGCTCTGTAAATTCGCCTCTGCATCGCGGACAGATTTTTGCGCATCAGTAGAGTCGAGACTCGCGATCAACGCACCTTGCTGTATAGCCTGTCCATTTTTCACCGCTACATATATCACGTCCCCACTTGCTTTGGGCTTGAGGTCGAGCTGGTTTGAAGCAGACACTTGCCCGCTCCCGGTGATAGAAACCACCAGGGTTCCCTTTTCGGCGGCGGCTGTCACATAGCGTGTTTCCCCCGCAGTGCTCGTAAGCTTCCCATATCCCCAATACCCAACGAGGGCAATAACAATGACTCCAGCGATGCTCACTTTTTTATGCGCCACAAGAAACGCTTTTGAACTCTGAAAAATTTTTTGCATAGTTTCCTTCATGATATTTTTTACGGGAGAGGAAGTGGGGGAAGAAGTCTAATAAGCTTCGCCTCTATCTGTGTCGTGGTCGCGTTTGGTGCGCCGAGGACAACGACATTGTCTCCCACTTTGAGATCTGTAGACGTACCCGTGTCACGAAAACGTTTTACTAAAGTGTCATTTGCTATCGTGACAGATTTTTCAACTCCGTCATTGCCTTCAATTATTATGTTCGGAAGATTAATACTCACGATTTTCCCAACTGCTCCGTGAGCTGCTGTAAATTCATCGCGTATAAATCCACCGGGAAACATACCAGGCTCTCTTTCTCCAAACACGTGGTGATAATTGTCGCCAAAGCGGTAAGAGAATGCGGCTTTGTGATACCCGACCATAATTCCTGAGAAAAATATGAGCGAAGCGATCACGAGTCCACCCAAGACAAAGAGGACTCGACGAAATGTTTTTGACGCAAAAAATTCTTTATAGTTCATACTGTTATTACATTATTGTGTCTTGCTGAAAGCGAAGCAAAACTTTCTGCTAAAATCTTCAACGAAGAAAGAAGAGCGAGGAGTACCGCAAAGATGAGCGCTACCCCAAACACAGGAAGCGTCTCTGCGAGCGAAAGGGAAATTTCTTTCCAGAAAGAAATGATGGTCGCGCTGTCTGAAAAAAGAAGCGAGAAGTACTGCAAAAATCCCGAGCTTGCCAGCTCTGCTCCAGCATATCGAAGCACCGGAACAAACGCACCCAGAGAGGCGATCGTAAATATACCCGAAAAGAAAAGTTTCACTTTTGCCACGCGGAGTCGCTCTTCTTCCACCCGCAAAAGGACCGTATGCAAAAGCTGCGCAGATGGGCGCTCTTCCTTCATCTGCCCAAAAAGCTTCTTATATTGCCCATAATCTTCTTTCATAGTTAGTATTACGAGGTGAGTGATAATCTTTGGTGCATCTTCACTACATCATTTTCCGGAGTATCTCAAGTGCCCGGCGATGCTGGCTTTTCACCGTATTGAGAGACTTCCCCACCACGCCCGCGATTTCATCGAAGGTGAGTGATTCACGATAATGCAGGAGAAGCACTTCACGAGAGGCCGGGGAAAGTTTGGCGAGTAGGTCGTCGAAAAATTTTTCATCTTCGGCGCGACGGAAAATCTCATCGGGAAGCGGCTCAAGATCGGCGAGTGTATCAACAAGTACATTATTCCCCTCCCCGTCTTCAAAGTCAGAGAAAACAAAACTCTTCTTCTTGCGCGACCAATCGATGACAGTATTTCGGGCAATAGTAAAAAGCCAAGTTTTAAAATTAGCACCCTCACGATATTTCTTTAGATGCCGCCAAACTTTAACAAAAACGTCTTGGGTAATATCTTCCGCTTCTTCAGGATTCCTCACAAGCCGAAGTATGAAATTGTAGACAGAAGAAAGATGTGTTTCTACCAAGAGGGCAAATGCTTCGCTGTCCCCGGCGAGTGCTTTTTTGATTGTTTCATCATCTCCCATAATGCCATACTACTTACAAGACTCACAAAGCTCAATCTCGTGAATCGAACGATTGCGGTGAATTATCTCGTCGTTTCGAATAGAGAGGAAAAGATCATACTCGCTGATTACATGACGACCATACCATTCCAAGAATTCACTCTCCACCGGTCTTTTTTTAAGAGCATCTTCATTCTTCTCAAGGAAACGATTATACTGCTCGAAGGCATGATTTTCAAAAAGATAATTAAGCTCGAGCGAATACCGAGGCCTGATAAGATACAAAACATAGGCAATCCAGAAATAGAAAAACGAGAAGAACATCGGGATCATGGTATGAATGACAACATTGCTCTTTTGATATTTTCTCGCGAGCTGAGAAATAACAACCACGTGCATCGTTTCGTTGTCTTGGGCAAAACGGGAAAAGACCGTGATTTTCGAAAATTTCATCGCACGCGCTTCGTTAGAGTAAAACATTGTGAGGAGAGTAAACGCAGCTGATGCCCATGAATGGTATGGCACCCGAGCGATGACCTCCACGGCGCGAAACTTGAGATACGTGGGCTCTTTCCCGTACACGAAGTTGCCACACCAGACGAGAAAATTCCCAAGAATGCGGGGCAAAAGAGCGGCTTTATAGTTGTCGTGAGGTTTTTTATATTCAAGCAAAACCGCCGGATCATTGAGCTGTGTTACGAGCGCCTCGGTGTGCGAGTCTTCAACATTGTGCATGGTTTCAGAAGAGAAATTAGCGTGTTAATTCTTCTAGTATAGCATATATTGTATGATATAATCTCCCCATAAACACGCATGAAAAAAGCTCCAAACGTACACAAAAAGAAGGTTGGCGAGCATGAAGGACTCGAAGTGTGGCTCGTAGACGGCGAGCGGGTGCGCAAAGAGATTGATGAAAATTTCGTCGAGTACGACCACCATGCGCGATTTCACTTCATTCCCTCCAATGAGATTTGGATAGATGGGGAGACCAACGAAGATGAGCGAAAATACTTCCTCGACAATATTTCCTGGGAGCGAAAGTATCTCGCAGAAGGAATCACCCTCGGTGAAGCGATTGAAAAAGCCGACGCTCTGGAAACACGCGAGCGACACGAATCACAGCGCGTGAAAAATATTCTCGCTTCGCATCACGCGCGCAAAAAAGCACTCGAGAAAATACGCAAAGAAAAACTCGGAAAATACAGCACAGACTCCGTCGCCATCTGGCTTGTAGATGGCGAGGTAGTGCGTGATGTGTATTTAGTAGAGTATGCCGAGGGTGGGCATGATCTCGTGTATTCTTTCGTACCCCGCGGAGAAATTTGGATAGAAGAAATACTTCATCCCGATGAACGGAAATTCATCATCCTCCACGAGCTCCATGAAAGATTCCTCATGGCCGGAGGAAAAGATTACCCGCATGCACACAAAGGTGCCACGATAGTAGAAGACCACTACCGCGAAAATCCCGAAGGTCTCGAGGAGCGGATACGTGAGGAGATGGAGAGGAATGAAAACTTCAAACTTAGTTAGACTTTATTACAAACGGACTGAAGTTCGTGTCCGTATCATAGTAATCTTCGTCTTCCGCTTTCTTGAGTTTCGCTACGACATAATACGTTATTGGAGTGAACACAACTTCAACCAAAGTTTTCAAAAACCAAGCTGATAAAGTTGAAGAGACAAGAAGACTGTTTGGTAAGACAGAATACAATGCAATTGTGTAAAACAAGAAGGTGTTTGCTCCCTCACCCACAACGGTTGAGCCGATGGTACGCAACCAAAGATACTTTCCCCCTGTCCAGACTTTCATTTTTGCCAAGACATAATTATTAAACATTCCACCGACCCATACCGCTATCCATCCACCTAAAAGAATCCGTGGAACTGAGGCGAGGACACGAGCATAGGACTCATTCGCATCAAATCCAAAGGCTGGAGGCAGCCAAACCACAAGTTGATAAACCGAACCCGCAATAACCGAAGCGAGAAAAGCCTGCCAGACAACACTTCGTGCTTTTGCATATCCATACACTTCCGTAAGGATATCAGAAAAAATATATGTCACGGGAAAATAGAGCACGGTAGCAGAAACTGTAAAGATACCAAGTTGAATAATCTTCCCAGCTGTTACGTCTGAAATGAGCTGGAAAGTGATATACAGAGTGGTTATAAGTCCGAGATATTTGTAGGATTTCATATTCAGAAATTGTAACAAAACGCCCAAAGAAAACAAAAGTATTCTGATTATCCTAAAGCTCCCTTGCCAGCGAACACCGCCTTCTCTCCCAAATGCTCTTCGATGCGAAGAAGCTCGTTGTACTTTGCCGTGCGGTCGGTGCGAGATACGGAGCCGGTTTTGATTTGCCCGGTGCCGAGGCCCACAGCGAGGTGCGCAATAGCCACGTCTTCTGTCTCTCCCGAGCGGTGCGAAATGACGGCGTGCCAGCCAGCCGCATGTGCCATGTCTACCGCCGCGATGGTTTCCGTGAGTGTACCGATTTGATTTACTTTGATCAAAATACTGTTGGCGGCTTTTTCGTCGATGCCTCTTTTCAAGAAAGAAACATTCGTGACGAGAAGGTCGTCACCCACGAGCTGAAGATTTCCACCGAGTGATGCGGTGAGTTTTTTCCAACCTTCCCAATCGTCTTCCCCGAGCCCGTCTTCAATAGAGACAATCGGAAATTCACTGGAAAGATTTTTGTAAAATTCAATCATCTCTTCCGACGAAAGTGATTTCTTTTCCGTCTTGAGTTCATATTTTCCATTTTCGAGAAGCTCGCTCGACGCCACGTCGAGGGCGAGCGCAATGTCGGTGCCGAGCATGTATCCTGCTTTCGATACTGCTTCCGCAATGAGCTCGAGTGCTTCGCGATTGCCATTTTTCACCGACGGAGCATACCCGCCTTCATCGCCCACCGTAGTGCCGTATCCTTTCGCCGCGAGTACTTTCTTGAGTGCGTGGAAAATTTCGGTCATCTGTCGAAGTGCCTCGCGGAACGATGGTGCGCCGATGGGAAGAATCATAAATTCCTGAATATCGGTCGAATTGTCCGCATGCTTGCCGCCGTTGATGATATTGCACATCGGAAGCGGAAGCACGTACGGCTTTTTCACAGAAGAAAGACTCTGCACGTATTCGTAGAGCATCATGCCTTTCGACTGCGCCGCGGCACGAGCCACAGCGAGAGAGACGCCGAGGATAGCATTGGCTCCGAGACGACTTTTGTTTTCGGTACCGTCGAGAGCGATGAGTTTTTCGTCAATCCCCCTTTGGTCCAGCGCATCCATTCCGAGGAGTGCAGTGGCGATTTCCGTGTTCACATTTTCAACAGCCTTCAAAACTCCTTTTCCGCCATAACGCTTTGCATCGCCATCATGAAGCTCGTGTGCCTCATGCGCACCCGTGGAAGCACCTGAGGGTACTGCCGCGCGGCCAAGTATACCACCTTCCATGAGTACATCTACCTCCACGGTCGGATTACCGCGTGAATCTAAAATCTCCCGTGCGTGAATTTTTTGTATCTTCATAAAATGATGGTCGCCGGCAATGCCGAGCATGAATGATAATATTCGCATTATAAACCTATTTGCCTTTTAAAAACAACACCTGCGCGAGCAAGTGTTGTTTTTTCAGACTCTCTCCTACTTTGAGATAAGCTTTCCCTCCGAAATCAAAAGGGTCTTTGAGACTCCGACAGAAGGAGTAGCTGTCATTGGTTCGCCAGATCTTCTTTCAGCAAAGTTGACCACAATCTCCCCGTTCTTTATTTCTGTCGTTTGTGGAGCAATCCGATCTCCAAGAAAAACACCATTTGTCCCGACAAAACCTTCCTCTGTGTGGATCGCCGCTACCACATAATAGAACGTGCCACTTCCTCCACCGGTTTGAGTGAGGAGGAAAGCAGCATCTGGCAACCCATCACCATTTAAGTCCCCTATGGCTTCATTGCCAAAATACAGAGTAACTGTTTTTGAAGCAGATCCTGGAGCAGATTCTGTCTCCGCTTTTCCTTTTTGGAGCAAAACAGAATTACCCTCAATAGTGTACGCTAAATTCTGATACACCGATTCATATGCAAGGGGTGGTGCCGGATCGGGTTTGGTTCCAGTGTAATCCCCTGACTTAAAAACGAAAAATAGAGCAAGGATAACGATAATGGCTCCAAAAATGTATACGAGTGTTTGTTTGTTCATATTTTTATTGCGATGCACCTTCTCCTTCGCTTCCACTTATTCGCACAAAGAAATAAATGATACACGCCACAGCGACCACGTGCATAAGCATCAGATTGACTATGATGCCGTACGTCCACCCGATATCGTCTGCTTCGAGAGAAGACGGGAGCATGATGTCTGGATAGAAAGAAGCGAAGAGCCCGACGACCGAGAGAACGACGAAATAATTATTCGCTTGTGATACCGGAAATTTACGACGAAGAAGAGCGTAGACTACTCCGGCAAGTATGATGCCGATTACGGTGAGAAATATTACACTCGAATACAGGTACGGACCAAAAGTTTCTGGTGGCGCGGAGAGCTTGCGCCCAATCATCGTGAGTAAAACGTTTCCTACCACCGAGCCCACAATAGCGAGGCCGACCGCTGGTAAAAACTTCTTTATATTAAATGTGTTGTTCATAATCTTAGTCTACTCCAAATTTCACCAACTTCAACTTCTTCTCTCTTGGCCATTTTTTTATCTCTGCTTCTCTCTTCAGTGCCGCCGATCTACTGGGGTACTCTTCCGTATACGCAACTTTTTCTGGTTTATGCCCTCGTGTATAGTGCGCCCCCTTTCCGCTCTTGTGCTCTTCAAAACGTCGAGCAACATCTGTCGTGATGCCAGTATACAGCGAGCCATCTTTACATGTGAGTATATAGAGGAAGTACATTAGCTCTTTCGAGTATTGTGGAGAAGCATTTCCATCGCGTGCTCCATTGAGCCGGCTTGCACAAGCTCTCCCGCATTGACGAAGAAAATCTCATCGGCGTTTTCTATTGTGTTGAGGCGATGTGCGATGATGACTTTCGTAGTGCTCGCCGGTAAGTTACGCAAGATATCTTCCAAAAGCTGCTCCGTGACCGTATCGATATTTGCCGTCGCTTCGTCGAGAATGAGAAGCTCCGGGTGGCGAAGCACCGCGCGGATGAAAGCGATGAGCTGTTTCTGCCCGAGACTCACCGTGTCGCCACTCCCCGCAAGCGTTGTCTCAAGTCCTTGGTCAAATCGGTCGAGAAGTTTCTGAAGCCCGGCATCGCGGATGACCGCCTCAAGCTCGGCATTGTTGTGCCCAACGTATATATCATTTCCATAGAGAATATTTTCGCGTACCGTGCCCGTAAACATGAGTGGCTCTTGCAAGATGAAACCGATTTTCTGAGTACGTTCTTCTGGTGCGTAGCTTCGAATATCTTTTCCATTCAGAAAAACCTTACCCGTCGTCGGGTCGTAGAGTCGCGCCATTATCGAAGCCGTCGTCGTCTTTCCACCACCAGTCGGACCGACGAGTGCATACGTTTTCCCTTTCTCAAGCGTGAGATTAATGTGATGTAAAACTTCTTTTCCGTCCGGGTAGCTGAAATTTACATTCTTAAACTCAAGTAGCGCACCCCCTTCCCCCGAGTCTGTGCCCGTAACCATGGGGAGATTATTTTCCATAACGAGAATTTCATACACACGCTCCCAGCTCGCAAGCGCCGTCTGGAAGTTGGACCAGAGTGCCGCAAGCTGACGAAGCGGATTGTAGAAATTGTTGGCATACGAGAGGAAGCTGATGAGAAGTCCGATAGTAAACTCGCCGTGCGAAATAAGTGCAATGCCGTACGCGAGGACGATGAGTTGCCCGAGGTTTGAAGCCAATCCATAAATCGGAGTAAAGGTGTTGTTGGCGACGCCGGCACCGATTGCGGCAGAATAATTTTGATTGTTCACTTCCTGAAAACGCTTTTTAAAATAATCTCTCCGGTTGAAGGCGATGATGACTTTAAAATTATCGAGGCTCTCTTGGATTTCTGAGCTCATGCCCCCGAGCGACTGCGCACTGCCAAGATTTTTCTTCTTTACCCACGGCGACAATACCAGTGTAATGAGAAGTAAAAGCAGGGCTGGCGAAAGCGTGGCGACACCGAGACGGATATTTAAGATCAGGAGGAAAATCGCCGCACCAGCCATGAGGAAGATGTTGCTGAAAAACTGCACAATAGACTGCGAGAAGAATTGGTTGATCTTGTCCGTGTCGTTGTTGATACGCGAAATCAAATCCCCCGCTTTGTTTTGATTAAAGAAAGCGATAGGGAGAGACTGAAGCTTGTTGAAGATTTGGTTGCGGAGGCGATAGAGCACACGCTGGCCCACTCCTCCCATGAGACGTGTCTGCAAGTAGCTCGTGACGAGAGCAAACAAATATATCGTGAGGATTATACCGGAATACACCAGCACTCCATGGTAATCATGCCCGACGATAAACGTGTCGATGGCATGCGCAATGAGCCACGGAGCAGAGAGACTCAAAAGAGAATTCACAATCACCGCCACAAAAGCGACAATGATGATTCTTTTTTCTTCCACAATGAGTGGCCACATTTTTTTCATGGCTCCCAAAACGGAAGTTTTTTTCGCAGGATCGGGTTTGTTTAAATTGTAGTTCATAAAGTATTGGTGCTTTGCTGCGAATTGTATATCTGCACATATTCTGGCGAAGTATCCATGAGCTCTTCATGTGTACCAGTGGCAACAAGCTCTCCTTCCATAAGTACAACAATTTGATCATAGTCTTCCACTGAGGCGATCTTCTGCGTTACGGAGACGAGCGTGAGGCCGGGATAATTTTTCGCAACATTCTCCAAAATCTTTTTCTCGGTATTCGTATCCACACGCGCGGTGAAGTCGTCGAGTAAAAGCACTTTCGGGTTTATTGCCAAAGCGCGAGCGAGCATAATGCGCTGCTTCTGCCCGCCCGAGAGACTGGTCCCTCTTTCTGACACCACCGTGTCGAGCCCCTGTGGTAATTCACCAATAAAGTCTGCAAGCTCGGCCGTACTGATAGCTTTTTCAAGATCTTCTTTCTTTACCTCAGTATTGAATGCAACATTCTCTCGCAAGCTGATATTGAAAATAATGCTGTCTTGAAATACGAGGCCGACTTGTTTGTACAAATTTTCTCTTTGATATTCATTGATGTTATGGTGATCATACTTTATTTCTCCCGAAGTGGGCTCGAGTAGACCGACAAGAAGATTGAGGAGCTGCGTCTTGCCCGCCGCGGTAGGCCCGATGATAGCAACCCGGCTTCCCGGCTCGATACTCAGCGAAACGTCTTTCAGTGCGGCCTTCTCTCCGAAGAGCAAACTCACTTTTTCTATCTGAATACTGCCTTCGAGTGCAGTGGTTCTCGTGCCATCGTCTTTTTGTTTCGGCAATGAAAGCACCGCAAAAATTCTTTCGTACGAAGCCTGCGCTTGAGCGATGATACTGCTCACGAAGCCGAGTATAAATATTGGGAATATCAAAATGGTGAGATAGCTATTGAACGAAGCAAACTCGCCGAGACTCATCGTACCCGCGATGACAAACTTGCCTCCGAGTACAAGGATGATCAAGACGGCGAGGTTGGCCGCAAAGGTCACAATAGGAATCATGGCAGAAAAAAGCTTCAAGATGCTGATCCCTACCTCTTTTGCTTTCGCATTCGCTTCGGAAAATTTCTCATGCTCCATATTTTGTGAGTTCAAAACGCGGATGAGTGGCGCGCCGATGATGCTTTCGTTGATCACTTTGTTGAGCCAGTCGATCACCTCGCGCGTCTCTGTGAAGAGCGTTCTGACTTTTCCAAGAATCACAAAAAATGTGACGCCGATGATAGGCAAGATGACGAGCACCGAAAGCCCGAGCTTCCAGTTGGTCGAGATGAGCAAGAAACTTCCTCCCAAGATGAGGAAGAGCGAGGAAACAATACTCACGACCGCCTGCGAGACAAAGTTTTTTATCGAGTCGATGTCGGACGTAAGGTTGGTGAGAAGCTTGGCCGGAGTCGTCTGCTGCACTTCCGCGAAGCTGTGTGTTGCGATTTTATCTGAAAGTTCATTGCGTAAATCTCTCGCCACCCGCTCTGATGCATACGTCTGGAGGATACTCTGGAGGTACACGAGTATGAATATCGCCGCTGCTGCAATACCAAATTCCCACAAAATCGTATCGAGCGAGCCATCACGGAAATACCCATCAATCCCGTGTGAAAGCAAGCGTGGTAGCCACAACGTCAGGCCATTGCTTAAAAGCGCGAGCAATACGAGCGGGATAATGAGACTCCGATACGGCGTGAGGAGACCAAACAAATTTGGCTTATTGCTCTTTTGTTTTTGTACGTCTTTTTTCTTCATATTGACTAGAAGCCAAGGTCTTCATTTACAAATATCACCTGTACTTTTCTTCCCATCATAAGATTCTCTCCGTTAAAAATTACAATCTTATTTACGGCAGTACCCGCTCCATAAGCTTCTTGCGATCGTTTGTCTTCGAGGGGGACAACATGTTCTTCGAGACGCTTCATTGCATCAGAAAGAGTGGGGACAATCTTTTTCGTACTCACAACAAAGATAAGATTGGGGGACGTAAAGACGATATGCGGCAGCTGGCTCCCGGTATTGGAAGCGATGACCATTTCCCCTGTCTCTACGAGGGCGTGTACGCTACCGAGGTAATACTCAGAGAGTGCCGACTGTTTACGAAGCACCATCTGTTTGGCGGGATCTTTTTCGGCGAGAATACTTTCATGCAGATTCTTCCAGCCATGCTGACCAGCTTTCAAGTATTCCACGAAGCCAACACCTTCCAGTGTCGCAGACGCTCCGTTCATAACAGATGCTCCTGGAGGAATGAGCTCTTTTATTTTTTCGAGAGCCAGAGCCCCTGTCTCAACAGATACCGCTTCGACTCCGCGAGCTTTTAACGCATCAATACTTTTCTCTACAACTTCCTTCGACGCCAATGTATCGTAATTCATGTTATTTTTTTGAATTTGCGTGTGCTGTCCCACATGCCGTGCTCATAATACTATCAGAAAACGCACTAAAAAGCGCGGTCATCTTTTCTAAACCCTGCTCTTTAAAGTCTCTTTGCTTTTAAAATTTTAGCCTGCCTTTTGTTCTTCGAGGGCTCTATCCACTTCGTCCAAATCACCCTCGATGGCTTCTTTGATCTCCTTCTCCTCTTTTGAGAGGATGCGATTGTGTCGAGTATTTTGTAATATTTCAAGATGCTTTTCGAGGCGTTTTTTCAAAAGGACAAGTACTTTGGTATTGTCTCTATTTGCCAGAGCACTCCGCACCTTGATCTTGTGCTGAAGCTTATTGTAGTGCCGTCCGAAGTAGAATGCGATAAGTGTGGCGAGAATGATAATGAGAAGAGACCCAACGCCCGCATACCATACAGGCACAGAGAAAGTTCCCACCGTGAGGAACAATCCCTCTTCGGCAGAAATCGGCGCCGCTGGTACTGGCTCAGGCTGGGCGACCGCTAATACTGTAGTCTGGAAAGTTCCCAACGACTCAACACTATTGCCCGCGCGATCTACTGCTACCAGCTTTACCGTATTATCACCCGGAGTATCAAACGGGAGATTGTAAGTTTTCTGAGCAAACTCTCCAGACGGTATTTTCTTTACCAAGATATCGTTGATATACACTTCGTAATAATCCAAGCCGGAAGTCTCATCCACAATGTCTGCGTTGATACTTAGAATTTTTTTATCGTCATCGTAAGAAAAAGAGACATCGTTCTTTTTTGGAACAGTGGTGTCTATCCGTGCAATGAAAGTACTTGTTGACCCCCACTTCCCATCTTCACGAGCACGAGCTTTAAAATACCATACGCCATCTTTTAAATCCTTCATCGCTTTCTCTTTCACTGGTGGGCTATAGGTAACACGCGGCGTCCCCGAAGTATTGCGATCAATAGCAGTCTGCACGGCATCTACACCAGCAGGAACCACCCATTGAAAGACGGGGTTTTGATCTTTGTACCACTGGTCTTGATTTGCGTGTGTTGGAGAGGTAATGTGCAACGCAATATCCCCCAATGACTCTGCGACCGGCGCAGGAGAGACGGCAGGAGCGGGCTGATCTTTTTTTACAACAGTAATGCTTTTCCCTTGCTTGTTATTTAAAACATCTGAGCCAAGACCGTCGTTTGCTCGGACAGCCGCGCTAGAAAAAACAAAATCACCCTGGCCACTACTTTTCGCTCTTATGGCGATAGATAGGACGGGGCCCTGACTGCCGTTAAAGCCTGGTGTGGGCACCCCGCCATTAAAGGTAACCACTCCCGAAGAATTTGAAAAAGATGGCTCTTCTACCCAGAGCGAAAATACTGAGCCTGCCTTGCTGACAGAAACAATGTCGAATAAATCTGTCGGAAATTTTATCGTAGCCTCGGCATTATTTATAGCGACACCTTCAGAATTTAAGACAACATACAATGTTGCCACATCCCCTGGCGAAAGCGACGTGGAATTCGAAGTAATATTCAAACTTGCCGCGAGAGCACTCGTGTATCCAGAGAAAAACAAACTCACTGCCGCAAACAATACAAAGCGATGTCCCATTTTATATTTTAGTATTTTTTCTCTGTACATAGTAAAAAGTAATAAAAAGAAAAACAATCAGCAGTACAATTATAGCATACTTAAAATTGAAGAATCCAGATGAATCTTGCACAGCTTCGTTCTGCGCACTTTTGTTTACCTGAATCTTTAGAGGTTGCGATGAGATAGGTTCTTTTGTCCCCTTCCCGTCGTTGAGGTAGGCACTTCCGTTTTGATAGGTAAGATACAAGTCACCGGACAAGGTTGGGGAAAGACGCAATCGGAAAAGCAAACCCTCACTATCGAATCCATTTGGAATACCCCCAGTAAAATTAACGACTTTTTGAGTTTTATCGTACTGTGGCGCCGTAGGCCACATTGGTAAAATAGATTGACCGTTTTCAACTTGTACCGCCAAATTATCTGAAGCGGGTCCTGAAAAACCTATCGCCCCCTCCACCACATTCAGTTTTTTTGACTGAGGATCAATTCGAACTTCTATAATGGTTGTACTGTCCCCAACTTCTGTGTTTGGAATAACTTTAAAAGTTAGATCTGCGGAAAAAACACTTTGCGGTACTGCCGAGAAAGAGAGCGCGAGGATTGCTGTTGTAAAATATACTGAGAAAATTTTATGCATAGTTATTCTTTCTTAAATAAAACTGGATTCTTCCCCCATTGATACAGCAAGATCGAGAAGTCCACGGAGTTTACTTGCTTGTCTGCGTTTGTGTCTACGCAACTATTCTTGTACGGTGGTGGTGTTTTCCAGAAAGCCAACATGATAGAGAAGTCTACTGAGTTTATCTTGCCATCGTGATTCAAGTCAGAACCAACGCATTCGCTATTACTTGGTGTTACCGGCTGAGGAATGATTCCACCTCCCCCGCCACCCCCACCTCCGCCACCACTCGGCGGAGTGACCGGTGGTGGAGTTTCTCCGGTTGCGGTAAATGATTGATTTGCTTCCGACGAATCTGAACCAAACTGTACTTTTATGTGGAAATAATAATTCCCGGCGGATGACACGGTGGAGTTTAGTGTTGTGTCAAAATTTGCTCCAGCAGCAATAAGTTTTGCGGCAGTCGCACTAAATACATCGTTGCCTCCGCCACAAAGATTCAGGGCGGAATCGGTCACGCACCAGGTGTATTGATATTCATAAGGAATTGAACCTTCATTGGTTATTCTCACTGCCGTGGAGATGGTCGGCGTTAAGAGACTTGAGAAGCTCTGGATTATGACCTGCGCGGGAGCACCAGGTGTTGCACTTACTTGCGATGAAGCAGAGCCAGTGCCAATAATATTTTTTGCAGAGACTCTAAAGTCATACGAATTGTCGTTCGACAAACTCGTAACGGTTGTCGCTGGAGTAGTACCAACCCCGTCAGAAAATACAGACCACGTACCACCACTCGTTAGCTTGTATTCAATGACATAATCGGTAATAGCCGACCCTCCATTAGACACTGGAGCAGACCAGGACAAATCGATGCTACTGTCTTGTACGGTTGCTGCAAGATTTATTGGCACACCCGGAACACTCGCCGGCGTTACTCCATTGCTCGTACCCGATGAAGTGCTTGTCCCGATCGCATTCGTGGCAGTGACAGTGAAGGTATATGCTTGACCATTGGTGAGGCCGGTAACAACACCAGATGTTGCACTTGTTGTCGTAGAGTGTCCACCAGTATTTGAAGTGACCGTGTAGTAGGTTATCGCCGAGCCGCCATTTGACGCTGGCGCAGACCAAGAAACAGTGGCGCGACTATCGCCAACTGCCGCAGCAACATTTGTTGGTGCATCAGGGACGGAGGCTGGGGTGATGGAGTTGGTTGCTCCTGATGCGGTACTCGTACCTACTGCATTCGTCGCGGTGACAGTAAAGGTGTACGCCTGACCGTTAGTGAGACCGACCACTGTAATCGGTGACGCACCGCCTGTTGCAGTGATGCCCGTGTTCGAAGTGACCGTGTACGTTGTAATCGCCGAGCCACCGTTTGATGATGGAGCACTAAACGTAATCGTCGCTTGGCCATCTCCCGCAGTGGCTGTGCCGATAGTCGGTGCATCAGGGACGGTGGCGGGAGTGATAGAGTTACTTGCTCCTGATGCGGTGCTCGTACCCGCTGCATTCGTCGCCGTCACCGTGAATGAATACGTTGTGCCATTCGTAAGTCCTGTAATAACGATCGGTGATGCACCACCGTACGCCGTGAATCCACCGGTGTTTGAAGTGACGGTATAGTATGAAATTGCCGCGCCGCCGTTTGATGATGGAGCAGAGAAGGTAATCGTTGCTTGTCCGTTTCCACGAGTCGCCGTGA
>OFRG01000221.1_pt1 | contig 24785 bp, 20 predicted proteins | sample 1543071 | NCBI WGS metagenome assembly OFRG01 (sample SAMN07774222, study PRJEB24372) | wastewater metagenome | isolation source: WWTP Verbania (Effluent) | place: Italy: Verbania | collected 2015-12
AGAAAAAATGCGCTATACACAAAGGAGAGAATCCGTCATTCATATATTTGTGGACTTGTGGATAATATATATTCCAACAATCACGAGGAACTTTGGAAGGCCGTGCTCGGTCAGATAGAGCTTTCTATCTCCAAAGCCAACTTCGTCACATGGTTCAAAAATACATCCATACTCTCACTGGAAAACGGAAAAGTTATTATCGGTGTCCCTAATGGATTTGCAAAAGAATGGCTGGAAAATAAATATAACCATTATCTTCTCAAGGCTTTTCATGCCTCGCAGATCGAAGTATCAGAAATCCATTGTCAGATTACTCAAGACAAGCCCCTCGCCCCAGCGCCGCCACGCGAAGCTGTTCGCTCTATTGATGCTGCTCATAAGCCAACTCTGGATGGATTTCTCCGTAAAAAGCTCGTAGAGTCATCAAATATCCGCCCCCAGCTTGAATTTTCTCAAGAGCGCCCTCACGAAACGAATCTCAATCCTCGTTACCTCTTCGAAAATTTTATCGTCGCTGAAAATAACGAGCTGGCAAAAGCGGCTTGTTATGCCGTCTCACAGAATCTCGGTACTATTTATAATCCGCTCTTCATCTACGGAGGAGTCGGACTCGGCAAGACCCACCTTCTCCAGTCTATCGGCAACGAAATTTCCAAACATGCACCGGAAAAAAAGATAAAATATATCACTTCCGAACGCTTTACCACTGAGCTCATCGATTCCATCAAGAACCAAAAAACCGATCAATTCAAGGAATATTACCAGCAGATGGATCTGCTTATCATTGATGATGTCCAATTCCTCTCCGGAAAAGAAAAAACTCAAATCGAATTTTTTCATATTTTCAACGCCCTTTATCAGCTCAATAAGCAGATTGTTATTTCAAGCGATCGCCCACCAAAAGCGATCGCCACACTCGAAGACCGGCTCCGTTCCCGTTTTGAAGGAGGCATGATCGCTGATATCAGCCGGCCAAATCTCGAAACGCGCATTGCCATCCTTGAAGCCAAGGCTCATGAGCGCAATATCCGCATCGATGAGGAATCCATCCGCTTCATTGCAGAACATATCACTCAAAATATCCGAGAACTTGAGGGGGCTCTGAACCGTGTCCATGCGTTTTGTGAATTTCATAAGATTCCAACAACCATCGCAGTCACTGCCCGCGTACTTGAGCAGCTCATCGAAAACAACCGGAAAAGTATAAAAATAGAAGATATTATGAAGGTCATAACTGAATATTATGGCATTCAAGAAGAAGATCTTATCAAAAAAGGGCGCAAAAAAGAGGTTTCACACTCTCGCCAGATGGCTATGTATCTTCTCCGAAGCGAACTCCAGATGCCATTCACGTCTATCGGAGCATTTTTTGGTGGCCGAGATCACACAACCGTCCTCCATGCCTATGAAAAAATAGAGAAGGGGAGGAGTGAAAATATCCGTCTCAAAGAAGAACTTAACACCCTTAAAGAGCGACTCTACTATAATTCCTGTGGATAATCCTGTATAAACCGGTATTTTCTCGTGGATAACCTATGATAATTCAAATCATTCCGTGGAGAAAAAACTCATACCAACACTATTTTTCGACTTAATCTCATTTAACCCTCTTTTATCCCTCCTGAATATTCACTACAAAATACTTTAAACAAGCAAAAATAATGAGTTATCCCCTTATCCACACCCCTAATAGTAATAGAAGTTCTTAAAATTTTTTAAAAGATTATTTACTATAAAGAAGAAGATATGAAACTCGTCTGCACACAAGAGAATCTTTCAAGAGCAGTATCCTATCTTGAACGCATCACTGGAAAACAATCAACTTTGCCAATATTGAGTAATATTCTTATTGAAACAGAAAAAGGAAGATTGAAACTTTCAGCGACGAATCTTGAAATAGGAGTCGTAGTAAATATCGGAGCGAAAATAGAGACAGAGGGGAGATTAACGGTACCAGCGAAGCTTCTAGGAAATTTTACGCATAATCTCCCGGTAGGAGATGTATTAGAGCTTTCAACTGAGCAATCTTCTTTAGTAGTGAAGAGCTCTCAATATGAGGGGAAGATAAAAGGAATGGATGGAAAAGACTTTCCGATTATTCCAAATTTTCAGGATGAAGTGTATCCATTTACTTTTCCAGCGCAGCAATTCAAGAATGCGCTTTCTCAGATCCTTTTTTGTACGAGTCAAAATGAATCCAGAATGGAATTGACGGGGGTAAATGTCTTTCCTGAGGGAAATACGCTTTGTTTGGCAGCTACAGATAGCTTTCGGTTGGCTGAGCAGGTATTGGAACTTCCTCAGGCATCGCAGCTTTCTCAATCGTTTATTATTCCGAGTGCGACTTGTCAGGAGTTGCTTCGTATTATTAATCAGGAGAGTAGTGATGTCTGGGTAGCTATTGAAGAAAATCAGGTTTTTTTCGAAGTAGATGGTGTAAGAGTGGTTTCACGGCTGATTCATGGGAAATATCCTGATTATAAACAGATTATCCCTGCAAGCTTCGCATCATCGTATGTGATGAAAAGAGAGGATCTTATTCGTTCGGTAAAAATAACCAGTGTTCTCTCTTCATATAATGCTGGTGAAATCACTCTAAAATTCGCGGCGGGTTCAGATGAGTGTCTCATTGAGGCTGTTTCTCAAGAAGTGGGTGAAAATAAGGCTAAAGTGGATATTCAGAAGAAGCAGGGAGGTGAAGAAGATATTATTTTTACCTTTAATCCGCGCTATGTTCTTGAGGGATTAAGCGCTTTAAAGAGTGAAAATATTATTTTTCATGCGAATAATGCTGCTTCGCCAGTGGTATTGCGCGAAATTGATGGGGATGATGAAAAGATGGGATATCTTTATATCATGATGCCGGTTCGGAAATAATCAATCTGTAAAAGAAAATATCCAACATGCGCGCTTTTCGGGATTTAGTAGCTAAAACAGCAACTCGTTCTGTCCAAGGGAGAACTCTGGATGATAAGACAGTATTTTTTGCTTTCGAAAAAGTGGTGGTGGAATGGTATGGGATAAAAGGGAAAGAAAATATTTTTCCTGAAGAATGGAAGGAAAATACGTTGTTTATACGGGTGAGAAGTTCGCTCTGGCTGAATGAATTATTGATGGAGAAAGAGCGACTAGTAAAAGCGGTGAATGATTTTCTTGGAACCGATCAGATAAAGAATATTTCCCTAAAACGGGGATAACTTGTGGAGAAACGAAAACGAGGCTATAAGAAGCCTCGTTTTATTGTTATTTTAGGAGTATTTTTTAGAAGCTTGCCTTGATATTTCCTGAATCGGAAGCAGTATTTCCGTTTTTATCTGTCACTTCGACGGTAATGGAGATTTCTGATCCATTCTTATCGCTCGGGACGGAATAATTTACGGAATACGGCTTAGAAGAGGTTGACCCTATACTGTTGCCATTAGCAGAGTATTTAACCGAGCTGACCCCATACGGTGCATCCACAGAGGAAGTCAGAGTGATCTCCTGTGAACTATATGATCCAGAGGCTGTAAAATCGATGTTTGGTTGATAATCTTCAAAATCGCTCGCTTCACACTCATTCTTGGGTGGTTCATCAAGGACAACACCTTTTTTATCTGAATAATAATCCTTCACGCCCTTCTCCCAATTTTTGTATTGTGGGTCACGGTCCGGCTTATCAGGAATCGGTCCGCGAGGGTCATTTCTATCGATATAGTAGAGAATATCATGAGGACTGATGAAATCCTTCTTCTCTACATCTTTATCCCGACAGTACTTATTAGCTTTGCAATATTTATCTTTTTTCCCAGGTATTTCGCAGACTTTGATATCCTCTTTCTGTTCAAGTTTTCCAGCGAGCATCGGCTTGTTGGTTTTTTCATCACCATCTCCAATCTCATCTTCTGGATTGTATTTCGGAAATTCCTCGGAAGCAGTGTTTACGAGGGCTTTATTAAGAAAAGCGCGCCAAATCGGGGCGGCTACGTTGACGCCATCCGCTCCTTCGACCATCGGGCTGTTATCGTTGTTTCCAGCCCATACGCCGACGGCGAGTGACGGAGTATATCCAACCGTCCATCCATCACGAAACTCGTTGGTAGTACCGGTTTTTGCAGCTACTTGGCGATCTTTGAAGGCGAGTGGACTATTCTCTCCAAAAACCCAGGATCGGTTTTCATTGTTAGACATGACGGAATCCAGCATCGCAACGTATTTTTCTTCGACGACCTGTTCCCCGGGGTTGCTCTTATATTCTTCGAGGATTGTTCCTTGCGAATCTTCGACGCGCAGTATGGCTGTTTTCTCGTGTTTTACGCCGTTATTGGCGAGCGTCGCATAGGCATTAACGTGGTCGATGAGTTTTACTTCGCCGCCACCCAAGACGAGAGAGAGCCCGAGTTGGTCAGGGTGATTGAGACTGGTGATACCGAGGTTTTTTGCGAGAGCAATAGCGTCTTTAACTCCGATTAGGTAGAGCGTTTTAACGGCGGGGATATTAAGAGATCCACCGAGCGCTTTCATCATCGCGATCGGACCATGAAATTTCCCGTCGTAGTTGTTCGGTTCGTAGCTTTTTCCTTCCGCGGTCTCAAACTGAGTTTTGGTGTCGTATAGGATGGTTTCGGGGAGATAACCCTTCGTGAAAGCCGTCAGATAGACATACGGTTTGAAGGAAGATCCTGGTTGACGTTCTGAGATAGCGACATTGAAATTTGGCTCGAATACACAGTTTTTTCCGGAAACGCATCCAGCTGGCTCAGCCGCGCCGAAATAATCTTTTGATCCGACCATGGAAAGGATATGCCCGGTTTTCGGATCGATAGCGACGAGAGCCGCATTCGCAGCCTTCCATTTCTTATTCTTATCAGCGTTCTCCCTGACGGCCTCTTCGGCTGCCATCTGCTTATCCCAATCGAGCGTCGTGATGACTTTCATGCCATTCTGTTCGATGGCTTGATCACCGTATTTTTCCTGGAGGTATTCCCGGACATACATGACGAAATGCGGTGCGGCGATGATGTTTTTCTGGGGTTTGATTTTCTGAAGCGTATCGATCGCTGAGGCTTCATTGGCTTGATCCTCGGTGATGTAGCCGAGTTTAGCCATCTGCTTCAGAGCGTAATTCTTGCGTGTTACAACCCGATCAGGTCGGGAGCCATAAGGCGAATAGTAGGCAGTTCCTCGGGGGAGAGAGGCGAGGAGGGCTGCTTCGTCCAAGGTGAGCTCACGTGCCGGCTTACCAAAAAAGGTCTGAGCGGCGGCTTCAATGCCATAGGCATTTGATCCATAAGGGATTTCATTTAGGTACATACCGAGAATCTCGTCCTTTTCGAATTTTGCCTCAATTTCGATGGAGAGAATAGCTTCCTTGACTTTGCGGGTCAGTGTGCGCTCATTGGTCAGAAGCGAATTTTTGACGAATTGCTGCGTGATGGTCGAGGCTCCCTGAGCGGCATCGAAGGTGATGATATCTTTCAGCGCAGCGCGCAAAATAGCCTTCGGTTGGATGCCGAAGTGGTTATAGAAATCCTGATCTTCGAGGGCGATGGTTGCGGCACGGACAGATTCCGGAATTTCTTTGAAATCGATGATAGTTCGCTTCTCTTCGCCGTGCACCTCATAGAGGAGGTGGTTGCCGGTCCGGTCATAAATCTTGGTGGATTCGATGATGAAGCGCTTATTGACGCTTCCTGGGCTCGGAAGATCCTTGGCTATATAGGCGAACAATGCCGCTGTCCCGAGAAATCCAGCGATAACCAGGACCATGAAGAGCTTGAACGCGATATTAAGCGCTCGGCTGGTCCGAGATGGGTTTGACGACATATCACCGTCGTCAGAAAGATCGTTTTTCCGCAAGAATAAAGGATTTCGCATACTGATGGATGGTTACCAAAGTAAGCGAAGTATAGCGGAAAAAAGGGGTAAATTCAAGAAAATTTAGGACTTTTTCAGCCGAGGGAACATTTTCTTGAGGAATATCCAAGAAATATCGACACCTTTGCCTTCTACAAGCGGTTTTTCGTTCATGTTGTAGTAAGGATTTGAGTTGATTTCCAGTATGACATAGCGGGTTTTCGGATCGCGAATATTATCAGCCATGAGGTCGACTCCTCCATAGGTGAGTCCGATACTGTCTGCTGCCTTGGCACAGATTTTTTTCAGCTCAGGGTGAAGCCGGGTGGTGACGTCGATAGAGCGGCCGCCATCGGACATATTGAGATTATTGCGCAACCGGAGAACCTGTCCCTTCGGGAGGACTGATTTGAGATCCAGCTGGTTTTTTTCGAGCGTCTCGCGGACCGTCTTATCAACATGGATGAAAAACCCTGGAAGACGGGTCTGATTGAAATTCCGGATGAGTTCCTTGATGGTAGAGCATCCGTTGCCAGTAATGCTAGCCGGAATTTTCTCGACGCAGGAGATGACTTTGCCGTCGAGTACGAGGACTCGATATTCATGTCCCTGGAACATCTCTTCGACGAGGAAGGTCTTAGATTTAGAAGTCAAAAAAGTATGTTCAGCTGAAGCGGACTCGAAATGAGCGATAGCTTTTTCAATATCGCTATCTGTACGGATATCCCAGGTGACGCCGAGGCCGCGGGTGCCGGCGCTCGGTTTCATGATGACTGGGTAGGAGAGCTTGTGCTTCTTAATGAGCCGCTTCGCCTCGCCGAGAGAAGTCGCCTCAAATCCTCGCGGGGTCCGGATGCCGAAACTCTCAAGCACCATCTTCGTCACAACTTTCTTTTTTGTCATTTCGCCCATGCGCCGATAGACAGGAACATTCTTGCCGCGGATGAAAAAGATATCTTGGCCGTATGTGAAACGGGTGATCTTGTTCTCGCGAGAGACGAGGTCGACGTCGATGCCGAGCTCGATGGCGCGTTTCACCAGAGAGCGGAATCCGCCATGCTTGATGTGCTTGAGATAGGTTGCATTCTTCATAGCGGGTGTAATTATTTATTGACGTCGACAAGGAATTTGCGGAGGTTTTTTCTTCCGATGATCATTTTGTAATCAAGTCGGGATCGATCAATGACGGAGACTTTCGCTGGGATGGCGAAGGTGTCCATGACGAGATCGATGCGGATCATCGGTCGATAGGATGTGCCGTGAGAAGAGCGGACCGGGACGGTATCGGCGAGATCTTCGATTCCGGAGAAGAGCTTCTCTCGTTCCTCGCGTGAGAGCTCTTCGAGCACGTTGCGCTCACCGAGCCGGGCTGAGAATGTCGCGATGGCTGATCCAAAGCCGAGTTCTTCCGCGAGCGTGATATCGATAGAGCTTGAGTCGGCACCGGTGTCGATCTTCGCTTCGACTTCAATTTCTTTACCCTCTTTTCCGATGAGTTTCACTTTCTCGATGCAGCCGATGACTCGGCGTCCGGAAATCTCCTCGATTTCTTCTTCGATTTCTCCGCCGAAGAGGTTGCGTCCGAGGCGGACACCGCGCTCGGTCGTCTTGATAGTGACGCCGCTGACGCGGTTGAGTCGCTCTTTGAGTCCTGAAAAATTAGCGAGCTGGATCGAGAGTCCGGGGCGGGCGTTGAGCTCGAGAATGACTGGACCGCGGTCGCGATCGATGGCGATGTCGGCGCCGAGGAAGCCGAGCGATGAGATCGATTGTGCCTCGACCGACATGGTGAGGATCTGTTTCCAGTAGGGGATTTTGATACCGGAAAGCGGAAGCTCCGTACCGGGAACCTTTTCGATCATCTGCCCCTTGCCCATAATAGCGGTCGTCGTCGTGCCGGTGGCCATGTCGATGCCGACGCCGATGGCGCCTTGCTGCAGGTTGGCTTTACCGTCGGAAGCCTTGGTCGGTAGGCGGAGCATCGCCATGACCGGGATGCGATTGAAGACGATGACTCGGATGTCAGGAATGCCTTTGTAGGCGTAGGGTTTGAAGAGCTTGAGCAGCTTGAGGCGCTCCTCGAAGAACGCGGTGTCGGGCGTATTGGAAAGGGAAAACGAACCGTCAAGAATATTTTCGATATGTGCCTTGAGGTCTTCAATCGTAACGATGCTGCCGTTGGCTTTCACCCAGGCGTCGGGACGGTTCTTCTTGCGGGCATAGACGACGAGAATACCTTCGCCTCCGAAACCGCGATTCGGCTTGAGCGCGAAACTATTCGGGAGGGTGGTCCAGTCGAAATTCTCAAGTTCTTCGCGGCTCCTGATCTTCGCGATGAGCGGAGAAACCGGAAGATTCGCACCGGCGAGGATACGTTTGCAAAGGAGTTTCTGGTCGGCAATCTTCATGCCGCGCTGCCGGTTGAATGGGCGCACGAAATCAAGGTTGCGGGCATTCATGCCGAGCAGCTTCTGGCTTTTTTTGAAAAATTCAAACATAGGGTGCGGATGGCCGGAGCGACCTTAGAGATGCTTGAAGACTTTTCGGAAGCGCCAGTATTCGGTGAGGCGCAGGCCTGACCATTTGCCGAGAGCGATATTGATGACCAGGGTGAACGCGATGATCCAGAACGGATAGGTAAGTACAGCATCCGTCACGATAGTTGAGCGGATGAGAAAATATCCGACAGTCGAGATAACCAGTGTTTCGACAGCGAGGATGACAGCGATACGGGTACCCTTCTCAATCTGGGTCGCAACGAATTTCTCGGCCAGGGTGATCATGATGAGCAGCGGGAAGACCGAGGCTCCGGCGAATCCGGTCCGCTGATTGAGTCCTCCAATGAAGAGGAGGAAGAGCATGGTGAGCGAGATGATTGTCAGTGTGATAGCGACGCGGGGGAGATAGAGCAGGCGGAAGCGCTTCATGATGAGACGCGCCAGCATGCCGACGACGATGACCGAAACGAAAGCCGCTACGCCATACTTGAGCTCGCCCATCGCGAAAAGGGCGAAAGTGATGATAGACGGGGTATAGATGCCAAAAGCCTTAATCCCAATGACCTGGCGGAAGATCGCGACGAGCGTTGCGATGATCGGCAGCATGAGCAAGAGCGTCACGGTGAGTACCGGGACACCTTCAGAAGCGAAGTATTGGACGAGCGGATGATAGTGCATAGGGCGGCTTATGAGAGAGGTTAGCGGCGTGAAATATATGACTAAGAATTTCGAATCATTTCCATTTTTCGCCGGCTGGCGTGGCAGATAGCTATAGCGAGCGCATCGGCCGTGTCATCAGGTTTCGGGATGGCAGGGAGTTTGAGAATGCTTTTGACCATGAGTTGAACCTGGGCCTTTTCGGCTTTCCCGTAATTTGTCAGGGCCTGTTTGACCTCGAGAGGGGTGTAGCCTGCTATATTAACACGTAAACGCTTCAAAGTCAAGAGTATAACTCCTCTGGCTTGAGCGACCGAAATGACGGTTTTCTGGTTATTGAAAAAGAAAAGCTCTTCGACGCCAGCTTCTTCGGGCTGGTATGTCCGAATAATCGTTTCGAGATCTTGAGCGATTTCGACGAGGCGATCTTCTGGAGAGAGTTCTTTGCTCGTAGCGATGTGGCCGAAACCTACCGGGAGCATTTTCGCCCCGGCCACTTCGATGACCCCCCAACCGACGGTTGCCGTGCCAGGATCGATACCGAGAATACGCATAGAGTCGAATCATGGATGATGCCTTCAGAATAGAGCAAAAGAGGTGTTTTTCAAAGAGAAAATGAAATTTTTTTCAGAATAAATTCAAAATTCAAAATTTCTTATTTTTGGAAAAGTTGGTATGGGTGTATTTTTATGAAATAGAGTATTTCGGTGAGCAGATTTGCCACAAGAAAAACAGCGGATTGTCCGCTGTTTTTTATATCAAAATCGCTTTGAGAAAAGAGGCTGAATGATTCAAGTAAGATTGTCCCACACCGCCTGAATATCCATGTGGTCCTCGATGAGCCCCTTGAGTTTCGTGTATTTTTCAATATCGTCCGGGGAGAGCTCGGCGGTCTGAGTCGGAAGATAGCCGAGCTCAGCGGATTCTGGGATCAGGTTTTTTCCTTCGAAATATGCACGGACAGCTTGGAGATTTTCGGGACTAGTGATGACGAGGAAGACCTCCTCTTCGAGACGGAAATCATCCGCTCCTGATTCGAGTACTTCGAGCTCAAGCGTATCGGCTGAGTATTTTTCTAGCGAGAAGACGATGACGCCGGAATACCGGAACATGAAAGCGACTGACCCACTCGGGACGAATTTTCCGCCGTTTTTGGTGAGCAGCGTCTTGATGTCGCTCACTGTTCGGTTCTTGTTATCGGTCAGTCCCTGAATGAGGAGCGCAACCTGCCCGGGACCGTAGGCTTCGTAGAGAACCTCCTCGATAATGGCCCCGTCCTTGTTCTCACCGCTACCCGCCTTGATGGCTCGTTCGATATTCTCCTTCGGCATATTGACACTGCGGGCATTGTCAACGGCGAGACGGAGACGGAAGTTCATGCTTGGATCAGTACCTTCGCGCGCGGCGATGGTGATGAGCCGACCGTATTTAGTAAAGACGGCGGCGCGTTTGGCATCATTAACGCCTTTCTGGCGATGGGTGGTTGCCCAGTGAGAATGTCCTGACATACTGAAGAAGAATTTAGAAAAACAAAAGCAAAACAAAGAAAACGAAACATATATATTGTAGTGAAAACTTGAAAAAGAGCAAGAGCACCCGCCTTTGTTTGCGCATCGTTCCTGGTGCGGCGAGTCTTGACAATCTCTTAAAGACATGATTGAATCTCTATCAGAAAACAGCTGTCGCTGTTAGTCCTTTATATAGGAGGAGAGAGAGTGAAACGTTTATTTGATATCGTCGGTGCGAGTATTTTGCTCGTGCTATCGTCCTCGCTCATGGTAGGCATCGCTCTGGCGATTTGGCTGACCACCGGCTACCCAATCCTCTTCTCTCAGTGGCGGAAGGGGTACCAAGGGAAAGCCTTCCGGATTTGGAAGTTTCGCACTATGACTGTGGCTGATCAGAACTGTTCGATCACCGATTTGGCTTGGCATCGTCAAGACTCCCGGATCACTCCGATCGGACGCACGCTCCGGCGAACCCATCTCGATGAGCTCCCGCAACTCTGGAACGTGCTCGTGGGAGACATGAGTCTGGTGGGTCCGCGACCCGTCGTTCCTTCAATCGCTCAGGAAATGGAAGAAAGGTTTCCTTGGGCTGCCGGTCGATCTTTGGTGAAACCGGGGCTTACCGGACCGGTCCAAGTGTTTGGTCGGCAGGCGATCCGGAATGATCCTGAACGCTGCTGTCGATTGGATATCGAATATGCTACTATCGATTCCGAATGGCGTCGGTTCTTCCAGGACATTCGAATTCTTTGGGCTACTATTTTCGTCGTTCTTTCGGCTCAGGGAATCTGAGTATGCATCAAAAAAAATTCAGAGGCTCGTTGTTCTAAGACACGAGTCTCTTTCTTTTGTTCGAGAGAATGATTAGGCTGTACGTTTGCCTACGCGTAAGGTTTCACTCAGACGGCGCAGGTCTTCGTCCGTGCTCGATTGGGAGAGCTTCATGACCATATCCTTGATGGCATATGGATCAGGAATCTGACGGAAGGCAAATCGTTCCTGCTCGGCGGCCGTCTGCACGTAGACATCGCCAAAATTGAGGATGGTTGGGAAGAAGCCATCGACAACTGAGGTGACATCCTGCACGCGGGAGAATTTGAGTTCGCTAACCTCTCGGGCGAAGAGCCCTTTTTGCTCGATATTGACGATGCGCTCATTCGTGATAATCCAGACATCGAAATAGTAGTCGATCCAGACGAGGAACGCGTAGATCCATATGAGTAGTACGAATGTATTGAAGACGAAATAGAAGAGACTCGGATGTACGACGGAGAGGAGATCGGGGAAAATAGCTGGTAGAGCGATGAAGCCGGACAAGATGACGAGCGTGACCAAAGCGCCGGCAGCGTAGTGCATCGAGATATTGAACCAGTGCCGATGGATGATGCGGAGCACCTCCTCGTTTTCATGCTGTCCTTGGAAATGGTAGCGAGAGAATGAAGGCATAGGGGGGTAATCAGAATCCATTGCTGCTTGGAAGGAGCGAACTTCCCGGAAATGCTTCAAAGGGAATGTTCGCGAAGAGGAGAATATTGGAAAGGAAGAGCAGCGTGAAAACAAGGATGAAGAGCGATGCTCCAACGATACCGTTTGATCGGCGGAGTGAGTAGCGGAAAATATGAAAAATAATGAAGCCGGCGGAGACGACGCAGGTGAGCGCGAGTATGCCGTAGAAAATCCAGGCGATGAGTTCCATAAGTATTTTGGTTTGTCTTAATAGTACCGCATATTATGCAGATGAAAAAGGCGCCGTCAGAAGGCGCCAGTTTTTCGATAAGAGAAAGAGCTCTTTCAGAGAAGCTTGTCTCGCTGTCCTTCGGGCATGACGATACCGAGGTGCTGGTAGCCAGCTTCGGTTACGACGCGACCGCGCGGTGTGCGAGCGATAAACCCGAGCTGGATGAGATAGGGCTCGTAGACTTCTTCGATGGTCTGCTCCTCTTCGCCGATGACGGATGCGACCGCGCGTAGTCCGGCCGGGCCGCCGCGAAATTTTTCGATGATGGCTCGAAGCATATGGCGGTCAGTCGGTTCGAGACCGAGTGGATCGATCTCGAAGAGGTCGAGCGCTTCGCGGGCTGAATCCGTATCGATTGAATTGGCCCGGTGCACCTGTGCGTAATCGCGGACGCGCTTCAGGATGCGATTGGCGACGCGCGGCGTCTGGCGGCTCGAGCGGGCGATAATATCCGCACCGCTCTCATCAAGCGCGACTCCGAGAATATGAGCTGAGCGTTTGACGATTTTTTTGATCTCTTCAGGCGTATAGAACTCGAGCCGATGCGTCGAACCGAAGCGGTTGCGGAGAGGATTCGAGAGCGAGCCGAGCTTGGTTGTCGCCCCGATCAGGGTGAATTTCGGCAGATCGAGCTGGATGGTGCGGGCCGAAGGACCTTTGCCGATGATGATATCGAGCTTGTAATCCTCCATAGCTGGGTAGAGGACTTCCTCGATGGATTTATTGAGCCGATGGATTTCATCGATGAAGAGGACATCGCCTGGCTCGAGATTGGTCAGGATTGATCCGAGGTCCCCGACCTTCTCGATAGCTGGCCCGGAAGTGATGCGGATATTCACTCCCATTTCCTTGGCGATGATATGGGAGAGTGTCGTCTTGCCGAGTCCGGCTGATCCATAGAGCAGCACGTGCTCTATATTCTCGTTGCGGTGTTTGGCGGCCTCAATGAAAATAGAGAGATTGCGTTTGATCTTTTCCTGTCCGATGTATTCATCGAAAGACTGTGGCCGCAGCGTATTGTCGAAACTTTCTTCTTCGGGGAGCGCTTTGGCGGCGGTAATCGGTGGAATCGGCTCGAGTGGATCCGGAGTCTGAGAAATGAGCATAGGATAAAAAAGGCTGAAACAAAGGTAAAAAACGTATCTTGCAGATGCATATTACCACGGCTTGACAGGAAATCCAAGCTGTGCTATCATCAAAAGTCGTTTTATTCAGAAATATTACGGCCAGTTCCGCGACAACTGCTGGTCCAGAAGGACGGCTTCATCTGTAGACAATCGGAGGTCTCTATCTTTGCCTCTGATCACGGGAACTCTTTGTCATGCTCGCATGACTCGCCAAGATCGGGTAGGGTGGTTTCGGCTGCGCTACACCTCGACATTGTTCCTTTCCTCCCGCTCCTATGTGGGAGGCCTGTCTACAGGTTAAGATGCCCTTCTGTGATTAAAAAAAGAACCGCTAGAAAGCGGTTTTTTTTGTTTTCGTATGTTCGGAATAATTAGATTTCGGTGACGCGCTTTACTTCTTCAAGCGAAGTCTTGCCTTCGAGGACACAGAGTATGCCATCTTGAGCCATCGTGAGCATGCCGTGTTCGACGGCTTTCTCTTCGATTTCGTGTACCAGCGCGCCGCGCCCGATCAGTTCCTGGATGTCATTGTCGATCGGCATCGCTTCGATAATCGTCATGCGTCCGGTGTAGCCGGTGCCATTGCAGTTCGGGCAGCCTCCTTCGCGCCAGATCTTGCGCGAAGCGGGGATTTCGACGCCTGATGCCGGGGAAATCGATGCGAGGATGCGCTCAAGGATAGCGGTTTCTTCAGCGGTCGGAGCGGATTCCTGTTTGCAGCGATCGCAGAGTTTGCGGACGAGGCGCTGGGCCATGAAGAGATTCCCCGCATTGGCGAGATCATCGCCTGAAGTTCCCATCTTGAGGAGTCGGGAGACGGTGCCAGCGGCGGAGTTGGCGTGGAGCGTCGAGAGCACGAGATGTCCGGTCGAAGCGGACTGAATAGCAATCTCAGCGGTTTCATCGTCGCGGATTTCGCCAATCATGATGATGTCCGGGTTCTGACGCATGAGAGCTCGCAGCGCATTGGCGAACGTGTAGCCAGCTTCATCATTGGTCTGCGTCTGCAGGAGTCCGGCGATCTGATACTCAATCGGATCCTCGACGGTGATGATCTTGATTTCCGGCTTGTTGAGACGAGCGAGAATGCTGTAGAGCGTCGTCGTCTTACCAGATCCGGTCGGACCGGTATTGAGGATCATGCCGTAGGGTTTTTCGATAGCTTCGAGCAGCCGATCGAGATTCTGCTTGCGGATATTGAGCGCTTCGAGATCGAGCTTGGTCGCTGATTGATTGAGGAGCCGCATTACGACGGTCTCCCCGAAGCCCCCGAGGATGATCGAAAGACGGATATCGACTTTGTTGCCATCGATATTCTCGTTCTCCTGCTCGAAATTGATTGAAAAGCGGCTATCCGTGACACCAGCAATCTCACCAGCCTTCATGCCGCCGAGGAGTTTGATCTCACCCATGAATCCTGGATATTCGTTGAGCGGGAAAGCGGCGACGGTTTTCAGAATGCCATCGATGCGGAATCGCACCTCGAAGGATTTCTCGGTCGGTTCGATGTGGATGTCACCGGCTTTCATGGCGACGGCTGCGGCGAAGAGCGTCGGGAGTCTGAGGCTTGAGTTTTGTTGGCCGACAAAGCTGGCGAAAGCCTGGAGAGATTCGAGATGATTCTTCACTTCTTCGTAGAGCGCTCCGGTAACGAGCGATGCGCGTGAGAGGGCGCTCGGCATGAGCTTGGAATAGATATTCTGCAGGATTTCGGTCTGATCAGCGACGCGCCAGACTTCATCAAGCGTTGTGATGCCCTCAAGTGCCTTCAGTATGCCGTCCTGCGTCATCGTGATCATGCCGTTCTCGAGCGCCGCTTTGAAAATCTCCGCTTCGCTGCCGAGATTATTGATGATTTCGATGACTTCCGGAGTCATGGTGAGTACTTCGAAGATGCCGATGCGGCCCTTGTATCCCGTCATGTGGCACTTCTGGCATCCGTGGGCCTCCCAGAGTTTGGCGACATTCTGCGGAATAGATACTTTGGCTTTCGGCGAGATGATCGAGATGAGCCGCGTGATGGAGTCGAGCGTTTCTTTGGCTGGTTCGTAAGAGGTCGTGCAGTGTGGGCAGAGTTTACGGACGAGACGTTGCGCGATGATGATGTTCATCGCCGAAGTGATGAGCGTCGGCTTGACGCCGAGCTCGATCAGGCGGGGGACAGCCGCTGCCGCGGAGTTGGCATGAATGGTTGAGAAGAGGAGATGGCCAGTCAGTGCGGCATTGACGGCGATGTCGGCGGTCTCGTCATCGCGGATTTCACCGACGAGGACGACATCAGGGTCCTGGCGGACGATGGCCCTGAGCGCGGTGGCGAAGGTGTAGCTTTTGTCCTTGGCGACTTCGGTCTGGACGAGGCCGGGCAGGGAATACTCGATCGGATCCTCAATCGTGATGATTTTCGTTCCAGCGTCATTGAGCGTCGAGAGCAGCGTGTAGAGCGTCGTCGTCTTACCAGATCCGGTCGGACCGGTATTGAGGATCATGCCATGCGGCTTCTTGGTTTCTTTGATGACATGCTCATTGGCGAGTCCGCGTAGTCCGAGCTGATCCACGTCGACGATGATGTCGTCGCTTGAGAGGAGACGCATGTTGATGCTCTCGCCGTACTTTCCCGGAATCGAGTTGACGCGGATATCAATGCGCTTCCCTTCGATATCGATATAAAAATGACCATCCTGGGCTTCTTTGCGTACATTCAACCGCATCTTGCCGAGCATCTTGACGCGCGACAGCATGAGTTTGTAGACATCGGGTGGCAGATCGCCGATGTCTTGCAGGACGCCGTCGATGCGGAACCGCAGACGGGTCGAGTGCTCCTCGGTCTCGAAATGGATATCGCTCGCGTCGAGTTTCTTGGCTCCGGCGAGGATGATTTCCATGGCGCGAGAAGTATTGAGCGTGCGATTCTCCTGGATCGAGAGGAGCTCCTTGAAATCCTGGTCGAATTGTTCGAGGTCGGATCCGGAAAGCTCGACGCGGACCAGATCGAGGTTATCGATGAACGTGCGTTTCTTGTATTGCAGGAGCGCGCGATCGAATGACGGCTTTGAGACGACGTAGATTTCGGTCTCCCAGCCTTTCGGGGTGGAGATCGTTTCGATATAGTCGAGCGTCTCTTGGTTCTCTGGATCGATGATAGCGAAGCGGACCTGAACGCCTTTTTTGTGGAACAGGATGAGATTGAGACGCAGTGCGTCGGCTTCTGGTATCAAGAGGACATCTTCGGAGCCGATTGGGAAGATATGCAGGTCGATATATGGGAAGCCGGCTTTCTGAGCAAGCTGTGAAGCGACCTCTTCGATCGACGTCTCCCGCAGTTTCTTGAGGACGGCCTGAGTCTGCTCATTTTTCAGGTCTTGATTGGCGGCGTTGTTGACGACAGTGACCATAGTTTTTTTGTTTGAATATCTGTATTTTACCGCAGAAAAAGGAAATATGAAACAAAAAAACCGGGCTTGCGGCCCGGCAGGAAGATTATCAGTCTTAGTGCTCAACCTCTTTGATTTCGAGGAGGGGATCGAGGAGAGAGCGAATATGCATTTCTGCCTGATCGAGAGAGGCGGCTGGGAAAGAGAGAATAAGCAGCTCGCCTTGGATTTCCGATCCAGGCAGCGATTGATGAAGCCGGGAGAGCGCTTCGTGGGTCTGGCAGCGTACGAGCAGTTGTACCGAGAGCGTGTCTTTCTGAAAGAAGAGTGCAAAGGTGGTAGCGACAGAAAAATTGCTACGTATTTTCTCGAGGACGAGAGCAAGATCGTGCGTATGCGCGCGGGATTGGACGAGGTCTTCGAGCGAAATCGGAGCGAGAATCAACTTGCGATCCTCATCCCAGCGGATCTGGGCCATGGCCCGGCCCCAGAGTTTGAGGAGAGGCAGCGGCTCGGTCCGGTAGAGCGCGCGGACGATTTTCTGCTGATCGGCGCCGTGTGCCATGAGTTCGGAAGCGACTTTGAGCGCGCGCGGTGTGGTGTTCTTTTTTTGAAAGCTTTCGGTCGCGGCCATGATGCCGGCGAGCAGCGCTTCGGCAATCGGCTCAGTAATGAAGGTCGGCACGGAGCGTTCGAGTAGTTCAGCGATGATTTCGGACTTCGACGAGGCGGTGATGTCGACGAGATTCATCTGTCCAAAAAGCTCATTCTGCGAGCTGTTGTCGATGTTGATGAGGGGGACTTCGTAGAAGATATCCGGGTTGTCTTCGAAGATCTTGCCGAGATGTTCTTTGTCCGGCGCGCCGATGATGATGGCGGCATCAAACCGGTATTGAGCTGGGATGAATGAGAAATCACGAGGATCGATCGTTCCTTTTTCGGGGGTAAGATAGATACGGTATTCGTCGCCTTCCTGCGCGCTTCGGACGCCGAGTATTTTGTTGTACGTCGTATTGAAAGAGAGCACGAAGTCGCGCGCTCCGGAGAGTGCCGAAAGGGATTCTTCCGGCTTTTCGATAAAGCTGAGCTCGCTCTGGGCTTCTTCGATACGGTCCGCAGCGAGCGTGACTGGCTTGCCGAGGCGCTTGATGAAGAGCGCGAGCGCGAGCGCCGCCGCCGTATCATCCCGGCTCGGATACGGAGTGAGAAGAATGAGCGGATGAGCGGATTTTTTGAGAAGTTCGTGAAATTGCTGGTCGGGGGAAAAGGACATATTTTCGGGAGGTTCGGAGAGAAAAGATGGACTGAAAAAATATGATACAGCAAGAGATTAGCCTAGCAGAGGAGCTGGACAGAGTCAAATGGCAGTCGACGGCGGAGCACTTCTCTGATATAGCTGAGAGGGAAGGATTATTGAAGAACTTTATGCCAGCAATCACGCTCTCTCATACTGCCGAAGAAACCAGGAATCTTGGGGTCGCATTCGGTCGAGCGCTTCATCCGGGTGAAGCAGTTTGTTTCCGGGGCGACCTCGGTGCGGGCAAGACGACATTTATTCAGGGCATACTTTCAGCCTGTGGCGCTGAGAAGCCCTATGTGAGCCCGACATTCGTCATCATGAAGGAATACGATCTCGCCACGCCGACCGAGACTGGCATCCGGCGCATCTATCATGCGGATGCCTATCGTATCGAGCAGGCCGATGATTTCGAGAAGCTCGGTTTTTCTGAGTGGCTGTCTGATCCGGAGGGTGTCGTGCTGCTCGAGTGGCCGGAGCGGATAGAACCGATTCTCCCCTCGCGCCGTATCGAAGTATCGCTCTGTCTTGGTGAAGGGGAATCGCGCCACATCAGTATCGAGCCATTCCGCAGTTGAAGGCTCTCGGGTATACTGGAAGAAAAGCGATCATAATAAAAGATACTATGAATCTTGCGATCAAAGTCGCGATACCGATGATATTGTCGCTCGCGCTCATGTTGATAGTCATCGGATGGTTCGTCGAACAGCACCTCTATATCATCAATGCCGAGGAAGCAGTCTGGTATCTTTTCGGCGTGCAGAGCTGGCACGTGACGGCACTGTTCACGCTTTCACTGTTTGTACTCGTGCTCGCGCTCGGCGTCGCGATGCGCTGGTTCGTCGCCCGTCCGCTCAAGGCCCTTAGTTTTGCGGTCAAGAAGATCAGTGAAGGCAATCTCGACGATGAAATCCGGTATGATGCGGCTGACGAGGTTGGTGAGCTCGCGGTGTCTTTCGAGAAGATGCGGCTCGTGCTCCGGGCGTCAATCGAAGAGACTCGCCGGAGCCGGGATAACGCGCTGAAGGCTGAGGCGAAAGCCAAAGAGCAAATGAAGGAAGTCGAACACTTAAACGAGCTGATGGTCGACCGAGAGCTCCGCATGGTTGAGCTCAAGCGGCACGTGCAGGAATGTGAGTTGCAAATAGAGAAAGGAAAGTGAAACACCGTTGATCACGCAAGAGTATTCTCGCCTCGCAAGAGGCGTTTTGCTTTTTAGAGAGGAACCCCGGTATACTGGCTGCATGGAAAACAAGCCGAAAACCATAGTGCTTCTTGATGGCAATGCCCTGATTCATCGGGCCTACCATGCGCTGCCGCCGCTCACGACCAAGACCGGAGAGACGGTGCATGCGGTCTATGGATTTACCATGACGCTTTTGTCAGTGCTGGAAAAATTCCGACCGGACTATATCGCGGCCTCGTTCGATCTGGCTGGGCCGACGTTTCGCGATGAGCTGTATGCCGAGTATAAGGCGACTCGTACCGCGGCGCCGGATGATCTCTATGCGCAGATTCCTCGGGTCAAGGAGATGACGAGCGCGTTCAATATTCCGATCTATGAGCTCCCTGGCTATGAGGCAGATGACTGTGTCGGAACTATCGCCAAGCAGGCCGGAGCGCAGGGGGTGAATGTCATTATTGTGACCGGAGACAACGATGCACTTCAGCTGGTCGACGATCACGTGAAGGTCTTCTCGATCCGCAAGGGACTCAAGGATCTCGTGCTTTATGATCGGGCGGCGGTCGAGGCGAAATACGGTTTCGGTCCGGAGCTCGTGCCGGATTACAAGGGGCTGGCCGGAGATAACTCGGATAATATTCCGGGCGTGAAAGGGATCGGAGAGAAGGGCGCGACCGGCTTGCTTCAGGAGTTCGGTACGCTTGAAAATATCTACGCGCATCTCGGCGAGGTCAAGGAGGCGCTCCGGAAGAAACTCGAGAGTGATCGCGATAATGCTTTTCTTTCGAAGCGGCTCGGGACAATCGATATAGCCGCTCCGGTCGAGCTCAGGCTTGAAGATTGTGTGACGCATGATTTTGATCGCGAGAAAGTCGAGACGCTGCTCAAGGAATTTGAATTCTTCAGTCTCATAAAAAAAATCCCGACGCTCGACGGACAGCCAGCTGCAGAGAGCGGCGCGAAGGTCCAGCTAAAAAAAGTCGCGAATAAGAAACTGAAGAATGCCGGAGAAATAGCAGCGTGGCTTGAGGCAGAGAAGGGCAAGGGAGTAGCTGTGTTTTTGACGGAGACCGCGGATTCTTTGTTCGGCCAGGGCATTGGGATGATTGAGCTCGCGACATCCGCTGACGCGCAGGTCTGTATCGAATGGAGCCCTATCGCTCGAGAGGCGCTGCGGGAATTTCTCGAACATCCGGCGCGGCCGAAAATCCTGTTTGATGCGAAGCGCGTGATGCATCAGCTGGCGAAAGAGGGTCTCACTCTCCGTTCCATAGCGCGCGATGTCTCGCTCATCAACTATCTCATCGCTGCGGGCGGCCGCAACGAGATGCCCGAACTCCTTCTCCGAGAATTCGGTTCCGAAACGACGGAGGCATCCGCAGCATCGCTCAACGCGCTCAACGCGCTTCTGGGCGAACGGATCAAGGAAGTCAGTGCTACGCAGACCACTGGAAAGACGCTTCTTGATGTTTATGCTGCTATCGAGTTGCCGCTTATCTCGATTCTTTTCCGTATGGAAGAACGCGGCATTCGACTCAATACAGAGACCTTCCGAATAATGTCCGATGAGATGACGACCGAGCTCGCCACCCTCGAGCAGCGGATCTATGATCTGGCCGGTCGGACATTCAATATCAATTCTCCCAAGCAGCTGGCTGAAGTGTTGTTTACTGATCTCGCGATTCCGACGACGAATATCAAGAAGAATAAAACCGGCATTTCGACCGCGTCGACTGAGCTCGAGAAACTGCGAGCGGACTATCCGATCGTGGTGGAGATCGAACAGTATCGCGAGCTTTTCAAGTTGAAGACGACCTACCTCGACGCGCTGCCGAAGCTCGTCGATGCGCACTCGCGTGTGCATACGACATATCACCAAACAATCGCCGCGACGGGACGGCTCTCATCGACCGAGCCGAACCTCCAGAATATTCCTGCTCGTCAGGCATGGAGCGAGCGCATCCGGGGAGCTTTTGAAGCGGAGCCGGGTAAAGTATTCGTCGGTGCCGACTATTCTCAGATCGAGCTGCGTATCGCGGCGCATCTCTCGGGCGATGCCAATCTGACCGAAGCGTTCGTGCGCGGAGAAGATATCCATCGCAAGACCGCAGCTGTCGTATTTGGCGTAGAGCCTGGTATGGTGACTGATGACATGCGTCGGCAGGCGAAGGTTTTCAATTTCGGCATTCTTTATGGCATGGGGGCATTCGGTCTGGCGCAGGCAGCGGATATCGATCAGAAGTCAGCAGGAAAGTTTATCGAAGCGTATTTCGAACGCTTCGCGGGAGTGGCGCAGTATCTCGAAGCCTCGAAGACGTTTGCACGGGAGCACGGTTATGTCGAGACGGAACTCGGTCGCCGGCGCAGCGTCCCGGAGATCCAGAGTCACAATGTGCAGGTGGCCCGCTCGGGTGAGCGCATGGCGGTCAATATGCCGGTGCAGGGGCTGGCAGCCGATATTATGAAACTTGCGATGATTGCTGCTGACCGGATGGCAGAGACGGAATATGCTGGAATCGCCGAGATGCTCCTTCAGGTGCATGATGAAATCATTTTCGAGGTGAGTGAGGAGAAGGCGGAAGCATTTGCTCAGGATTTGAAGCGGTCGATGGAAAGCGTCTATGCTCTCCGGGTGCCGCTTATTGCCGAGACTGCCATTGGAAAGAATTGGGGAGAGATCTAGAGAAACAGCATCAAGAATATGTTTGAACGCACACACAGAGAGTCGTCGCCGATGAATGAATCCGCTCGCTTGGCGGGCCTCTTCAGAGATATGCGGACGCAGGGACGCGAAGATGAACACGTGTTTGAAACGCTTGAAGAAGATCTCGATCTGGCTGGCTTTGCGCTCGGCGAGACACGCGAAGTTTTTGAGATCATGCATGAGCCAGGACTGCTCTGTCGGAGCGAAGCCTTCGGCCGCGTGATGGATCTGTTGCTTGAGCAGAAAGCTATCGAGATTGAGAATCCTGAAGATGATGCCAATATGTGTCGTGTCGATGGCGGTGCTGGATTTCGGACAGCGATGCTTGAGGGTTTTTCGGGCAAGGATGTCGACGGTATTGTGAAAATCGTGATGACTTTTGAAGGAGAACATCTTGTGAGCTGCGATCCGATTAGCCGTGATTCCAGTCTCTGGGAGACCAAACCGGAAACTGCCACCGTCTCGCTCCGAGGACGTGGACAGGTCGCTTTTGATGATATCCGCATGGTCTCGTTCCGTTTCCCGGTCCGTTTTTTTCCGAAAGACGCTCTCATGGAGAGCGAGCAGGATCGCTTCGAAGACGGGCAGCTGGCTTTCGTTGTCCGGCATTATATCCGGGCATAGCCAAAAGAAAAGCCATACGCGCGCGTAGGCGAGTATGGCTGGGTCAATGGGATCCGACGCTTCGTGAACAGTCGGTGCAGAACGGGGTTTCCGGAATCAGGGAAAGCCGATCGGTTTGGATCGGTAATCCGCACTGAGTACAGAGGCCGTACTGACCTTCCTCAATACGCTTGATTGCGTAGTTGATACGTCGGACGTCCTTATACGAGTGCGACAGCGCTTGCTCACCGCCGCTCTGAAGGATTCGCTCCTTCGAAGCACGTCGGTGCAGCAGCGACTGTCGCATCTCCTCAATGAACTGCTCGGTGAATGCCATCAAATGCACTCCTTTCATCAGATGTTGATGGAATACAATGATAACATATTGTGAGTAGTTTGTCAATAATCATAGGAGAGGTGTAGTATATTCAGGCTTTAAATAAGGGGAAATATGCCAGAGTTACCGGAAGTACAGACAGTCGTCTCTCAGCTTGGACAGCGAATCGTCGGACAGATCTTTACCGGCTTTACAAGTGCCTGGCCGCGGAAAGTCCTGACGCCACTACGAGAGCTGGAGCGTGGTATCCGTGGGGCCGCGGTTATCGGTGCGCGCCGTTTCGGCAAGCATATCGTCATCGATCTCGATAATCAGTGCTCCATCGTCATCCATCTCAAGATGACCGGACACCTCCTCTACAAGACGCCGGAAAATCGTGAATGCCCGGCATTCACTGAAGATAAGATCAACGGCTATATCCATCACGTCTTCGCTTTTCAGGGCGGGGCGACGCTCGAATTCTCCGATATGCGGAAGTTCGGATGGATCAGGCTCATGCCGACGAGCGAGGTCGAACAATTGCAAAGTATCGCCGATTTGGGAATCGATGCACTATCACCGAAACTCGATCAGGACCGGTTCCGTACGCTTTTCGCTCGACGGGAGAACCGGAGCATCGGCGAGGCACTGCTTGATCAGGGATTGATCGCGGGTATCGGCAATATCTATCGGAGTGAGTCGCTGTTTCTGGCAGGCATACTGCCGGATCGGCCAGTCGGGAGTCTCCGGGCAGTTGAGTGGGATGCGCTCCTGCCTGCGGTCAAGAAAGTGTTGCGTCACGCGGCTCGTCTCGGCGGGACATCGGACGGGGATTTCCGTGATATCGACGGCCTGCCAGGCCGATTCGAGCGATCACTTTTCGTCTATGGACGTGAGGGTTTGCCGTGCAAGAAATGTGATACAATTGTAAAGAGAATAAAAATCGGTCAGCGGAGCGCGTTCTTCTGCCCGCGTTGTCAGCGATGACAGCGATTAAATAAGCGTAACGTAATCGAGTATGCAAGCGAGGCAGAAGGTAGTGATATTTTTGGCGGTACTCGCCGTCGTGGCAGCCGGATGGTATTTCTTCGGTAGCCAGACTGAGAAGCGTGAAGCAATCAAGCTCGACAACGATACGAAATCCATCGTACCGGTCGAGTCGACCGGCCCAGCCAATCAGGGTGATGTCAGCCCGATTTCTGGTCTGGCGTGCGAGAACTGGAATAAGCGTCCGATCGCGGTCATGCAGCCGGCCGATATGTCAGCCCGACCAGCAGCTGGATTCGCCCAGGCGGATATGGTGTTCGAGATGCCGGTTTTCACGAATGCCAACACGCGGCTCATGGGAGTCTACCTCTGCGATATCCCGAGCGATATGGGATCGATGCGGAGCGCGCGGCATGATTATCTTCCTCTAGCGAAGAGTTTGGACGCGGTCTTCATCCATTGGGGATATTCCAAGTTCGCCGAGACATTGCTTGATCGCAAGATCATCGACAATATCAACTGCATGACGACGTCGTTCTGCGGGCGCTGGCAGCAGACCGGGAAGATGAAATATGAGGACACTGGTCATATCACCAAGGAGGGCGTGCAGCAGGCGATGGAGAAGTTTGGATATCGGACGACGGGAAATTTCTCCGGCTATCCGCATCAGGCTGAGGCAGCGCTCGAAGCTCGGCCGCAGGCGGGACATCTCCGCATCGCGTATCCGAACCCATACGATGTCAGCTATGACTATGATCGTACGACCAACACGTTCTTGCGCACCTGGGATGATATCGCGGATACTGACAAGAATACGCAGCAGCGTATCGCTCCGAAGAATATCGTCGTAGCCGTAGCGCAGTCTGAGCAGATCAAGCTGGCGACCGACTATAAGGCTCGCGGCGTGCAGGATCCATGGGAGCTTGTGCCGGAAGAAGAGCGGCAGGGGCTCGACTATGGC
>OFRG01000223.1_pt1 | contig 24620 bp, 17 predicted proteins | sample 1543071 | NCBI WGS metagenome assembly OFRG01 (sample SAMN07774222, study PRJEB24372) | wastewater metagenome | isolation source: WWTP Verbania (Effluent) | place: Italy: Verbania | collected 2015-12
TTTTCTTTTCTCTTCATGTATTGTGATAGTACACCATACGACTCTGTCCTTCAATATTCGTCAATGATTTTCCACTTGCGCCATCATGTGGGTGCTGTGGTAAGATGAGTCTGCTTTGCACATGAACCCCCTCCTCAAAAAAATTATTTTCATCGCCGGCGGATTCTTTGCACTTATCGGAGTGCTTTTTACGACTGTCTTCGTGGGTATGCAGTTTGGACTCTTCAATGTGCACGGGTCTATCGCCGAGCGAAACAAATTTTTCACTGATGCCCTCGCCACTGCGGGCGCCGTGTCACACTCCACTTCGACAAATCCTCTCTCCGCCTCCTCCACTCCACCAAAGCCACTCTGCCAGCACAATGAACAGACCGTCTGCGATTGGAATGAGACTTCAGAGTGGGCGGTCATCCGCGCCGGACTCCTCAAGGACGACACCGTCATCGCCCGCGTCTCCCAAGAGACCGGAGTATCGAAACGAATGATCGTCTCTGTCGTCATCCCCGAACAGCTTCGATTTTTTACCTCCAATCGCGAAGTTTTCAAAAGATATTTCGAACCACTCAAGATCCTCGGCTCGCTCGTGCAATTTTCTCTCGGAGTTTCCGGTATAAAAGAAGACACGGCACGGACAATAGAAAATTATGCGAAAAATCCCGAGTCCCCTTTTTATCCCGGGCCCGGCATGACCGAGCTCCTGCACTATCCGGAAAACGCAAACCATGATGCCATACTCTACAGCCGCCTCGCAGATGCAAAAAATCACTACTACGCATATCTCTATACTGCTATTTTTATAAAAGAGATCGAAGCACAATGGCAAAAGAGCGGCTTCAATATCAGTGAAGACCCGGGTACCATAGCGACCATCTTCAACAACGGATACCGAACATCACACCCCAAAGCCGACCCCGTCGCCGGCGGATCTGAGATCTTTCTCGGAGGAGGCACCTACTCTTACGGCGAGCTCGCCATGATCTTCTACAACTCTTCGGAGCTTATCGAAAATTTCCCGCGATAAGAAACACGCTTACTTCTTCTTTTTTATTTTACTGAGTTCTTCTTGTAATTTTTTCACCTGGTCGGCAAGTTTTTCTGTTTGCTTGGTCAGTCTCGCTTCAAACTTTTTGGTATGACTGGCGAGCATCCCAGCGACAGCCATCATCTCGGTCGTATCCTCAATAGCCAAAAGTATAATTGGCGGAAACTTCTCTTTCACCGTTTCACCACTGAAGTGAATCTGCCGTGCATTGAGTATCATCGACTTGACCCCGATGGAAGGAAATTTGTGCACGACCTCGAAACCCTTGAAAAAGGTGTCCTTTGGGAGAACGTCTTCCAAAAGTTTCCGCAATGCAGGAATATTCCACTGCCCATTGCCTAGATCATACACATTTTTACCTTCCGTATCCTTCGGCTCGACTTTAAACATTTGGTAGAAAGACTCGTTGGCCGCCATCACCCGGAAATCTTCACTGAGGATCAAAACGGGTTCGCGCACCACATCTACCACTGTCCTGATATACGTAAAACTTTCTTCCCACAGACGCTCGAAAAAGTGAGGCCCGAAGAGATTGGAAGCTCCTGTCCCCTTTTTAGTTGTTGCCATATAGAGCATGCCGTATACCGTGAGGAATAGTTACAAGCGAAAGACACGGATGGGTGTGGATCCAGAACCCTCTAAAACGGAGGCGGAGAGATTCGAACTCTCGGTACCTTGCGGTACGCCACCTTTCCAAGGTGGTGCACTAGACCGCTATGCGACGCCTCCAAGCGTATCCTTTAATTTACCCCATCAATTCTTTCTCACTATAGCAAGAAGAGGCTCTTTTTGCACTTGTCCAAAAGTATTGACTAACCTCGTAAAAGGTTATACTCTAGGAGTAGTTTTTTGCTACTTGATACGGGGGAATCGGGCTATGGACAGGGAGCTTGTAGAAAGGACACTCCGGAAACTGAAGATGTACTCTCGCGATGAAGCGATACTTCAGGCTCAGATCGCGCGTTTACTACGAGTGCAGACATACCAGGACTTGAAGGACTTCATTGCTGGGATCAACGGGCCGGATGTGGATGTGCGCAACATGCTCTGCGTCCCAATACGCACCATTTGCTGGACGAACAAGTATTGTCTCCTTGGCACAGGACAGCCAGACTGGCGAGTAATGCGGCGATTCAAGAAACTGTTCTGCGAGGAAGACGGAGCTCCTCGCTTGCCGGTGGCAGATGATCATGCATTGAACAGAAAACACCTCGGAGCGATGATCGCCATCTGTAGGCACCCCGACTACGGGCGCAAAGAGTGGGACACCGATTCGTACAAAGTTCTTTGTACACTTCGGCGAAAAGAAGACAAGCCGCACGAAGTGGCTATCGCTTATCTCCGAGCGCTCTACTCTCTCTTGCCAGAGCTGGAAAAAGTGGCGCCAAAAAAGCGAAGACAGAAACAGAAGTGACGCGCTACTCTTTCTCCCCTATCAAAAGTCACCAATTCGCGTTGGTGACTTTTTTCTTTTATTCCATTCCTCGCAAGACTCGTATTCTGTCTGCGGCGGGCGGGTGGGTCATGAAAAGTTTTGTGAGCCACGCACTGAAAGATTTTTGATCTTCGCGGTCGAATGGGTCGGAGATGAAGAGGTGCGCCGTGGCGTGATTTGCCGTGCGCATCGGGCCCACGTACGCGCTTATTTTTTCCAACGCAGAAGCGAGCCCTTCGGGATAGCGAGTGAGGAGTGCACCCGAAGCGTCGGCAAGAAATTCTCGTTTGCGTGAAATGGCGAGCTGAATGAGCTGGGCGATGAGCGGAGCGAGGATGGCGAGCACGATGCCGATGATGAGGAAGATGGCACCGGCGCGGCTGTCTCTGTCGCGGCCACCTGCGCCCCACATGCTACTTCGAAGAAAGAAATCGGCGATGAGGGTGACGAAGCCGACGAGCACGACGACGACGGTCATCACCAGTGTATCGCGATTGCCCACGTGTGAAAGCTCGTGCGCGAGGACACCTTCGAGCTCGGTACGATTCAACATTCCGAGAAGCCCACTCGTCGCCACCACGGCGGCATGCTTCGGGTCACGGCCGGTAGCAAAGGCGTTGGGTGCGGGATCTTGTATTACATACACCTTCGGCATCGGAAGTCCGGAAGTGATGGAAAGATTTTCGACAATGTTGTAGAGGTCGGGGTGGCTCGTATCTGTCACCGGCTCGGCATGGTGCAGAGCGAGGACGATTTTATCGGAAAACCAGTAGCTCCCGATATTCATGATGATGCTGAACATCACGAAGCCGACGAGGAGCCCGGGGCTTTCGAAATACCACGACACCGCCCAGCCGAGCATGATGACAGCAATGAAGAAGAACGACATGAGCGCCCAGGTCTTGTGAATATTTGAATCTTGATGCGTGTAGAGAGTAGCCATGGTGAAATTATACGACGAAACGAGGAAAAATCAATGAAGGGACAGCACCAAAGTACGGAACATAAAAAAAAATTTCAAGTCCTCGGGTCTCCTCACTTCGCTCGGCCAGACATTGAAATTTTTTTTATGTTCCGTACTTTGGTGTACCTCGTTGTGTGCGAGAATCAGCTCGCGCCGCCACCGCCTCCTCCCCCACCTCCACCAGCACCCCCACCTCCGCCTGATGCACCAGCGGCACCAGAGCTTGCAAACGAAGACGCAAAGCTCGCACTAAATCCGGAAGCGAAACCGGTGGGTGAAAAACCAGCCGATGCTCCCGATGCAAACGCGGGAGTAACACCAGCATTGGAATACCAGCCCGGTGCGGGAATGTTGAGCGACTCGAAAGCTCGCGCCCACTTTTTCTCTACGCCAAAGATCATTGCGTACGGGAGATACTTTTCAAAAATTTCGGGCGTGAGGTTTTGCATCCGGTACCTTTCCGCCGTTTCGAGATAGAGCTTGAAGCCGAGCCAGTCTTCGCGGAGTATCTGCCCGCGTAGGTTGAGCCGCGCTTCGAATTTGAGGAAATATATTACGAGTAGTGCCGACACAGCGAGAGAGAGCGAGAAGAGTATAAACTGCGAAGAGAATACGAGAAATTGCGCTACCACAAAAGCGGCGACGAGGGCTACTATGAGGCCGGCTACGCCCGTTTTCTCTTTTGTGAGACCCACGTCATAAGCTTTTGTCTCTGTCTCGGTTTCTTTGTAGAGCTCTTCCTGTAATTTCTGCATATCTTTAAACATTTCACGCTGCTTGGAATAATTGCTCTTGAGCTCTTTCGTAGAAAAGAGCAGTCCGGCACCAAAAAGAACATCCAGAAATTTCTTTTCATATCCCTCGAGCGTGCTTTCATCTTTGTTGGGAATTCTTTGTAAGGTATATTCTTTGCCAAAAAGTTTCCACCACCTCGGCGGGTCTTCCTCAATCTTCACATACCCGCGCACGGCGAGGTCGACGATGGTCGCGGGCCATGCCTTTTGCGTAATCCCCTCTCTCACGATCACTTCTGCCATCGCCGGGCGGAGATGTTCGGGTGGCTCATACTGAGGGATGATGGTTCCGCGACCCGCATGATAGCGCTCGGTAAAGTACCAGCGAAAGATGCAAAAGATGATGGCCGAAACAAAGACAAGAAGCGCCAACACCCAGCCCCAATTAAACCGCCAAAAATCCCCGTACCAATAGGCGTGCGGATCCACAATACCCTTCGGCCAGCCGGGAGCAATGGTGAGCTTTTGCTGTGCCGCAATATTTTCCGCCGAGAAATAAAAACTTCCGGCATCATGGCGAGCGACGAGATTTTGTGCCGGGTCTTCACTGCTCGAGTAAAAAGATTCGGTGAGAGCGCCTTCGCCCGGAGCTTCGGGGAGATCGACACGTGCAGAAACTTTATTTACCGAAGCGTCGTAATCGGTGAAAAGATTCCAATAGAGCTCGTCGTGATCTTTGTAAAATGCGAGGCCACCATGCACGGTGTAGCGGATAATCCACTCGTGCGTCGTGTCCTTCATGTCGTAATACCACTCGATATTTTGCGCACCATCTTTGCGGTAGGTGGTAAACTTGCTCCAGCTCGCCGGATCAGTCTTTTCGAGAACATCTTCAGAGTATTCAAGGGGCGATCCCGTTGCACCATCTATTACTTGTATATTTGTAATCGCGTCGAGACCCTGTATCGGAATACTCCTCCAGCCCTTATGATATTCACCCGTGTAGTTGAACACCTGTTTCTCTTCTACATCAAAGGTCGTGTCTTTGTGTACGAGAATTTCAACACCGATAGAATCGTAATGATACGCGCGAGCGTCTTCCGTCTGAGCAGAAATGAAGGAAGGACTGGAATCAAAAAACACCAAAAGTCCTCCCAAAAGTAGAAGGACTTTTTTAATCTGCGGCGATTTTTTGTTTTGCATACTAGAACTTCACTTCCACGGGCTGCTTTGCGGCGGCCTCGCTTTCGTCGAGCTCGAAGAATTCCATCTTGGTAAAGTGGAACGTGCTGGCGATAAGATTGCCAGGGAACTGCTGGATAGAAGTGTTCAGGTCGCGCACGTTGCCGTTGTAAAATCGGCGAGCGGCCTGGACTTTATTTTCCGTATCGGAAAGCTCACGCTGAAGCTCGAGGAAATTCTGATTGGCTTTCAAATCAGGATACGCTTCCGCCACCGCGAAGAGCGACTTGAGTGCGCCAGTGAGCATGTTTTCCGCCTGTGCGTGCTCGGCAGTGCTCCCAGCCTGCATGGCTTTGGTTCGCGCCTCGGTGACTTTTTCGAATGTGCCACTCTCGTGTGCAGCGTACCCCTTCACCGTGTTTACAAGGTTTGGGATGAGGTCGTAGCGACGCTTCATCTGCACTTCAATATCAGACCACGCTTCTTTGGTACGGTTGACGAGAGAGACGAAGCGGTTGTAGGCGAAGACCGCCCAGAGCACCACGACGAGAAGAACGAGATTAAAAATATTAAGGAGACTATTCATATATGTATGTTGTTATGAAGAGCGGGGATGATGAATAAAGACACCCGCTTCCATAGAGCTATGGTACCACTTTTGTGGTGTTTTGTTAAGCCGATGTTTTTGCTCGTGAAGGTCTCACTCGGGTGCGACGAGCTGGCGTGGTAGATATGGAAGAATGTGCTTTTTTCGATGAGACGTGAAGAGATCTATCTACTCTTCTCTTAAATGCAAGGAGGGTTTTCAAGACGACCAAGAATATAAAGGCGAGAGTAATGATAAGGACGATGAGTACCGGGAGCAAAAGGATGAGGAGGAAGATGATGAAGTCGAGCACTCTCGTGAACACCACGAGAAGAGCGGCAAATGCCTGCTTGATAGTCGTCCATGGCTTCCACTCCACCGGCACGGGAGAAACCTCAGGCTCAGAGGTGAGCTGCGCAATGATGGTCGACATATCCACCTCTCCTGTGAGGCTTTCTTTTTGCGCTTCGAGCTGCTCGATTTCTTGCCGCACTTCAAAAAGACGATTTGAGACCTGGAGGATATCCGGAATCTTCGTCGCATCATCCATTATCTCTTGATACTGTTTTTCTGCTGAGCGAAGATTTTTTAAGCGAGCTTCGATATCGACAAACTGTGCCGTCACGTCGCTCGTACTGACATTTTCATTTTCTATTTTTATTGCGAGCGACTTGAGTGCCTGCATTGATTCTTCAAACTTGTCTGCTGGGACACGCACCGTGAGTGTAGCCTGCTTGTTTGAGAAGTTTCCGCTATTGTCGTACGAAATATTATCCACGCGACCACTCTTGCTCAGTGCAACCATCTTTATATCACCGATAGTTTTCTCGACACTCTCTACACGGAGAGACAGCTGCCCATTTTGAATGACCTTTCTGTCTTTTAGTGTCGCACCGGCATCGCTTGGCGCCACGATCGGCATCGGTACCGGTGGATACAAAAGCGAGTTATCCATAGCCTGTGGCTCGTTTATAACCACACTTGCGTCTCCTCCGTAAGAGTAGTCACGATAGGCACCTCCCATACTAGGCATCATACCCGGGACACTCGAAGAAACACTCGTCCCCATACTGTACTCATCCAGATTTCCATACTGCGCGACATACTGGCTCGTAATAGCGACTCCGAGTAAAAGAAAGAAGATGACCGAGAGGAGAAAAACCGGAACATGCTTCTTCAACTGCGTTCCCCAACTAACTTTGTTCATAAAGAAGATAGAAAAATATTTTACTAAATATGTCTTTATTATACGCCTCTCTTGCAGAGACTGCAGAAAAAATCTGTGGATAACAAATCCGAGAAAATAATTATTGTCCTGGGTATCTGTATTTTGTCTTGAAGAAGTTATCTACAAACGTACGTTTTCCTGCGAGCGCTGCTGAACGATAGTGAGCAATAGCGTCATATGTCTGCCCAAAAGAAGTGTTGTAGGTGAATGTGGTTTTGAGCTGATCTGCAAATGCTCTCGTCGCAAAAGTTTCTGCGAGATCCTCTCTCGGATTTTTTGAGGCGTATATCGAAACAAAATTGTTTGTACTGCTTCCCACAACCGTGCGATAGAGTTCGTTTTGATTCGCCTTCGTTGGTGAAATAGCTGCTCCTGGAGCACAGGCGTAGTAGCAGAGTGAGCTTCTCAATCTAAAATTTTCGTTTGGAAGTGGACTTGACCCACGAGTATCACTGCTCGTCGCTGTCCAACTAAAATTGGAGAATGAGTTTGCGGTACCATAATTATTGAGATTATTCGCGAAATCAAATAGGTGCCCGAATTCATGACTAAAGATGTAATACAGGAGGTCAGTTTGCCCGCGTGTCGTAGATGTTTTCACTACTGGCATTCCAGATTTTACAGAAACTACTGATGGATCGTTCCCGAAATTAAGTTGCTCTTTCCAGCTTTGTACGGTATCGAGAGAATATGGGTTGTCTAAGACCGACTGTCTCATACCCACAATCCCACCGAGGACGGCGCCACTAAGTCTGGACACATATGGCATGGCATACGCGGTACCGATAGAAAGCTGCTTCTCGATAAAAATTCGTTTCAAATGACAAAACATTTTTTGTTGGGAAACAGGCATGACATCGTACGCTTTCTCTATCGGAGCGGCATAGTTTGTTGTCGTCGGTTGGCATTTTCTGTATGGAGCGGTAGCCCAGTTTGTGGTGGGATTTACCAAACAAACAACCTTTGCAATATTTGCACGACAAGAAGCCGGAGCGATATTTGCGTCGGCACTATCGACTGCTTGTGGCTCGGTAGCAAAAGGGTCTGATAATACCGACACAACAATAAAATCATCCGAAAGCCAATTTGCACTCCCGGTGGCTGTCTGTGCCAATGCCACAGTTGCCGTAGCAGACACAGAGTTCGTGTACTCTGCCGTATATGCGTTGTACGAAACAGCCACAAACAAAAGAGAGAAGAAGGCTGTGAGAAAAAACACCGAAACTCTCTTCCCTGCCACATGTTGATTATCTTTGTCCATAAAGAAAAAATATGTTACTAATTGTTGTATCCATTATACTGAACCTGCTGTAAAAAGGCAGGTGCCTGTGGATAAAATATGCCCCGAATTCTCTCCATAGAAACATCGTGCGACGAGACTGCAATAAGCATCGTGGAGGGAAACAAAAAAACTTTCCGCGTACTTGCCGACACGGTCATCTCGCAAATTGAAATCCATAAACCATATGGTGGCGTTTTTCCCATGCTCGCCAAACGAGAGCACGGGAAAAATCTCATCCCCCTTCTCGACCAAGCCCTCACAAAAGCCGAGCTCAAAAATCCTACTTTGAAAAATAGCGTGCTCGATGAAAAAAAATTGCACAAAATTCTCGAGCGCGAGCCGGAGCTCCTCCAGGCGTTTCTCGACTTCATTCCAAAAATTAAAATTCCGAAAATCGATGCCATCGCTGTCACTCACGGACCAGGCCTCGAGCCAGCACTTTGGGTAGGAATAAATTTCGCAAAAGCACTCAGTCTCGTGTGGGGAAAACCAGTCATTCCTATTAATCACATGGAGGGGCACATTATGGCAGGACTTTTAGAAGGAGCCCCGTCGCCATCCCGCCCGCCCATGAGTTTGCGAAAAGTTATTTCCCCGAGCTCCCCTCTCGCAAACTTTACATTCCCCGCACTGGCACTTCTCATTTCCGGCGGGCACACCGAGCTCGTGGTGATGCGCGATTGGTTTCAATATAAAATTATCGGCGAGACGCGCGATGATGCCGTGGGGGAATGTTTCGACAAAGCAGCGCGAGTGCTCGGGCTCCCCTACCCTGGCGGCCCCGAAATTTCCAAACTCGCCGAAGAGTATCGCGCGAAAAAATCTACCCTACAGAAAGCACCCTTTGCTCTTCCCCGCCCGATGCTTAAAAGTCCCGACTTCGATTTTTCTTTTGCTGGCCTTAAAACCGCCGTGCTCTACATGGTACAAAAAATTCCAAACTTTACCGATGACATTCGTCGTGAAATTTGCTACGAGTTTGAAGAAGCGGCCACCGACGTACTCCTCCATAAAACTCTTCGTGCTCTCGAGAAATACAAAATAAAAACCCTCATCATCGGTGGTGGTGTCTCGGCAAACATTCACATTCAAAAAACTTTTCGAGAAGCTATCAAAAATCTTCCTAGCACAGAGCTCCTCATCCCTGAGCAAATTCTTTCTACCGACAATGCACTTATGATAGCCCTCGCCGCACATCTCCGTCTCGTGCATGGAAAAATCGACTTAAAAAAATCTTCCACAAAGATTAAGGCCGAGGGGAACTTGCGCCTCAGAAAAAAATAACGGGTAGTTGACTATTGGTATACTTTGTGATATCCCTAAACAGGACATTCCCTTCAGTAACAACCCTTTGAGGTACTTCCCATGGCCGCTTATGTCATCGATAACGGCAGAATATCACAGAAAACTTTCGAAACCTTTCTCGAGATGCGCAGAGTCTTTGAAGATATTCTCCGAGGAAAGGTCGGCGAAGAAGTTTCTTGCCATACAATTTGCCGCGCTTTTGCAGCACATTACCCCGTCGAGGTCCGAGATGGACATTTCCAGTGTACGGGATTCCATCACAGCTGGTTGGTCTTCCCGGAAAACCCGCACGTAGTAGCAGACATGTATCCGGTGGGTGGAGCGGTGCCGCTCCTTGTGTCTACCCGAGCCCCATCTCCGTGGAAACACTTGTACATGACTGACGATGTGGTCACTGACGTACTCGGAGAGGTCGCGGATCTCGAGCAGCAAGTCGCCTCGCTCATGTGCGACATAGCACGATTCAAACCATAAGCCTTGACGCGATGAACGCAAAAGCCCGAGCATGTGCCCGGGCTTTTCCTTTAGTAAAATTTTCCTGAATTTTTTCTAGTAATCCATTCCGCCCATGCCTCCCATCCCAGGCATTCCACCACCCATCGGCTTTTCTTCTTTCGGCTCTTCGGCTATTGCGACTTCGGTCGTGAGGAGAATTGCCGCCACCGATGCCGCGTTTTGTACGCCGCTTCGGGTGACTTTGACCGGGTCGATGATGCCGGCCGCAATCATGTCTTCCACATACTTACCACTCTTCGCATCGTAGCCACCGTTTACTCCTTTCATATTTTTCACACGGTCTACCACCACCGCACCATCCTGCATCGCATTGGTCGCAATCTGCCGAAGCGGAGCCTCAATAGCGCGGAGTACCATTTCAAATCCGGCGCGAAATTCGAGGGCGTGAAGATCTTTCGCAAATTGTTTTTCTTTGTCTTTCGCGACCATCTCTCCCGCCTTGAGGAGAGCCACACCGCCGCCAGGGACAATTCCCTCTTCGATAGCAGCTTTCGTGGCATTGACTGCATCTTCGATTTTGAGTTTCAAATATTTCATTTCCGTCTCTGTCGCCGCACCCACTTTGATCACCGCCACACCGCCGGAAAGTTTCGCGAGGCGCTCGGTCAATTTCTCTTTATCAAATTTCGAATCGGTCATCTCGATCTGCTTTCGGAGCTGAGTTGCGCGCGTGTCGATATCGGACTTCTTGCCCTTGCCGCCGACTATCGTGGTCATGTCTTTTGTGACAATAACTTTTCGCGCTGAGCCGAGCATCTTGAGCTCTGCAGTTTCGAGCTTGGTGCCGAGCTCTTCGGAGATCACCGTACCGCCCACCGTGACCGCAATGTCGCCAAGTATTTCTTTTTTCTTGTCGCCAAAACCTGGAGCCTTCACTGCGAGCACGTTGAATGTCCCGCGGAGTTTGTTGAGGACAAATGTGGTGAGTGCCTCGCCATCCACATCGTCGGCAATGATGACAATATCTTTTCGCCCCGACTGAGCGAGTTTTTCGAGAAGCGGAAGAATTTCTTTTACACTCGAAATCTTTTTATCGGTAATGAGGATAGACACATCTCGGTACTCGGCCTCCATACGCTCTCCATTGGTAATCATGTACGCAGAGACATAGCCCTTGTTGAATGCCATGCCCTCCACTACTTCCGACTCAATGCCGAGAGACTGCGACTCTTCTACGGTCACCACGCCATCCTTGCCGACTTTCTGGATCGTGTCCGCGATGATCCCGCCGATCTCTTCGCTCTCAGCAGAAATGGTTGCGACCTGTTTTATCTCTGCATGATTTTTGATCGGCTTCGCAATTTTTTTGAGTGCTTCAACAACGGCTCCTGCCGCAGCTTCTACTCCGTGGCGAATCCCCATTCCACTCGCACCAAGAGACGCAAGCTTCATACCCTCGCGCACCATAGACTGCGTGAGGACGACGGCCGTGGTGGTGCCATCTCCTGCGATGTCGTTCGTCTTTGATGCCACTTCTTTAATGAGCTCGGCACCCATGTTTTCAATCTTGTCGGAAAGAGAAATTTCTTTCGCAATAGACACGCCATCATTCGTAATCGTCGGAGCGCCATAGCTTTTTTCAAGCACGACATTGCGCCCTCGCGGACCAAGTGTAATCTTCACCGCATCTGCCACTTTGTCGATACCAGCCTTGAGGAGTGTGCGCGCTTTTTCTTCGTATACAATTTGTTTTGCCATAGGAGTTTTGTCTTACTGGATTACTTAATAATAGCGAGAACATTATCTTCTCTGAGGATAAAATATTCTTCTCCGTCCACTTTTATTTCATCGGGTCCGTACTCAGAAAAGATAATACGATCACCCACTTTTATTTTCATTGGGATTGTCTTTCCATCATCCGTCACACGTCCGGCACCCACAGCAATAACTTCACCTTGTTCAGGGCGTTTCTTGTCTACTGTCTCTGGAATAATTATCCCGGCCTTGCTTTTCTTATCTTCCGGCGAGACGGGCTTTACAAGAACACGGTCACCCAACGGTATAATTTTGTTTTTTACTGACATAATAGGTAATAAATATTAAGACGAGTAATCACGTTCCTTACCAAAAGGAAGCACGCGAGGATATTATATCCCGAAGCTCTCAAGAGTCAAACCTGAGAAACCCCTATCGAATTTCGTAGACAATACTTACGTTTGAAGTGATTTTATTCTCTCCTACTGGGATTTCGGGGGCAATACTTTGAGCACTGTCAGCGGCCTTGCCGAGCGACATCATCGGGTATGCCGGCGGTGTACCAGCGCCAGAATCGGAGTATTGTACGATGCGCACAATCTTTACTCCGAGATCTTTTGCGAGGGCATCTGCTTTTGTCTTCGCATCAGCAATGGCCTTTTGGCGAGCTTCACGCTCTACCTTCTCTGGCTCGTCGACAGTAAATTGAATACCCGAGATATTGGTGGCTCCTTTTTCTCCCACACCAGAAAGAAGTTTCCCGGCATCATCAATTTTTCGTACTTTTACGGAAACGCTCTGATTTACTTGATATCCTATGAGTACCTGCTTGCCTTCTGGAGGGCAATACCCCTGGCGACAAATCTGCGCTGCTGCTGTCTGCCACTCATACTGCGGATTGACACTGTAATCGATAGTCTTCACATCTTTGTCTTCAATCCCCGCAGTCTTGAGGTAAGCGAGGATAGCATTGCTTGCGTCAGTCGCCTGCTTTTGTGCTTCAGGAACCGTCTTCGCTTCTTTTACTACCGAAAAACTAAACTCAGCGATGTCGGGGACAGTAAATGCTTCTCCTTTTCCAGCGACAGTAATCATCGTTACCGGAGCAATATCTCGACCAATAAACGAAAATTCTTTTATTGTGTTAAAAGCGAGAGCCACCAGGGCAAGCGAGGCGCTAAAGAGGAGTGCGACGAAAGATCGTGCGACTCGAGGATTTTGAAAAAATTCGTTCATACATGTATCAATTGTTTAATAATTAATAACACTATCATAATTCTTCTACGAAGAGAACGGCTCCTTCCCCGCTTTCAGATTTTCAATAATGCTTGGCACTTCGGCATTGTCTGGATTGAGTGTCAAAACCTCTTGGAACTGCCTTATCGCATCGTTTGTGCGCCCAGCTTTATAGTACGAAAGTCCGAGGAAATATTTTGCATTCGCGTACGGAGGGTGTATCGCAACTGCCCTTTCAAGCGCCGATATAGCCTGCACATAATCCCCACTCTGGTACCGCAAGAAGCCAAGCTGGAAGAGCAAGCCAATATTTTGTGGATCTGCAACAATAGCCTGCTCAAGTGTTTTTATAGCATCGCGCGTTTTACCTTCGCCTTCTTGTATACCAGCAAGGAGAACATACGCATCCGGAGTATTCTTCGAGATGGACAGTGCCTTTCCGATAAGACTTTTCGCTGTATCTTTTTTCCCAGAAGAGAGGTCGAGGCGAGCGAGAGTGAGGTAGAGGTCTGGAGCGAGTGGGTTGAGCGAGAGTGCTTTTTCATACGCAGCTTTTGCTAAGTCGTACGATTGCTCGAGTCCAGTGATATGGAGCGGGGCGATGGCGGCAAATACATTTCCGTAGGTAACCCAGTTGGCGTAATTTTCCTGATCCGCCTCGGTAGCTTTCTTTGCACTACTCACTGTCCGCTCAAAGGTAGATTGAAAAGCAATTCGGAGATCATCTGGACCCATGTCGCGGCGGTTGAGAATATTTCCCAACTGAGCGAGAGAAAGATCTGAAAGCGAGCGGTAGAATGCGTCGTACGGAGAAAGAGCCGTGGCACGAAGAAGTGCGGCTTCGGCCTGTTCGAGATTTCCGCTATTAGCAGATATCACCGCTCCTCGGTATGCGAAGAGTGCTCGATCGAGATTTATAAACTTATACGAGAAACCGATAAATATCCCCATAAGGACAAGGAGGATCGTGACTGAGAAAAAACCGAGGCGCGGCTCGTGTGCAAAAGAAAGCAAACGGACTCGTATGGCACCCAGGTCGGACAGTCCGGCAAGAGAAAGCCCGGTGAAAATAAACGCAAGAATAATGAGTGTTACGCCCGGGTTTGCGACGACAAGCACGAGCCACAAAAATGTCGCTCCGACCCAAGAAGCAAGAACAAATTTCCCATACTCATTTTCTTTAAACAAGTCGCGTTTCATGTAAAGGACATACCCACCGATGGCAATAAATATGAAAATAAATGCACACCAGGCAATAAAGCCAAGTACTCCGCTCGTGATGATGGTGGTGGCCAAGAAGCTCGAGCCGTACATAAAACCCATAGAGAGAGGTACGGTCTCTGCCGAAACAACCGGACGATATTTTTGCCACTCAATAGCAAAACGATTTGGACCAGAGCCGAGGGCTGTCTTCCCCACTCCTTCCGCAAACGTGGATTTCATAACACTCACGGTGTGTGTGAGTGAAGGACTCACTTCTCGCACAGGAGGAATGGAGAGTAGAGAAGTAATCTTATCGTGAAAAGGAGTACTGAGAGTAAAGATTACGGAAACGACCAAGACTATGAGCGGAAAGAGGGCGCTCGACCGACTCTCGGTATAGAAATACGTATACGACACAAGGAACAATGAGAGGAGCCCGAGTGGGATGAAGAAAAGTTTTGGGAGAGCCAGACAAACAAAGACAAGCGAGAAAATGAAGGGTAACAAGAAAAGAATCGTAGAAATTTTCCTTCCTTGAAACTTCCTCGGTTGTAAGATGAGAAGAAGCATGAGAGTGAGGGCAGAAAAAATACCCAAGTTACTCCACCTTCCAAGCAAGTTGTCGATGAGCGTACTCCAGCCGAAAAAATTTATCTTCTCGGGGAAAATCAAAAAGAAGATTTGATAAAAGAGGAGTACAAAAGCACCAGCAAGAAACGCTTTCAGAAAATACTGCACTCTCCCTTTTGTAGAAAGAACAAAGATGAGAAAAGTGAGGGAGAATAAAAGAAGAAGAAAAGCAGAAGCATCAGGATCTATACCACTCCCAAAGAAAGAGTTCGTAAACGCTCCGGAAAACACAGAGGAGAGTGTGAGAATAAACGGAACGAGGAAAATGAAAAAGAGAAAGGGAGTTCGTGGGAGAGGCACCGATCCACTTCGAAGCCGCTCCAGAAGCCAGAGCAACGACACCGTAATGGTCGAGCCGACGACGAGAAACATCTTCCAAAGCTCCGACGCGGTGCCGGAGAGAGGTAGTACAAAAAATGGAAGGAGGAACACAAGCACCACGAGTATTCCGCGCGAAAGTGTGTCGAGAGAGAAACGCTTGGGAGCTTCTTGTACTTCCTGCTCGGGCTCTTCGGAAGGAAGCATCTCCTCTTCAAAAAGCTCTTCATCCACCGTGACTACTGTGTTTGGCTCTCGCGAAATAATACGTATGTCATCCATGTGTAATATAATATTTACTCTATTATTTACTCCCCTTTCTTCTATCCTACCATCTATCGGCCCATAAGATAAAGCTGTTTTATCTCGCTTTGGGTTAATATGCGATTGTACATCCTTACATCATCGATGATGCCATCAAACGCACGAGTCGAATCCCCCCGATTGCCAATAACATATGGATCGGAATTGTTGGCCACGGACCCGCTCGGCTGTGCCACAACAACGAACGTTGCTTGAGCCACCCCATCTAAATAAATAGCTGGAACATTTGAAGCCGAAGATTCGTCGTAAGTAAGTACGACGTGGTGCCACGTATTATATGAGGGGAGAGTCCCTGTCGTCCACTTTGCATTCCCTGCCCCGTCAGACCCTCCGCCTGTCCACTGCCTGTTGAAAGCAATGTCTCCATTCACATCTTCGTAGTAAAAGAGGAATGTTTGAGCCCCGCCTGTCCTCTTCTCTACAATACGCGCCAATCCCGAAGCCCCACCCGATCGCGCAAATACCCACGCTGAAATACTCGTCTGTGTGTAGTGCGTAGTAAGTGCAGTTGAAACATAATCATCATTATTATCGAAGAGTAATCCTTGCCCAAATCTTCCTGGCGCAGGAGCACTTGATGTACTCATATTCGTCATCGTCCCCGTATTCCCATTTCCCGAAACATCAGCCGTGGTATTTGCACTCCAGCTCGTATCTCTCCCATCAAAAGTCCAGTAGCCGACGAGACCATTGGTAATGCCATATGTAGCCGAATTGGAATTCGGACGTGGGGAGACGGATTGTTTCAGTGTTGAACCTTGAAGATACAGTTGTTTTATTTCGTCGGCACTGAGCATACGGTTGTAGACACGGACATCGTCGATGGCTCCATCGAAAGTCTCATCGAATGCCATTTCGTCACCAATTTGAAGATCTCCTGCTGCGTCATTTGCACGGGTACCAACCGGAGTGTTCAGAGTGGTGAGCGCTTGTGATACGCCGTTTACATAGATAGTAGGGACATTTGCTACCGAAGAGTTGTTGTAGGTGACACAAGCATGGCTCCAGGTATTCAAGAGCGCAGCATTGGCTGCTGTTCGCCAGGAGCCATCCGCACTACTAAAACTCCGGTAAAATGCCACATCTATTGGCGGGGCTTTATCATTCACCTCAAAAAACCAACCACCAAGAATGGCACTTGCTTGTTTCATTACAATCTCACCGGTGTGAAAAGTTCCACCAAACTTCCCCCCTGACTTGGGGAATATCCAAGCACACGCCGTGAGGTTTACAATGTCATCGAGTGAAGCCGGCGAGCCAGCAGTGACATAATCATTCGTGGCATCGAACATAAACCCCTGCCCTATCTTCCCCACAACTGGCGCTGTTCCAGTGCTCATATTGACGATAGTGGCTATATTCCCATTTCCTGAAATATCTGTTGTTTTATTCGTATTCCAATTCGTATCTCTCCCATCAAAAGTCCAGTATCCGACGAGACCGTTGGTGAGACTATAGGTAGAAGGATTTGAATTCGGACGAGGAGAGACAGATTGCTCTAGTGTTGAGCCTTGGAGGTAGAGTTGTTTTATTTCGTCTGCGGTGAGAATACGGTTGTAGACACGGACGTCGTCGATGGCTCCATCGAAAGAGCCATTGTAGGCGGGGGCGTAGTTTCCTATGATCCCATCAGAGGCTGCATCAGCACTCGCTGTTCCTGTTGGTGTGAACAACTCTGTTACTGCTTTCGACACTCCATTAATATACAAAAGCGCATCATTTGCCGTGGAAGAGTTGTCGTAGGTGACACAAACATGCTGCCAAGTGTTGAGAGTGATAGTGCTCGCCGCTGTGTGCCCGGTATAAGAAGTGCCCGAAAAAGGATTAGAGTAATATAGAGCTTGTATGCCCGCATCGTCGTCTCCGAGAAAGAATGCCCATAGGCCATCTTTTGAAAAGATATTGGAATCGGTACTGCTTATCCCGTAAGATTTTGGGAATATCCAAGAACAAATAGTTTTTCTCGTAACATTATCAAGTGAGGCAGCAGAGCCGACATTGACTTGCTGAGTGGTATTATTACTGAAACTAAATGCTTGCCCAAGTTTCCCCACGACTGGTGCTGTGCTCGTACTCACTCCACTGATCATCGTCCCCGTATTCCCATTTCCCGAAACATCAGTAGTAGTGTTTGTATTCCAATTTGTATCTCTTCCGTCAAAAGTCCAATGCCCCACGAGACCATTGGAGAGACTGTACGTAGTAGAATTATTGCCAAAGCGTGGAGAGATGGATTGAAGAAAAGCCGCACCCGCATCAAAACCACCAGAGATATATACTCCACAACTAACGACAAAGAAAATTATTGTGATGCTTAAGACTTTGTAGTAGCTCATGGTGCTGGTGGTGAATCTGGAGGCGCGCTCGGTGGCGGATCATCTGCCGGAGGAGTGTCGCTCGGCGGAGGTGTGTCACTTGGAGGATCGGCAGGTGGAGTATCCGAAGGTGGTGGCGTGTCATCTGCTGGAGGATTTTCAGGTGGTGCTGGTGGTGGAGACGATGGAGTTTGCGAAGAACCCTGGAGGAGATTTCGAAGTTGACCTTCATCTACACAGGTCGCGCCGATGCAGAGTTTATTGGTGTGAATTTCTTTTACAGTGAGCACTCCGTCGGCAGAAAGGCTCCAGTCTCCACTCGCAGAAAGCATTTCATGTACGCCTACCAGATCAAAACCAGACGCACTAAATGGCATCACATTTTTTATTCTTCCGGTTTCATCCACTTCCCAAATACCGTTGCCCACAATCTGATCTCCAGATATCTGCGGGTCAAGACGAGAATATCCGAGATTCACAAACACAAGCACGGTACCCACACCGTCGTGCGTTTCAGAATTTTCATTGAACGAACCGAGTGCAATGGCGACCGTCATTCCGCTCGTGGTCGCTTTTGTCCCAACGCCCGAGACGGAAGAAAGCGTAACACGATCTCCTGGAGCAATGGCACCACCTTCGAGGTTGACCTTGAGCGGCACGCGGCCGACGAGCGCTACCGGGTACGCGCCAACTCCGCCGTCTTCTCCCGGAGGAAGGCCGAGCACGACACCCGGCTCAGTAGAGACGATACCGAGAATGCGTCCCCTGTTTTCGCTGGTACTTTTTTCAATAGAGAACCCGCCTCGAGTCGAAACTATTTCGCCCGCCTCGAGAGTCGTGGATGCGTAATACATTTCCGCAACGTCGCTTCCTCCGGTGGTAGAGGTGATCGAGCTGATACGCCCTGTCGTACTCGCAGTACACCACCCATCGTTGTCCACACAGAGTCCGCCTTTTACTATTGCCATGCCCGCTTGCGCTGTACCGTTGCCCACGATGATGTAATTTTGTAGTGCGCGAGGAAGACCGAGACCGCTCCCTTTTACGAGACCTGTCGAAGTAGAGACGAAGAAACCAATGCTCGTCGTAGAGATATTTCCCGCACCATCGGCAGATCCCTGGACAGCAATAGTCGATGTGCCGTCGAGAGATGCGACGTATCCTTGGATTGTCCCGCTCGTCGGGGTGCTCGACACATTCATATCGATCCATGACACCAGCCCCGCATCATCTTCAAAGCTCGCCGCCCCTGTCTCAAGGTGTCCGATAGTTGCCACAATTGCCGTCGTAGTAGCGGTGGTGGAAGTAGCGGTAAATGATGCTGCCATGGTGTCGCCCACGACGGTGAGTTTTGACATTGGAGACGACGTGCCGATGCCCACACTTCCTGAGTTGGTGATACGGAATCGCTCGGTGAGAGTAGCGAGATTGTCGGAGAGTGTACCGAGCACGAGATCTCCGGCGGTAGTAGAAGCATACCAATGTTTCAAGTTGCTCCCGGCTGTCGTGTCAGAGAGGACGAGCTGTGGTCGAGTGGAAGCATTCACAGTGAGTATAGAGTACGGAGTGGTGGTGCCGATGCCGACGCGATTGTTTGTGGAGTCATATGTGAGACTGCTCGCTCCCGCAAAAGAAGAACCGCTCTTGTACTGGAACTGCCCGTCCGAGCCACCCGGTGTGCCGCTCCCTGCACCTACGCACGTATTGTTGATTGAAAAACATCCTGCCGTAAGGTTGATTCCATTCGCCGCAGTAGAAGTCGCGGATCCAGTGAGACTAAACGCGGCGAGACTCACTCCGCCGGAGAAAGTAGAGGTAGCGGTGGTCGTGCTTACCGTAAGAATTCCCGGAAGAGTGACACTTCCCATGTCGGTAACAGAGAATGCGGTAGTAGAAGCGCTGTTTGCGATTTCAAAAATCTTTGCACCCGTTGCCCCAGTACTTCCCCAGACGGTGAGTTTCGCGTACGGCGATGATGTGCCGATGCCTAATCTTGTGTTTGTGTTATCCCAGAAAAGACTGCTGTTGTTTTGGGCAAATGAACCCGTACTCACAATGAATGGAATGCTTCCTGCCGTAAAACCGGAAATTCCAAAAGTTGTCGTCGTTGCATTTGTTGCTGTGAGTTTTGTCGTCGACGCATTCGAGACTGTGAGCCGTGTGAGTGTCGGATCGTAATCGAGCAGCCCGGTCGAAGATGCTTGGCGGAAAATTGAACCGTCGCCGTAGAAGAGACCGCCGAAGCGATTGGTGGTGGTGCCGGTACCGCCGTTGGCACCCGCGATAGCCGTACCAGTCCAAGTCCCCGAAGTAATAGTCCCGAGTGTGGTGATGTTGGTTGAGCCGGCCCACGTAGAGAGCGCGGTGTTTTCTACATTGTTGAGAGCGAGTGTTGTTTTGAGATTTGCTGTTGAAGTACCAGCAAGAGTGGTGGCGGTCGGAGCGTAGAGAAGATTACCGATGGTGTATGAAGCGTTGCCAGTTCCGCCGTTTGGTACCGTGAGTGCAGAAGCTAATGTGAGTGCACCAGCAGAGTCGAATGATGAAGTGGCGGTAGAGCCGAACTTAGCAAGGGTGAGTGCAGAAAAGTTGCTGGTGGAAGCGTTTCCGAATTTCTGTAAAGCAGACCATGTGTTTGAGTTCGCCATATTCAGTGATCCGACGACGCTCCCTGTGGTTGGACTGATGGTAAGACTTCCGTCAGCATTACTTACAGAGCTTACCGCTCCGCCACCACCAGTGATGCAGGTTCCGTTTACGGCAAAACACCCCGTTCTAATGTCTATCCCGCTCCCGAAGGTAGACGTGGCGGTTGTTGAGATGTTTATAGTGTTTGCACCAGTGTCTCCAAGAGAAAATAATGTACCTGGCGATGTCGTGCCTATTCCAACACTGTTCACTGCGCGCCCATTAAGCACGAGCGGAGAGCCGTCAATGTACATCGGTTGGAAACTTCCCGCTGTATCACTGTACGCTCCGGTATAAATCTTTCCGCTTCCGCCGTCTTGGGCGAAGAAGTAGGTTCCTGCGAGTCCGGTTGGGTACACGTCGAGAGGGGCGTTGAGGACTTGGAGTTGTCCGTCGATAGCGGTTGTCCCGACGACGCTGAGCGTTCTCCATGGAGAGCTTGAGGCAATTCCGACATTTCCGTTGTTCTTTACAAGGAAGCGCGATGTCGTGGCACTACCAGAGCGTGAGTTCACCTCGAAAGCCTTTGGACGGGTAGAGCTACTGATTACTTGAAGGCTGGCTCCGTTAAGCTCCACCCCGTAATCAATACCTGCTGTTCCTCCACCCTTTGAGTACCCATTCACCCACGGATCGCCTATTGCTACCACAGAGGTTGTCCCGAGTGTTCCTGTTGGGGATGTAGACGCGGAGAGCCAGCCCCATGAAGAAGTCGCGTTGGACATATCCCCGTTTGCTTGCTCCCACCATCCGAAAGACATTGTTGGTAGCTGTACGTTGTAGGTACTCGCAAGCGCGTGCATATACATGTTACGCCCTGTTGGCAGGGTACCTGGGTAGTCCATGAGTCCGATGTCGAGTGTGTTTGTCCCACCGTCAGATTGAACAATAGTCGTTGAAAGATTTGACTCATTTCCACTTGCCGAGTAAGGAGAAATCACGTTAAAAATACTTGAAAGGTTGTTGTAGGTTCTCAAGCACGCGCTTCTATTGGTGAGAATATATAGACAAGTACCTCCTCCTGTGAGGTTGTTCACGATGATATTCGGAGAAATGCCACCAATTGAGTTTGTGTTGTCGAGTACAAGTGCCGCTTCCGCATTGTCGTTTTTGAGTCCAAGCGAAGTGTACGCGCCTTGTGATTGGCTGTTTATTTCCACGTTTGCAAATGGAGAGGGGTCGATAGCACCGATAAAGCCTTGTGGATAGCCTGATGTGTTTAAATAGAAGTTGCCGGATGATGTGAGGAGGGTTGTAGACGCGTTGCTCACTGTCAGTCGATTGAGCGAGGGAGAATACACGAGTGTTGACTCCCCGCCGTTCAGCGTTGCCGGAGTTGCGCTCGTAGAGTCCCAGAATGGAATCTGGTACTGCGTCTCGGCGGATGATGTGGCGACATTGCTGGAGCCGGAGCCGCCAGTAGCTGAAAGCGTACCACCCGAAAAAGTAAGGTTAGAACCGATTGCTACTGTCTTGAGAGAGTTCGTACTGTTATTGTCACCGTAGAGAATACCCGAAGGCGATGATGAGCCCGTACCGCCTTGATCTGTGATAAGTACGCGAGGAGCCGCACCGAGACTCACTATCCCTGTTTGGTTCAAGCCGAACATAGCTCCAAGGGCTACCACTGCGCTTACTGCCATGTATACTAAGATGTTCATTTTCTTATATATGTTACGTCTAAACTTTGTGCATCTTCAGGAGTGAAAGTGAGAGAAATCGTCTTGCCTGAAATTGTCCAGTGAGTCGTCTTAACAAGAAATTGTCCGTTGTAGTATATCCAAGCCGCGTTTCCATTTGCCGCTACATTGTATGTAAGGGTGAATTGAGTCGTAGAGCCGTCTCCTGTAAATGTCTGGTGTTGGGGTTCCCCCATTCCTCCGCCTCCGCCACCACCACCTCTGCGTTCTCGTACTGTTTGTTTGATTGTATTCAGTTCTTCGAGAAGTCCAGCGATTTTTGAGAGAGTTATGAGGTTGCTTGCTTTGTTCACTTTATCCACAGTTTGTTCAGGGGTATCAGGTGAACCATTTTTGCCCGGTTTTCCGTTTTCTCCTTTTTCGCCGTCAAAATAGTCCTTTCCTTTTTTAGGCGTATACCCCGGGTCTCCTTTTTCTCCTTTGAGCATTTTGAGTGTTTCGTGTGCCCTTTCCATTTGAGCATGAGTACTGTTGAGAAGTAAGTCAGCTTTTCTCTCAAACTGAGCAAAAACAATATCTATGTCTTTTTGTGTAGAGTTCTTGAATTGTCCCTGTACTTTACGTATCGTATCAGAAATATCTTCATAGGCTTTCTCAACAGCGCGAGCAATGTCTTCTTTTGCGTCTTCAATGATGCTGTTTATGTCTTCTTCAAGCACGCGATCAAGCATTCCTTCCATCATAGAAAGCATGGGTTCTTTCTTGTTTTTCTTTTGCGCGATGAGTTGTTTGACGGTTGGCATATTTTTCTATATTATAACATGTTTGGACGCTTCAAAAACCTGTGAATAAGCCATGAGTTGATTTTTTCCATAAAATACCATACAATTTGTTTATTGATATTTTTGATCTCCTTTACGACCAGAAAAATCGGGTGCTGGCGACAATCCTTTTTGGGATAGAGAAGATGGAGAAACCGCATCCTTGGATGCCCCCGTTCTCCAAAGGAGATCAAAGTTATCAAGATATTTCATATCGGATTGAAAAGAGGTAACAATAATGTTGCCATCTTTTTTTATGACTTCAAGATTCACCACATGTGGTCGTCCTCCTTTTGTATCCTTGATTGACTTTGAAATAAGAAATCTATTATCTATATCACCTTGCCTTATTTCGTCAGGATTTTTTAATATATCAGGAATCAATTTCATCAACCTATCACCTTCTTCTTTTTTTTCAGCAAGATGTTTTAGTGATTTTTTTGTAAATGAAATAACTCCTGTTGCACCGATAATTTCTTCTATATTTTTTGACAATATAAAAGGAGTACTGATCAAAGCAAAAGGATTTTCTATACGATTTCCTTTCGGTATCGCTTTTAGTTCGTTGAAAACCTTATCTAGACTAGAAGAAACTTCCCCCTTGAACGGTGCACCTGTTTTGTACAATGCCGATGCTGGTTTCACTCCTGCAAGCAAGTCTTCGGCATACTTCGCAAGTTCGCTTGTTGACTTGTCCATATTTGCCCCAGTCCTCTCAAGTATTCTTTCCGCTCCTATCCATTGTGATTCGGGCATATCTTTCCCTACACGCACAGCATCGATATAGTCTGTAAGAGCCTGCGCATCTTCAGGGTGAAGTCCTTTCACTTTCTCAACACCTTTTTGAAAAAAGTTCTTCGCCGTTGCCAGATGGTTCGCTATATCGTCTGCGTTATCCACCGTGCCGACCGCATCTTTGCCCACGAGTTTTGTTACTTCCTGTACCAGGTCGTCATGTGTTTTTATCTTTGTTACATCAAGCGTATTGAGCTTTTGCGCTATTTCTTTCTTCCCTTTGAAGTCAAGCTGGGCGACAACTTCTTCTTTGAATCTTTGCGCGGGTTTGAGGGAGATGTCGTCAAGAGAGAGTCCGAGTTTGGGGTTTTCCACAAAGTCCTTGACGGCTTCTTTCACTTGCGGTAGTATATTGTCATAATTCAGTTTTTCATCTATGGTACTACTACTTGGGGGTATATTTCTTGTCTGGGGAGCGTATTTGATACTTTCCCGTTCCAGTTGGGATATTGGCCCTATTTGGCCTTTTGACGATTGAGGCGCCACTAAATCGGTTCCAATATATTCACCTTCCTTGAAAGCCCCTGAAATAATTGGCCTGCCTTGGTTTATTATTGCCCCTTCTGAAGCGGGATTAAGGAGAAGTCTTAGTTCTCTGTCCAGCCCTTGTTTTTGAAGCCACAGGAGTGTATCTGTGTACGCTTTTGGATTAGTACGTTCAAGCTGTTTCAATATCATACG
>OFRG01000224.1_pt1 | contig 24534 bp, 17 predicted proteins | sample 1543071 | NCBI WGS metagenome assembly OFRG01 (sample SAMN07774222, study PRJEB24372) | wastewater metagenome | isolation source: WWTP Verbania (Effluent) | place: Italy: Verbania | collected 2015-12
TAAAAAAGCCTCGATGGCATACTTCGCCCCCGCTTCGACCGGCACGCTTAACGCCGTATCCGCAAGTGTCGCGTTGTTGTTGTACGTAACGGTGCTTGCGAGATATGACCGAAGCACGTCAGAGGTAGTGAGAGCACTAACACTTGCAGCGGATGCCGAGGCATTACTTTTAGGCACTTGCTATTCCCTCCAGATAAACGGTCTTAGCACTGTTGGTTGCCGAGACGATGTAAATATCATTCTTGATCGACGGATATTCAGAGGCGGAGAAGAACACTATTTGTTCATCTGCAAGCTGGAGTCCGTTGCCCGTGTTTAGCCCGCCCGTGAGGGTTGCCGCACTTCTCGTGACGTTACCGCCCGAAGAATCAGCAAGGGTGAAGGCATTGCCATCCGTTCCGCCCGCATCGTAGCTAATATCCACTGCCGTAGAGTTTGCTGTATAGGTTGCAACCGTGATCGCGGCATTAGCCGACGCGTTCAGTTTCGCTGCCATATTGCTAGCGGTTTCCACGTTATCTGCCCCGATCTGTATCTCCGTGCTTGTAGATGCGCTTGATTTGAACGTAAATGTCACACCGTTTACGGCAATCGTTTCGTTATTGGCCGCATTAGCCCCAAAGGTGAGCCTGCCCGTAGCCTGTACGCCTGCGGTCGCACCGAAGTTGATAACGGATGCTTCTGTCTGAGGTTGGATCGTCAATGCCGTTCTCTGCTGATTAGCGGCAAGCATAAGCTGTGCCGTACCGCCGTTCGTGAGGGTGAAAGTTGTAAAAGCTGGTGCGTCTGTGGAGGCTGCCATAGTGCCTTGATTATACCACATACAGGGTGCGGTACTGTACAACCACTATATCTTGTGGTGTGTGAATCAGAATATGTTATACTTACGATAAGCGGTCGTAATCGAACCGCCCGACAAATTATGAGTGATTTTGAAACACAGGCTTGGGAAGAAGCCTTCGCCGCCGAGGACACTGCCGAGGTCGCCACCGAAGAGGCCGCCGCCGTAACAGACGAATCCGCTGCTCATACCGCTGACGAAGTAGGGGAAACAGTAGAAGTTGCCGAAGAGCAACACTCCGAAGAAGTTGCAACCGAAGAGGAATCTGCTGAAGAATCCGAAGAAGAGTCCGCTGATAACTTTCAAGACCTCCTAGACCCGATTCCGACACCGGAATCTTTGTTAGCTAAACACAAGAGAATCCCCCAGGAAACCAAAGACGAATTGGTGAACCTCGTGACGAACTGGAGACAGACGCACGAACAACTCCAAAAGTTCGGCGGTGAGGAAGGGGTAAAGGTATTTGAACCCGTAATCAACCTGATACGCGATCCGTCACCCTCGCAAGAAGCGGTACAGGACGCATATGCGGCACTATTCGGTGCTAACCAGCAGGCGACATTACAAATGACATTCGAGACTGCACGGTTTTTCCTCAGCGATGAGGCAAAGCAGATGGGTCACGGTGCAATAGGGGACAAGATACTCGAATCGGTGTTTGGCGTGGATGGGCAAACCATCCGTGACTATATCCAACTTGAGAAAGCGGGATATATCGACCGTGAGAACGACCTGAAACTTCTGGATTCGGAAGGAATGGGATCATCTCTCTTTGAAAAACAGCAGTCTGAAATAGATCAACTGCGGGCGGAACTCCGCGAAGCAAATGAGAGGATAGCCAACCCTGAAAAACTCCTGAAGAAAGAACAGGTAGAGGCAACTACTTCCTTTGAAGAAAAGGTTGTAAATCGCATCACCGAAGCCACCGATCCTTTTGTAGAAAGAGGACGATGGGGAAAGGATTCACCTCTTACTAAAGTCGTCCGAAACGCCCTTGTAGCGGAGTTGAAGAACGAGCCTGAGTTCAAAGCGGCTATCAAAGCCGTCCAACAGAACGGCGAGAACTACGCCATTCAGCAGGCAGTCAACACGCTTGTCAACAAAGCAAAGGCGAGGATGGACAACTACATCAGGGAAATAAACGGTCAATTCAAACAAAGAACGGAAACTAGCCGGAATGCTGTGGTCAAGGAAAAGGTCGAACAGACCCGCCCGAAGAGTGAATCGCTCAAGTCGCGTCCGTCATCTTTCGACCAGCTTGGAACACCCGATTGGGAAGAACAGGCTTGGAAAGAATACGGCGCGTTTGTCTAACTCCTAAAAACAGGTATGAGCAATGGCAGCAGCAGTTTTTACATCAACCGAACAAAGTAATGCCCAACGGGTATATCTGACGAAGATATACAAGGGCTATCAGAACCAGACGGACGTTTGGGGACGCACTGAAGCACTCCCCGACGACCAGATCAACGCACTTGGTTTGCAAGTGCCGTTTGAAGTATCTCCGAACCCCTCGCTCGGATACGGCACGGGCAACGGCGATGCTTTCGCAACTCCGCAGGCAATGAACCTCGACAGCTTCACGGTCACATACGTGAATATGAACGCAGGTACGAACGAAGCCTACGCCGCACTTCTCAATAACAACAAGGAAACCTCAGAAGATGTTTTCCGTTATATGGCGAAGTCCGACGCACAGCAGTTCGCATCATTCCTCAACACTTACGCCTCGATGGGTAACTCCACTCAGGCACTCGCAACCGTATCGAGCAACTACTCAGGCGGTTCGCCGACAATCGCGGTCTGCAACGGCACTACGGACTCTATCGGCCCGTCAGCACTCGTTGTCGGCGGTTACTACACCGTTTGGGACGCAACGGGCACGACTCAGCGAACGGGCACTATCAATGCTCCCGGCGTAGTCCAGCTTGCATCGAAAACAGCCGCTAACGCGGTCGGTGCTACCAACTGGCCCTCGGATATGGTTGACACGGACATCATCTGTCCGGCGAACACCACAGCCAATGCAACGGCGACCACGAACGCCTCTTATGGCCTCTACGGTCTCCCGTTCATCATTGATTCGAGCGGTACTTACTTCTCGAAGTCTCGTTCGACCTATGGTAACTTGGCGTCCTACGAGAAAACCTCCGCAGGAACTCTCACGGCGGGTATGTTGGCAGAGACCTATTTCTCCATCGTACAGCGTGGCGGTTATATGAACGCGGGTGACAGCACCCTTATCAAACCGCTTGAGATGTGGACGAACGCAGGTAACGTCAACTCCTACTACTCGCTCTCGCTTTCGAGCGGTGCGGTCGTAGGTTCCATCCATCAGCTAAACCACATTGGAGATAAGAAGCCGAGCATCGATTACGGCGGTTCTGCTATCAACTTCACGTGGTTTGGTGCTCCGATCCGCATAGGCAACAAACTGCCCGGCGATTCGATCTTCTTCTGCAATATGAGCGAAATTCGCCGTGCTGTATTGAAGGACATCGGCCCCATCGCAGACGGTATGCCCGCATCGCAGTACCTTCAAGCTGTGGACAGCAACGGCAACTACTTGCAGGGCAGGCTTCGCTGGAATGACTTCTGGGGACAGCTTTACTCGCCCGCACCGTTCAGGTTGGGCAAGATCAGCGGTTTGACATTAGTTAGCCCAACGCAGAAAGCAACTTCTGTATTGTCTGCTTAGTGTTGGCATAGTTGAAGTTAGGGGAGTGAACCTACTCCCCTATATCTGGAATATGAGTCCAAGCGTCGCCCTTGGTGATGCGATGGATGACAGAATTATGGACACCAAACTTATCGGCAATCTTTTGCAGTCCCATTCCCGTTTTCCGCAATTCGCGGATCACAGGAATGTCTGCGTCGGTAAGTTTGGCTTTAAACATTTTCTCGCCACGTACAGCCCGACCCGCAATACGACTCCACATTTGGTTGGTCTTATTATCCACCCATTCGAGGTTTTCTACGCGATTGTTTTTACGGTCGTGGTCTATATGGTTGACCTGATTCAGTCCTTCAGGCGGTTCGCCTATAAACATAAGGGCGACAAGGCGATGAACCTTGATAGAGGTTTGGCGATTATTTTCCGACAAGGAAACTTGAAAATATCCGTCAAACGTAGTCGCAGGTCGCAAAATACGATTAGCAACACACAAACCACGCCCTGCCGTGACGCGCTTAACACGTCCCAGATTCGAGACCGCGTAATTCAGGTTGAACGAAATAGGCAGCCAAATTTCGTTTTCAAGTTCTTTTTCGGTAATATCGGTGGTAGCCATTTGCAAAAGATCACTCCTTTTGTGAATCGGTTAGGCTCGGTAAGGTGTGCAACCACCTGCCGGGCTGTTTCTATTTTATCACACCGATTCCTATTTCCCACAGCCTCTTGTGCTTAAACACAAGTTGAGACCGCCTACTAAGCGGCAAGGAATATCAAAATGGCAAACTTTCGATGGCTAAATCTTTCACTGTTCGGCCCCGCTAATACATCGGGGTCAACGAGCGTTACGAGTGTTACTTCGAGTGCAACATCCAATGTGTTGAATCCTGATATTTATGGGTCTAACGGATTGGAGAGTTTCGTATTCAAGGGAACGGCTGATGTCAATACTCCGAGTGCGGCTGTATCCGCATCGGGTTCGCAGGTCACATCTTCGAGCGGTCTTTTGTTTACGACCAGTACGGCTCACAACTTCACGCTTGGGCTTGTGGTGCAATTTACCACCTCGTCCGCACTTCCTACGGGCATTTCCGCCGCTACCAATTACTACGTAGTTCCTATTTCTTCGACAACTTATAAGGTGGCCACATCGCTTGCCAATGCTTTGGCGGGAACGGTCGTGGCATACACCGACACAGGAACGGGCAACCAGACGGCTACTCCAGTGGCTATCGCAGGTGCGTCTATCTATCTGCAAGGCTCGAACGACAACGAGGCGACTTGGGTAACAGTACCGAACACTTCTACGTCTATCACGGCTGATGCGTCGTTTGTTGTAGAGGTTGATTATGTTCGCTACGCGGCATATCGGGCGAAGGTCGCACTCACAACGGGAAGCGTTCAATTCACAGAACTTCAGATCGGATATAGGGGGTAACAATGAAGCCTAAATATCCCATCAATGCTGTTATATCGGGACGGGCGGCTACTACCGGGCTGCCTGTCTCGCTTACAAACTGTCAGGTGTTTCAGCTTCGCGTAGATGCACCTAACGGTGCAGGCACGTATTACACAGTGCCGACCGGATACAGTCTGATGATTGCGACGATTGTGATAAGCAACACGACGGCAGGGTCGCTGTCTATCAACCTCCGCCAGACACGCAACGGTGTGGCATATCGTTTGAATGGACATTCCACCTCCGTCAACTCCGCCACACAGTCTGTATTTAATCCTTTTGCAAGGGTCTTGATAGCAGGCGATTCTTTAACAGGCACGGCAAGTGGAGCGGGATTGAATCTGATTATTTACGGATACTTGATCCCTAATTCAAGCACAGCAAACGTAACATCTGCCGTTATATCTCCCACGACTGCTGAAACAGTGTTGTATCAAGTGCCAACCGGAAAAGTGGCATACGTAGGGATGACGGCTGTAAACAACAGCATATCAGTTGCAAACATAGTCGCCGCAAATAACTCAGGCGGTGCGGCGACGGTGACCGTCTGGTATTTACGAACCGGAGAATCTAGTGCGAACGCTTACCGATTGGCGACAACGGCATTAACCAATGATGGCAATGTAGGCTCGTTCTCTCTCCCTCTTATCCTAACTTTAGGCGACAAGATCTCAGTTCAAAGCACATCGGACACGGCGGGGCAAACGGTTGCTCTCAATATCATAGAAGTAGATGCGGCAACAACGGTTATTTAATAAATGCAAGTACCACAGTGGTTTTCAGACCAATTAAAGAACATAGGCAGGATAAACAAGTACGGACAGCCGAACTTACGGGTAGTGTGGGGGCCGGAACAAAGACGCGAGTACGGACTCTGTAAAGGGTTTTACAAGTATTGTGACCCGAACAATCCAGACAAGCCAATGGAGTGTTGGATATTGGAAACGTGGATACCTCCAGAGTTCTTTGGCGACCCTTCTGAGTGGAACTACGACCTGCTAGGCCCGTTCCCGCGAGAGGGTCAATACGGACTAAAGTCTCCGCTCATTATCTACAACAGTGCGGGCGAACCTTACGCGGTCGAGTTAGACGAATCTTGTCTTAACGCGATAAGGGAGAAACAGTTTGCGGACATTCAATGGTCAAAACAGAACGCGGCAAGGCGTTTGGAGATGATCGAAGAACAGATCGCAAAGTCGGAAGCGTTTCGACGCGAACGGGCTGATAAGGAAGCTGATGATCTATTCGATCATTACACATCACATCAGCACGAGTTAGATCAGGCAGATAAAAGGGTATGGTCATTCCCTAAACATTTAGAAGCAACGGCACGAAATAGCAAGATGCCAGTAAGGAGAATATGAATCCATTAGCAGCAAAACTAAAAAGGTCGAATAACATCACGGTAAACGATTTGACACGGAGGCTCGGTTATTCGGGCGGTACTCCGTATATGAGCATTGATCCTAAGTATTCGGGATTGAGGCGTAGGTGTGTTCCGGGAGGCGAACTATTGTACTTCGTCACAGGAACAGAGATGTGGTTGGGAGCTTACGACAAGATGAAGCAGGCGTACCCGACGCAGATAAGGAACATTACGCCGAAAGAACAGCAGTATTACGTCAGAAAGAAATTCCTGGAATCGGACGATATGGGTTATCGAGACGTGGAGTGTCTTGTAGGTCAGAAGTACGGATTGACGAATAACGACCGGGATTATTTCGACGACGCGGCAAAGTTCTTTAATGTAGTCCACCCGCCCATTACGTGCGACTTTGGACTCGAAGCGGTATATCGAACGGGTGCGGAAGGCAACGTAGGTGCGGAATGGTATCAGCCGTGCCCGACCTGCCGATTGGCTTCACTCAAGAGCGACGAAATAGAGGCACGGATTCAGGCATCCGACCTCGACAAGAACATCCTGTATCAACTCAGAGACACATTGATAGAAGCGTGTCAGGCGACCATCGCATTTGCGAATCGAAAGATTGACGCGGTGAACGCTGACCTTGAGAAGCGGTCACACGGCGAACCGCAGGGACGCACATCACGATACGAAGTGGACTATATCTATCTCAAGATGGCTCACAAGACGCTCGACAAGAAAGAGCCCCAGCCTGTGGATATGGCGGCAACGATCAGCACGGCAGTAGCCACCACTCTCGCGGCTATCGAGGCACAGAAAGCGGAGAAGCCCGTTGATCCAGAGTACGCAAAGTATCTCGAATGGAAGGCTTCGCAAGAAGCAAAGACAGAGACACCGAAAGAACCGAAAGGTAAGAAGAAAGAGGAAGTAACCTAGTGTGTGACACCTATTCACAAATTTTTTCGGCAGCGTACAGTGCGTTGGGATTTCCTACTGACGATCTTCTATCCCGCCTTGAGCTAGCAAACATAGTTTCAAGGCGTTGGAGTTATCGGATGGAGGGCGTTCGCCAGAGTGAACAGTCGGTCATTCTCGCGAAGTCCTCCACCTTTACATTAGCGGCAAATGAGAATGAGGAGAACCTTACCACTTTAGAATCTGATTTCTCTATCCCGATGTGGGTAGAACAGCAGGTGACGACCTATCAGAGCGAACCCGTATGGCGGTTCGTTCCAACGGTCAACCTTAACATCTTACAGCAATTCAGAATGACGGGAAGCCCCGCTGTGGCGTTCTACGGATCGAATCCTTTAGAGGTCATTGCGCAGTTCTCGTATTACGGTCAGGACGTGTGGGGAAATATGCGTACCCATCGCGTATGGTACTTACCGACGCTTACCGCACCGTCCACAGAGGACACGCAGATACAGCTTCCCGACAATCTCGTGAATATGCTCGTGTACGACACGATAGATTCAGCGATTCCCATTATTCAGATGAATATGGCGAAGCAGTTGAAGGATCGGCCTGAGCTATCGACGCAGATGGATGCATTGAAGGCACTGTATATGCAGAACAAACAAGAGCGGGACGAGTTTGCCGTATATTTTGAGAAGTGGATGAACGAAAGCCGAGGTAGTCACCGTCCGCGTCGGCGTAATGAGGTCTTGAAAAATATGCAAGGAATCATTCGTACTACTTGGCAGAGCGGTAATTAATGGCAACAGCAGTATCAATGGATGAACTTCAGAAGGCGGTGGTCAGCATATTGCAGGCTTCCGCTACTGCGTATGGATCGGGAAGCACGGGAGACGCACCTGATGGGTCGAATCAGCAGTACGCGTCTAGTTACGAAATAGACGACAGGATACTAGATGTGGACGGCGAGGTTGTGACGGCGATATGCCAAACCATCGGGCATCCATACGCACCGCAGTTCTCGGTCGAGACGACAGCATTGACGAACGGGGCGAGTATTACAAAGAATGTCGGTGTCGTGCAGAAAGTGACTTGTTATAACGGACTCGGCACAGAGACGTTTACGAGCGGTAACGTAAGCACGTCAGCAGATACGGCAACGATCACGGGGACGAACCTAGTTACGGGAACTAAGGTTCAACTTACTACTTCAGGGGCATTGCCAACCGGACTCTCATTAGCAACGGATTATTGGATAATCAGGGTAGATAGCAACACCATCAAATTTGCCTCAAGCCTGTTCAACGCGGCATACGGTACGGCAATAGATTTGACGGCAGCGGGAAGCGGAACGAACACGATCACGCCTCAGTACGTGGACGGTATTCCCGCCTCATCAAAGGAAGAGATAATCGAAGCACTCCAGACTCCCGCTACGTTCGGTTCGCTTCCCGCTTACGTAACAGGATTCTATTTTGTAGAACCAAACAACATCGTCTGGACGACCTCACCGACCTGCAAGGTGACTTACACAGATTACACGCGGACATCTTCTCCACAAGCACCTGAGAGCTACACGACAGCGATCATAGCGGGCACGGTGGGCAAGCTGCTCAAGGACGGCGGTGACGCTGATATGGCGGCTTACTACCTGAACATCTACAACCAAATGTTAATGGAGATACGGTCAGGGGCAAAAGTATTACCGGAGATACTTACTAAATGAGTTTAACGGACATTGACATAGCTATTGCCACAGAGAAGCGACTCGGTTGGGATGCGAGTAAGAGATTGACTCTTATGTCGTACATCCCTGCCGCGATGTCCAATTTAGCCAAACAGGTCGCTCGCGATCCGTCTAAGAGAAATCTGTTAATGACCGACCCCGATACGGTGAGTGTCACCTTAACGGCGGGAGTATTGCCGTCAAGTTCGGCAGATGCGGCAACGACAGGCACGGCAGATTTATCTACGATAGTCGATACCTACGACATAATGCTCGACTGCCTGAAGTACGGGACGATCTTTTTGCAATATCAGATCCCCTGGGATTCGGGCGATGTATCAACCGGAACGTGGCCTAGCGGCGGGTTTATCGAGATACAAGGTGCGGCAGGAATACTAACCGATGCACTCCCCGTTTATATGCAGACGGCGGGTACAATGCCGAGCGGACTAAGCGAGGATACAACATACTACATCATTGCCAATAATCCCGATTACGGATTCGCTACGACAGCGGCAAACGCAGCCGTTCCTACGGGCATCACGTTAGTCTCCGCAGGATCAGGCAACGGTACTATTTATTCGTTCAAGCAAACCCTTCAGTGGCTTCAAAGTCCACAGCAGGGGCTGTCTACAACGTGCTTGCCATTTAGTATGCCTCAGTGTTGGTTGCAGGGATATGACATCTATGTAAAGGACGCAACGATCTGGAGCACGTTTGCGAAGCTGATGTTTTGCGTCCCTTACACGCCAAATCCGTCCAATTTTCCAGAGGACGAGTCACTTCACGAAGACCTTTTGGATTGTATGGTGGGGTTAGCAACTACTGGAGGTGTTGAGGACGTACCGCCGAACAGTTAATGGATCACCCACCGCAACCGCCGATATTAACCCCCGCACAATTAGCTCAGAACGATTTCGAGCAGAAGAAGTTGGCGGACAAGATAAGTGTTGCACCGAGTAAGCTGACGCTGATGCGTGCAAAGGCTCTTATACGCGATTTTGAGGCTATCCCGTTCGATGACCTATCCCCTCGACAGAAACAGCAGTTAGAAGAGTCCTATGCAAATGCAGGGCGGTTTGCGGATGCGTTTCAGGTAAACGGCAATCCGATGTATTTGAAGATAGCGAATGCGAATAATTCGGAGTGCGATTGCAAGGATTTCGTCACGGCGGAGATAGAACACGGCAGGCCGAAAGAGGTCACTTACTCACGATATTTCAAGAAGCGAAACATATTCAGGAACGGCGTACAAGTTCCTCTGTATCAATGTAACCAATGCGGACATTTCAAGTGTGAGGTAGTGGGATGAGACGCGAGAAACTGGCCGAACACAACTTCATACAAGGGTATTCGGATAATCAGAACGCCCTTTCTTCCAATCCTAATCAGTGGGGTCAGGGAAGCTGTAACCAATTTCTGTTAGGGGAGAATCTGGTTCGTCCGTTCAAAGGGTTTTACACACAAGGAAGCGGGACGGGATCGAGGTTAATGTTTCCTTTAGGGGCGACTTACGGCGGATTAAGAGACTACTCCTCCGTTACAGCATCAGGCTCGCTTACTCAGGATTATTCTGAAACGCTATTCACGATAGGGTCGGGCGAGGTCACTAAACAAGGCATTCCCGTAGCAGAGAAAGCCACAGACTTTACGTTTGTTGCGGGTGACGTAACGGTAGGAACGGGAACGGTATCAGAGGTCGGACACGGATTGACGACAGGCGAACCGATATTTATGACAAACTCTGCCAACGATCTTCCGGCAGGGTGGAGTGAGAACACGGCTTACTTTGCGATAGCGGTCACGGCGGACACGTTTAGGATTGCGACCACGTACAAGAACGCGTTAGCGGGAACGCAGTTGATCCCAAGTGATGCGGGAAGCGGAACAACCACTGTTTACAGCGACAACGGCGGGAATCCTATAAGGGCATCCTCAGTATTACAGGTCGGTTATAACTTAGTCGCTACTTATTTCTACGAGTATGTAGAGAACGCAGGGCTTCCAAGAGTGGATGCACCGACCATTTCTCTGCCTGTTTCTCCGTCAGCGTCATATACGGGTGTCACATCAGGAGCGGTCAATTTCAAGATCGCGGCGATACGGGATACGCAGAACGTGGGAGTTGACATAGACAACCCAAGTGCCCCCGTAAGAGGACTTGCATCGACAGCCACCGCCGTAGTCGTTCCCACGAACAATACGGTAAGGATAACCTTTCCGACAGCCGTAACAGGACAGACTCATTGGGCGGTATTCTCGACGCAGGAAGGCTTCGGAGGCACAGGGGATTTTTACAGGTTAGGCTATCGCACCTCCTCAGATGCGGATGCGGTGTGGTACTTCGGCATCTCGGAGGCAACGGTAAACGGAGCATCCAACAGAACACTAGAGTTTGATTATCGAACAGGGGACTTACTACCTGAGACGGCGTGGATTCAAGACTATGAACCGCCTCCCGGTTCTCATTGTGTACGACTTGAAAAGATAATGGTCGTACTCGGTGCGTATGACGGTTCGGTAGGGGCGGTATCGCTACCGAACTACTTTGAATCGTACAACCCGTTTCATCTTATCTACTTTCCCGAACCCGTTACGGCGGTACTCTCACGGCAGATAGACAACTTTGCATTTGTCGCGTGTAGAAACTCTATCCATACGCTTCAGTATGTAGGTTATCGAGGCGATGACTTGCCTAGTGCGACGATAACTACTATTACGCCAGAGGTAGGAATCCAGTACCAGCACAATTGGGCGATGGGCGGCGGAATGATCGCTATGTTCCTCGACGGAGCGGGGATAGCGAGAATGACGAACGGCGGAGAAATAGACTTTGAGTTTGGTAAGGAGGTCGCGTATCTCACGAGAAGCTGGACGCCCTCTGCTACAAAAGTAGCGTTCAACCCAACTACAAGGTCGTTCGTGTACGGCAACGGCAACGTCAGTGTCTCCTACTGCCTCGAATCTCAAACGTGGGGAGCACCTGTTTACAATTCCGATGCGGGAATAACGGGAACGTGGCTGGCGGGGATCAATGCTCAGGGAGTGTTATACGCCTCACTCGAAAACGGCGGTACTGCGACATCCTACATCTACGATGACAACACATCTACTACAAGGATGCCGACCGTATCAATCGGACAATGGGTGTCAGGCGGAACGGGAAGAGGCAATGCCATCTACGAACTTGCCGCCGCGATAAGACAGGGCAACAGCACCGAACCTGTGATAATCGGGCTGCATAAGAATCTATTCCCTACGACGCTCAGAAGTGCATCCGTAACGTCCGGCTCGAACGTTCTTACTTGCACGGGAGCGTTTACGACCGCATACACGGGTCGATGGGCGGCGGTATTCGGTACGGACATAGGCGGGGCGGGAGTCCATTACCTCATCGTCAGGTTGACCTATGCCTCCGCAAATACGGCGACAATGACGAACGTGACCACAGGCTCTAACGTCAATGCCCAAGCAAGCGTATCCAATATGCTCGTGCTTGTAGGGGATTATTTCAAGGCGATCACTCCGACAGCGAACATCGAACAGCACCTAGCAAACGCACGTCCCGCACTTCAGGATTGCAGGTCGTTTTGTGCTTCGCTATGGATGCCGACAGATGCCTCACAAGGCTCGTGCTATCAGATCGAACTTTACGGCAATCCGCACAGGACTTCTAACGTAGGAGTCACGGGATGACAAAAGACCAATTCCCTATCAATTCTCAAGAGGCACGACTGCTCATATCGGAGTTGCAGTCTCGCGTGGAATTTTTGGGCGGGGCAGTCTCGAATCTTCAGGGGCAAGTCTCGAAGATACCTTTGAATCCCAACGACACAGGAGCTACGCCTCAAGCCGTCAATCAGATATACAACGGTTCGTTTTCTCACTCGGTAAATTCCTGGGCGGATTCAGTCGCGGCGGATAACGGCAGATACGAGTGCGCGTGGTTCTATTCGCATCCTATCCAAACAGGGCAAGCGATGTTCAAGAACAACCAGATTCTCGGACAAGCTACTTTAACTCTAGGCGTCGTCTCTACGGGTGCGGAAACAATAACGATAACGGGTCACGGATTGCAGACGGGAACGGCGTTCACGCTCTCAGGGTCTATCCCTACTCCGTTAGCGGCGGGTACTGTTTACTTTGTTATCAGGGTAGATGCGAACACGATCAAGGTTGCAACGAGTTACGCCAACGCAGTAGCAGGGACAGCCATTGATCTAACATCAACAACGACAGGCGGAACGCTCTCGTACAATTACACGTTAAAGGACGACAGTTCGACTACCTACTCGGCGGCATTCTCGGATTGGGACATTCCCACAGGAACGGCACGATTCAATCCAGACTTCGATATATCGTGTTTCCTTCCCGGCAACAACATCGAGGCGGGCTATCCGTATTACGCGGTGTTCTCTATCGCGAAAGTCTCTCAGTACATCTACGCTCAAAGCGATATAAGGATTTTTGCAGGGCTGTATGCTTACTCGACATCCGGCACAAGCTGGGATTGGATCGGCGGGGACTTTGAGGTAACGGCTGAGGTCTTAGGAACGGTCGCTACTCCAACATCAAGGGAGTACAGAGTCCTTGCTCAGACGAACAGAGGGTTTTCGGTATTATCTACCACCTTAACGGTCGCGTCCGCACCGAGCGATACGGATTTTACGAACGGTGCAAGGGTGTTTCTTTCGTGGCCTCGCGTTCTCAATTACGGCATCACGAGCTATTCCATATATCGCAACACGGGAGGCACGTACAGACTCCTGCAAACAATATCTTCAGGGCTTCAGCAGTACATCGACAATAACGGATTTCAGAGTACGGCGGTAGGCTGGCCCTCAGCGGATTTTAACCGCCTTGTTGCATACACCGCAACAGGCGACAACGTAGTAGCTACATTGCCCTATGAAGGCTCTCCGTTAAATGAGGGATGGGCTGTGTTGCCGTTCGCCCTCAAAGTCCCGACAAACTACGACAAGACCGACACTGACCTAGATAAAGGTCAATGGCTTCGCGTCGGGCTGAACGGGCAACTCGATCTTAGAGTAACGAACTGTGAGATAAACGTCCCCGTTCCCGGCACTATCGAGATAGTCTCCACAGCGGGACAATTCACTTCTGATCTTGTTGGGCTGACTATCATCGTCACTAAAAAAGGCTACGAAAACACTACGACCGTATCAGCCTATACAGACCCGAACACGATAGAGGTAAATCTTCCCCTGCCGGATTTTGCGGACGGCGACATTGTAACAGTGGTCATTGTCGAGGGTGCTCCCGCCCACGCATTATCGGTTGACCTGATGCACCTTACCTATATTTCCGGTGCGGGATTCTCGCCCAACGCAGAGGACATATCCGCAGATCGAGGCATCCCCGCCGCCACACCGAACGGCACGACTCAGGACGGCCCGCCTCCCGGACAGCCACCCGGCGATGGTGACGGCTATCCCGTGGATACGTGTCTGTATGAGTTTGAGATGGTGGAGAGCGAGAACGGGGAGATTCCCGCTATTGACCTTGCTATCGGTATGAGATTGCCGAACGGTCACGGCGGTTTCAATGAGATAAATAGTGTTAAACGTGGTGTAAACGATGTGTACTACATCGAAACAGAGAACGGATGCTCACTGTTAGCCACTCCGACCAAAAAGATATTCGTCACGAAAGAGGAGAAAAGAGCACTCGACTTCTTAATGGAAGGCGACGAGATAATGACATCTATCGACGGTCAGTTAGAACCGTCAAGGATCGCGATAAAGCACCTTGCAAAGAAGAGGGTCGTGGTAGTCCAGATCGGACTTACCCCCGAACATTCTTTCTTAGCAGGGTCAGGAAAGGGACGCATCTTGGTCAGCAATGAGAAAGACCGCGACCCGATAATCGTGGTTTAAGGATAGGTTATAATAGCTATCAAGGAAGGTTATAGGTAACGATGGGGAAGCGCCAGCAAAAACAACAGCAACAGATGTTCGACAGGATGTTCGGTCTGCTAGAAAAGCAGATCGCGGCATCGCAACAGAGAAGCCCTTACGAGGAAGCATGGCTAAACCAGTTTAACAAGACGCAACAGTTCCTCGACTCGAAGGATTATCGCAACCTCCCCACCGGAGTAAATATAGATTTGCTCGGTCAGTCCGAGAATAACCGTATGCGTCAGATGATGATGGGACGCAATGACGGACAGGCCACTCAGGGCACAATGGGACGCATCGGACAGACCCAAAAGATGTTGCTCAATGACCAGGCCGCAAGGGACTGGAGCGGTGCATACGAGCAAAAGGTGGGCGACCTTATGAACCGCCAACTAGGAATATCTCAGGCGGGGCAAAGTGCTCACTCAAACCGAATAGGACAAGGACTATCAGGCTATTCGTCTGCTTTAGGATTGATCGGACAGCGACCAGAGGTTAAGGGAGGATTTTGGGGCGACCTACTGAAAGGATTGATCCCCGGAGCCGCACAGGCCGCTATGAGCTTCATCTAATGCGTACAGAAAACCCAAAATCGTTCATCACGAGCTTTGCCTTTAAGGTGAAGGAGCACAACCGTTGGATGGACAGACAGCTTACCAATGCATCCGTCATTCTCAGAAAGAGATTAAGAGACTTGAACGACGACGACAGGACGGGCGTGTATTCGCCTATCACGGGCAACTGGACGACGATAGACCTGTCCGGCATCTACTCGTGGAACATTGTTAAACCGACTATCAGGGCGAACACAAGTGCATTGGCGACGGCGAACGTGAAGATAGATGTGCGTCCGAGATTCACGAAAGACTCCGAAGCACAGATGTCGGCGGAGGTCTGCCAATCGGTCTTAGAACAAAAAGAACGTGAACAGTGGACACAGCAATTAGAGGAATATCTCGCTAACGAGATGCAAGTCGGGCCGGGCGTGTTTCTGCACGTTGGCTACAATCCGCAGAAAGTAAGGAAGCACTCGCTGCCACAATGGGATGAAGTAGAGGTCACAAGCGGCGGGATCGCCGTATGCCCTCAATGCGGAACTGAGACCGCGTTCGAGGAAGTAGGAGAAGCCGTATGTCAGGAGTGCGGTTCTCCGGCAGTTATCGAACAAGAGCCTCAGACAAATAAAGTTCCCGTACCGACCGGATTTCAAGAGTTTACGACAGGATGCTCTGAGACAAAAGCGTTTCCATTCTTTGAGTTTCGTGTGGACGAGATAGCCACGCAGGGAGGCAATCTAAAGGCCGCGAAATGGATGGAGAGGCATTACCTTGTTCCGTTAGACGAACTTGAACTAGAGTACCCTGAAAGTGCCGAAGGAGTAAGAAACCAAGCGGGTAATTGGAGTTATCCCCTGAAATGGGCGTACACGCTCAAGACAGGCAGGAGCGTCCCCATTGACTACCCAACGGATATGCCCGTAGAGGTTCGGGAAGTAAGGGATATATGGCTTACTCCGTCGCTGTATCTCAACATCAAATTAGACGACGATCTTATCTTAAAGAACAAGGACGGCAAGGTAAGGTTCGGCGTCAAGAAGGATCAGACGTTCGCTGAATGTGTTTACGAGGGTAAGACTTTCGACGAACCGCCTGTGCTATGCTTTAGGTTAGTTGGAGATGAATTGATAGACGTTTACCCGTCTGATTTTAGAGAAGAATACTTCTACATTTCGTTTCTCTCCAACCCTTCAGCGTTCTGGGGATTATTTGCGAATGAGCTAATCACTCTGCAAGACATAGTTAACTATATGTTGACTATTCAGATGTACCACATTCGCCGGAACGCAATCACAAGCATCGTTTACAATCGCGGTTCATTCGACCCCGAATCCTTCAGCGAAGATCTAATACCTACAAAACAAAACCTCCCTCACGATGTACCTATCAGTGCTCAGTTTGGTGTTATCCCCGCATTGACGCTCTCGCAAGAGCCTATGCAGATGCTACAAGCTGTAATGGCGAGTAAGGGGGACATTACCCAAGTTCAGCCCGCAATGGTCGGTGAGACGCAGCCCGGACAGCCGTATGCCGCACAGCTATTGCAGAAACAGCAGAGTCTTGGACTGCTTTCCCAGGCCTCATTGTCTAAAGCTAACGCCAAGACAGAATGGGCAAAGAGGCAGTTAAAACTTGCCCAAGAATACTGGACTGACGAGGATACAGAAGAATTATTAAAACTCAATGGCGAATGGACGGAAGATACTATTCAGGCGTTCCTTCATTGCGATATTGAAAGCGACCTTATCATTGATTTCGCCACCGGAAGTGAAATTCCCACTACCTTAATGGAGAGGGAATTGAAGCTGCGACAGACCTTGACCGACCTTATGGGACTTGCACAGGTCGATCCGTCCTTTGTTAAGCCTGAGACATTGAACGAGATACTTACCGAGATTCTGCAAGCGGGTGGAATTGACCTCGACATCAATGATACCGAAGCCGATCTTAGACTCGCGGAATCGAGGTACGACAAGCTGGTAGAGATAGTACGGCAGAACGATGTCAAAGACCCCGACCCCGATGTAAACAAGATGTTTGCTCAGGCAGTCCTGCAATCGCCGTTCTTTAAGCCAATGCCTATCGAGGGGCATAAGACGATCATAGGCTTCTACTCCGACAAACTCAGACAAGAGGCCGCGAAGAACGAACCGGATTATCTACTTATCACCTGTCTTGAGGGAATGATAGCAATGCAGATGCAGAGTGCCGTTCAGCAGGGACAATTGGAAGTCGGTATGCAGATGGCTATTCAAGCCCCGATGATGCAGCAACAACAGCAAATGCAGCAGGAGCAAATGGCTCAGGAGCAGGCCGGAGCGGAAGCACAAGCACAGCGAGAGGCAGAGGCAGGACAAATGGCATCTCAGGAAGCCCAAGCGGACAGGGATATGCAAAGGGAATCGCAGATGCTTCAGTTAATGGACAAGGACGAGGATCGAAAGCTGAAGCGGGACGAAATGAAAAGCAAGGAACGCATCGCAAGGAAGGTAAAGAAATGAACTTAGGTAAAATTCTCTCATCGTTTGCAAAGCACTATAAGCCCGGTCACGGCGGGTTTGCTCTTAACAAGCCCGTTAACAGCAATGGTGTGACGGAGCAATCGTTTTCAGGCGTACAAGTCCCGATGCAGAATCAGGCAGGCAGCCAATTCATCAAGAACGCTGACCCGCAGACGATGTATCGTACGCGGATGAACGCGGTCGAGGGCAACCCCTTGAACTTTATTGGCGATATGGGCACGAAACTCGGCGGCGGGGAGAACGGGCGTGTCGAGATTTCGGGCGGACACGAACAGATGCATGATCTTAGCCAAAAGGGAATGGATGAATCTAAACGAAAACTATTTGACGTTGCCATTAAAGCCGCACAGACTGGTCAAAGCGGGGATTATGCCACAGACGGAACTTTTTTGGGCGACAGCTCAGGGTCAAGCGGTTCAGAGGTTGACGGAGGTACGGATTGGGATACTTGGTCAAGAGAGGTTGATGCGGGACTGCGTACGCCGCCGTTTGTTTCCAGTCCGGGATGGGAGGCCGCAAGACGGAGGCAGTATCTACCTCCTATGGCGACACGTCCGCGAGTAGCGCCAAACGCTACGGGCAATGTCCCGGTCGATCCCGTGCAGGCGTATCCCGCTCAAGGACAGGGATTCGACGGTGCGTATCCTACCGAGATGTCACCCGCAGAGATAGCTAAACCTATGTCAGGAATGGGTGCGGCACTTGCCAAGACCAAAGGGGAAATAAACCGCAGAGAGGGCAAAGACTTTAGAAAGGGCGGGGCGGACTACGACAAAGACCACAACATCAAAGACGCTTTAAGAAGCTTCGGATTAGGGGCATTGCAATCATTAGCACAAGCTGACCCGTCGAAAGAGAGTATCGGAATGATGCTCGGCAGGGGACTTGGCGGTGGCATATCCGGTGGAGTAGCGGGAGCATTAGACCGCAACGCTGATGAGAAGTTAGGCAACAAGATAGCTTTGGGCAACTTGTATCAGGACTACGCAAAGCAGTTGGGCGTACAGGATGCGGAGTTGGGTATCGCTAAGAAGAAGAAAGACATCGAGAACATTGACGTTGATAATGATCGGCTCAAGCAAAAAGCCGAAGATGATGTTGAACTAAGAACCATTGAACAGCAGATACGCAGAGACAGGCTGACGTTCGATAAAGAGAAGGCGGCAGAACTCGCACAGCTTCGTCGGGATCAGCTTGAGTATAGAAAAGAGGGCGACACGAAGCGATACGCTCAGACGCAGGCGAGAATAGACGAACTCACCCGCCACAACAAAGTGATGGAAGGGCAGGGTGAACGTAAGACCCAAGCCATAGAATCACGGGCAAAAATGGCAGCTGATAAAGCGAAAACATCAATACCCGCTCAATCCAAACGCAAAGGTGTACTTACCGACGCCCAGATAATCAAGATAGCTACGGGCATAGATGATGATTTTAACAATGGTAAAATAGATGAAGCCACGTATAACGCCCGCATCAATCTAATGCTCGAAGGTATCAATGGACGGAATAGATGAACTCATAAAGCTCTACGGAGCGGAAGAGCCTAAAAGAACCCTCGCACCTAAAGAGAACGATAAGCAGTTTCGTGACTTCTTTACGCAGAAAGGGTTTAAGGTAAACCGCACCTTTGGGAAGGCTATCAATAAAGGTTCGCTACATCCTTACGGACTTGCGGCGGATATTGATTTTAACGGCAAGTCAGACGATGAGATAGGCGACCTTGTAGAGTCTGCGTTACAAAAGGGCTATCGTGTGTTTGATGAACGGGTCCCGCAGAAGGGCGTAAAGCAGACTGGCCCCCACCTCCACTTCGAGCGAAACAACGGTGACAAGCCGAGTGCGTTCTTAAACGGACGGTACGGCAAGCGTGACCTTAAATATCTTACCGACCTCGACAATGCAAGATTAGGCAAGGGCATAGCACCGTCTAAAGGAGAAACGTTAGATGACATTATCAGCCTTTATACCCAACCGTCTCCCACCAACCCCGTCAATCCTCCGAAGGTCAATATTCCCGCTCCTGAGTCGCCTGATACTATCGCCGCTCAGATACAGAGCACACTTGACCCTAATAGCCCGAAGAAGGGCACGTTACTTACGCCCGGCGAACAGATACCGACGCTGGGCGGATTGCAGGTCATTGATGTTCCAGAGGGCAAACTAGCCGTCAACCCCGCAAAGGGACAGCCTCGAAGCCTAGCAGAAGCTATCGGCAAGGTTCAGGACGTAGGCAGCAACACAAGGGGAATGACGGTGTTGACGACCGATGCACAGGGCAACGAACTAAGTGCATCTATTGTCCGCGATCCGAAGGCCGCAGCGGAACAAGTAAAACTTGACAAGCAGATGTATCCGCAAGCGGTGAATCACGAGTTACTGCCTTCTGAGGAAGTAGCAAGACGTAGGGCGGAGATAACCCGCAATCCGTTTCAATCGCCTGATGCAAGGCAGTTCCCTTGGTCGATGATGTTGCCGAACGAAATGCCCGAGACGCAGGAGAGCATTCGTGATAAACGGGAATGGGAGAAATGGGGGCCTGTCTATCGACAGTTTCTTGTGGATGAGAAGTTAGAGGATTCGCCGGAAGCATTAAAGCGTTTTAATACTAAGATGCAGGCACTTTCCGCGACACAACGCGAAAAGACACGGAAGGTCGCCCGTAAATCAAATCTCGACGCTCAGGTCGGATCAGAAGAAAAAACCTATAAGTTTGATGAGACTGGTGTATTGGCGCTTGAGAACGGTAAAAAATTATTTGTAGATAACTCTAAAGAAGTCCCCGTAGACACTACACGCTTTCGTGATGACGAAGGCGAAACCTATTTATTTGATCGCACCACCGGAAAGTTACAAGACGAATCCCTGTCTGATATAGCTGATACGTTCCCGGTATCCCGCGTACCCTACACTCAGAAGGCGACTACCCCGTTACGTCAAGCTCAAGAACACCGGGCGGTACAGGTCGCCCGTGCGCTAGCGACCAAATATGGTATGAACGAGGACGATGTATATCAGTGGGTGATGCAACGTGGCTTTACTGATCCTGAGGCGTCAAAAGCCCAAGGACGAGATGTTCCATTACCTGAAGATAGGTACTACGAATCCGATGCACAGGGACTTATCAGAAACCAAACGAACTATAACCGACAAGGATCGTCAATAGGTGCTCCCGGAACTAAACCACCAACAGGGGAGATTAGTTCCTCTGATACACACAGCCTGACCCGCAGACAAATGCGGGAACTAGAAGCCTTCACGAGTGAGCAGAAGGCCAAAAGAGAGCAGGCCGTTCTCAAAATGATAAGCGAAGGCCGTGAACCTGATGCGGAAACACTTCGCAGTCTAGGCGTTTCTTTAAATGAATTGCGCAGTAAGCAATATGACGAGTTTGAAATGGCCCGTGTAAAAGGCCGTGTCAACCAAGCGGATATAGACAGGTTTAAGGCGGAGTATCGGTCTCAAGGAAACGACGAACGATTAGCAGAACTCAAAGCTCTGCAACGCAAGGGGATCGGTGGAAAAGAGGTGTCCACAGAGATCGCTAATTATGAAAACCGCCGCCGAGAAATTGCGGAAGAAGTTCGTAAATACGGCGGACTGTTCAAAGAGGGAGGATATGCCGAAAAGAAATATGGATATGCTCCGCAGACGCAGACGCCGGAAGATATTGACCGAAAAGTAAACGCACAGATAGCTAAAGAAATTCAGGCCTATGGTTCGATCACGGCATTTGTCAATAAACAGAAAAAAGCGGAAGCGGAAGAGAGGGCTAGAATCGAACGCATTAAGAATGACCCAACCAGTAAAAAGGTATTTGAGTATGTTAAGGGGTATTCAGCGGGCGTGGCGGGATCTGCGGTTGAAGGAATCGGTGATCTCGTTAAAGGTTTCCCTATTTGGACGAAACCTGTTGCTGATTATATTGATTCGCTTTTTGGCACTAACCACAGAGACTTAAAAAACCATCCGTTCACACAACTTGGTCAAGGTATTAAAGACGCCGGACAGTTTATAAGGGACTGGCAGTCCCGCGACTATCAGAAAGAGTTTTGGGCCGGGTCTGTTCCTCAGGGTCTGGGATCAAGCATTGCTTTTATGCCCGCCGCCGCGGGCGGACCTCTTGGCATCTCGTTGTTCGCAACAATGCAGATGACGGGCAGTTCCTACGATGAGGCCATTGAAGCGGGGGCTAAACCGGAAACCGCCGAAACGTATGGTCGCTTAGTTGGTGGACTTCTTGGGTGGACGGAAAGGTTCGGACTTGGCGAATCATGGCAGCGTTTGATTAAAGGTCAGGGCGGCCAACGGATCAAAAGCATTTTACTGAACGGGTTAAAGGAGTCCGCCGAAGAAGTGTTTGTGAACGAATTGCCACAATCACTCGGACAAAACTACTTGGCAAAATTAACCTTTGACCCCGCAAGACAGTGGGATAAGGGTTTGGCTGACAGTTTGGCTGCGGCGGGAGTGTCGGCTCCTGTTGCATCCATTCTGATTAGCGGACTTCTACATATCAAGCATCGTCGTCAAATAGCTCAAATAGTTAAAGACGATATGGTGAACGGTGGGCCTCTGGTGCGAGATTTCGGAGAGGGGGGCGTGTTCGTTTCCGGTAAACAAATCCAAGTCACGAAGGAACTTGAACCGTTATTGCAAAAACACCGGGAGTATCAGAAAGAGATACAAACCGGATTCGATGATATTAAAGAGGCGAAAAAACGTAAAGAAGCGGCGAAATTCAATGATAAACCTAGATATGACCGAATAATTGATAATATTCGACGAGAGCAGTTACGGGTAATGTTGGAACAGCAAAAGGTGGCGGGTGCTATTGCCCGTCTATCAGGATCAGTTCCTTCTATTGTCGAACAAAAAGAGAGCGCAGAAAAACAGACCCAGACCCAACGGACAACACTCAAACCCCTAAATGAAACAAAAGCCCCGTCTGCACAAAAGTCCGCACCTGTGGCTCCGACTCCATTGGCGAAAGATACGCCTGTGGAAAGCGAGGCTGAACCAAAGGATGTAGATTCACTGCTTCAATACTATGACAAGCCTGTAAACGACCTTATCCCCGAAGCACCGTTGCGGCCATCTACGCTAGAGGGTGCAAAGAATCGGATCAAGGAAGTAGAGGAACAAAGGGATGTTGCAAGACGCGAGGCAGAAACCGATCCATTAACAGGGGTAGCGAATAGAAGGGCACTTGACCGAGCACTACCAACTGCTGAGGCTGATGCGAACACATCTGTCATCGCTTTTGATGCGAACAACTTTGGACAAGTGAACAAGGTCGAGTCGCAAGAAACCGGGGACAGGGCTCTGATAGAAATCGCCCAAGCCCTAACGAAGGCGGCAGGGGAATTCGGGAATAATCGAGTGCTACGTCGCGGCGGCGATGAGTTCGTTATTTTAGCGAACAAGAAAGATGCAGAGAATATTCGTCAACGTGCTGAAGAAATCTATGGGACAAAGCGTTATGGTGATGTCGCCGTGTCGATTTCTGGTACAATTGCGAATACTTTCAATGAAGCAGACGCTGAACTGCAAACCGTGAAAAAGTCACGGAAGGCTCAAGATTTTCTTACGGGTCTTGGAGAACGCGGGTCTGAGATCGTCGATGTTGACACCCTTTCGCTTGCGGAAAGAACGCCGCAAATTTCCCCGAACGATGCCAAGAGCTTCATTGACCTGACCAACAGTGAAACCTTCTCGAAGCATGGACTCCGCTCGCTCGATATCCCAAGTCAGGCGGTTGTGCTCAAGGTTATGAGAGAGAGCATCCGTAATCTCAAGATTCGAGATGCGGTTGTCGAGCTTGTTCCCATTTCGGTGGTGAACAACCTCCTCAGTGCGAAGCGGTCTGCCGATGTGCAACTCCATGACAAGGCGGTGCTCAAGGACGATCCTTCCTCCAAACTTGAAGCGACGATACCCATCAGCATCGATAGTGCCGACACGCTTGTGCGTGCCATAGCAAGCCTTGCTACAGAAAACAAGACCGGATTTACTCCGGCTAAGAATGTTGCTAACTCTAGTAAATTGAACCGAACAGGTAAAGCAAGTAAAATGAAAGGGCATGGCGTTGATACCTCAGATATTAACGTTGTGTCGGGCGAGTCTGAGTCTCAATCAGGCTTGCCCTCATCTAGTATTTTACCACAAGCCGCCTCCGACACAAAGGCGGGCAAAGTAACCCAAGAATCTGCTAAGGAAAATTTTGCACAAAGTACCGAAAAACGTACCTTATCGCAAAAAACTACTATTCGGGTTGGCGACAGTATCACGGTAAAAGGACAGCGTTATAAGGTTAACAAGATTTGGGAGGATGGCGAGACGTGGGTATCGTATGGACGAGACGGTTCAACTAAGTTTACCCCAGAAGAATTAGCGGACGCAGGGTATCAGACGGAGGCAGACAAGCAAGCGCAGGCGGAAACATCCAAAGTAACCCAAGAATCTGCTAAGGCACAGGCGGAAAGTAAACCGCAGACTGAAACGAACAACGATATTGAAGCGTTACCTCCATCGCAACGAGTGACCCCCGAAGATT
>OFRG01000225.1_pt1 | contig 24500 bp, 29 predicted proteins | sample 1543071 | NCBI WGS metagenome assembly OFRG01 (sample SAMN07774222, study PRJEB24372) | wastewater metagenome | isolation source: WWTP Verbania (Effluent) | place: Italy: Verbania | collected 2015-12
GATAAACCCTAAAAAGAGTGGGTGCGGGGAAAGTGGACGGGACTTAAACTCTGGGTGGAATTGACTGGCCACAAAATAAGGGTGATCCTTGAGCTCAATAATTTCGACAAGTTTTCCATCTGGGGTTGTGCCAGAAATAACAAGCCCTGCTTTTTCTAGTTGTGCTCTGTATGCATTATTAAACTCATAACGATGACGGTGGCGCTCAGAAATTTTGCTCGCCCCTAGTGACTTAATCCACTTGCCAGCCACGTAAGCTTTTTCCGTTTTAGTCCCGCGTTTAATTACGCAGTCCCAAGCCCCAAGGCGCATAGTTGCACCATATTCACGGTTGAGAAGTTTTTTTTCTTGATCTGGCATTATATGAATTACCGCGTGCTTGGTTGTGCCGTCAACTTCTGTAGTATTGGCGTTACGAATTTTGGCTACATGGCGCGCAAATTCAATTGTGGCCATTTGCATGCCGTAACACAAACCTAAATAAGGAATTTTATTAACCCTTGCATACTTAATAGTTTCAATCATGCCTTCTGTTCCCCTACTCCCAAAACCACCTGGAACAACAATCCCGTCAAAGTCGGCCAAAACTTTTTTGGCTCCATGGTTTTCGACTTCTAAGCTTGAAACCCAGTGCAGGTTGGTACGCACCCCATTGGCCCAGGAGGCGTGTTTAATGGCCTCTACTACTGAGATATAGACATCAGCGAGCTGGTAAGCCCCTGTTTCAAAATACTTACCTACGACAGCTATATTGAGCTCCTTTTTATTATTTCTGACACTGGTGATTCGCTGAACTAATTTTTGCCATTCCTTGGTATTTTTCTTTTTTAAGGGCATCCCAAACTGATTTAGAATTTTATCAGTTAAGCCTTGGCTTTCGAAACTAAGTGGTACACGGTAGATGCTGTCGACATTTGGGGCCGCAATAATATTGTCTTTTGGAATGTTAGTGGTCCACGCCAAAGTTTCTTTGCGTCGATCATCAAGCGCTTTTTCTGCTCGGCCAATCAAAAAATCGGGTTGGATGCCAGAAGAAATTAATTGTTTTACCGAATTTTGCACAGGTTTAGATTTCATTTCTCCAATGCTTGGCGGGGTTGGTAAGTAGCCAACATGAATATGTAGGGCATCGCGTCCGTCACGATACTTCATAATTCGGTTTGCTTCTATAAATAAAATATTTTGATACTCGCCGACAGTTCCGCCAATCTCACAAATAACAAAGTCGGCTTTTCGTTTTCGAGCCGCTTGTTCCAGACGATTTATAATTTCTTCGGGAACGTGAAGAGCGACTTCCACATCTTCGCCTTCGTACTCAAAATTTCGTTCTTTTTGGATTATTTTCTGGTAGAGTTGCCCGTTAGTTACATAGTTGGCGCCAGAAAGATCAGTGTTCATAAAGCGCTCATAGTTGCCCAAATCTTGGTCTGTCTCCATGCCATCGTCTAACACAAAAACCTCGCCGTGTTCTTGAGGGCGAATGGTGCCCGCATCAACATTTAAGTAGGCATCACATTTTACTGGGGCTACGGTGTATCCTCTGCTTTCAAGAAGCATGGCGATTGAAGATGTCGTGACTCCTTTTCCAACACTGGAAATTACCCCTCCCGATACGAAAATAAATTTAGTCTGTAGTTTTTTGGCTTTGCGTGGCTTGACGTGGTAGGACATGAGGTTATTTGCTAAATTTTAATGATTTTAGTATGGTATTGCCAATAGGACTAGCGGAGTCATTCTCAGTAATTCTTATAGTGTAGTATTCTGTTTTGTTTTGTGCGCAAATCGCAAAAACTTTTCCTCCCGCATCCCCCAACCGCTTCCCAGAGCCGTAATAAATTGTTGTTAAACTACCAGCGATATTCATTTTTAGGGGGTTTGGAATATCATCACCCTCTGCACATTGTGGGGCTATATATCCAGTTGGATCAGTTGCATGGTGAGCACTGAGTTCAATGTAATATTCACCAGGTTTTAGAGTAATTCTATCAACATCTGGATCATAATTTTGGATTCTAGCATATAAATCTTTGCCGTTGTCTTGAATGTTTCTGCTTTGTAGCAGGCCATCAGTGGGATGTTGAAAAGAAAAACCGTAGCTTGTGTTGTTATAAGTTTTTAAAGTAGGATCTTGGAAATTATTAGCTCCCCTGTTAAAGGAGATAGAGTCAATAAAACTTTTTATAGTTGTTTGTAAGTTCGTATTCTTATCTTCGGCTATAGTGTTCGCAATAGAAATTACTAAAGTTATGTAGTGATTTTTTTGGTTTGCCAAAGGGATATTTATGTAGTAGTCTGTTCTAATTTTCTCTTGCCACCATGGATTATCGGTCTCTGCTCCAAACGTTTGTCTGTTTTTATATCCTACTAGTTCTGAGCTTAATTTTTCAGGGCTTATTTTATTTGCATATCCGATTAAATTAGATGGGCTTATATCTGTCAGCGCCATCACAATCATGCCCGGTGGTTTATCTAAGGTTTGATACTCTTCTTGTGTGCTAACAGATTTTGGGTCTAGAGCTAATGCGACAACACTTTTTCCACTTAAATCGTAACTTGTGCGGCTCGTGTATTTTGCAGATTGCCAATTTATAGGGACTCCATAAGAAATGCCGTAGTCAGAAATATCGTAACTTTGATTCATTTCGGGAACATTCTCGAGTATTTGCTCGGGGTTTGTAAATGACTTTTGGCGAAATATGCACTGTTCTGGATAACTCGTTAAAATTTTGCCAGTAGCTTCAACACATTCGGCAAAATTGTTAGCGTCTCGAAACCAATATTTCGCTGAAATTCCTCGAAAGTAAAAACTAAACCCAGCAATAATGAGTACGACGATGGCGACAGAAACAATAACTAGAAGCGATTTTTTATTAATGTCCATTTAAGTTACTTTAGAAATTTAAAGGTTTCTAAGATCGCCACATTCTCCCCTGCTCCGCTAGCCGTAACAGTGTAGTCTGCATTCTTTGTTTGAACACAAAATGTTGGGATCATTGTTCCACCAACAGGAGAATTCCCTAAATATCCAATACGGCTATTAGCTAGGTCTTTTGTAGTTGCATTGGAAACAAAAGTTTTGCATGTGCCACTAATTTTCCTGCCTAACTTATATTCGTAAACAGAAATTTCAATTTTGCTTGACCCACTGTCAGCAGTTGTAGTGATTACTGTATAGTCTCGTTTGCCGTCGTCGCTGGTTTTAGCTGAACCATCAGGATATTTTAGCTCAAACCCAAATTTTGTAAAGGTTTTCCAGTCTTTGAGTGAAGGCGTGGCCTCAGTTGGAGTAGCTACTGGTGCAAGAGTTTTGAATGTAGAAACAATGTTATCAGCTTGACTGAATAATTCTTGGGTAAAATCCTTTGGATAATCCGTTGATTTGTCTACTCTAGTATAAGCAAATACATATTTTTCATTTTTACCAATAATAGTATTCTGCCCTGCGGTTCCTTTGCTAAATAAACACTCGCCCCAAAAAGTATCTGGTTTGGTTTGGCAGAGTTTTTCCATTTTTTCCGCTTCCAAAAGTGGTGTGGCACTAATGTATATCACAGACACAGCAGAGTGATTAGCTTTAATATAGGTCTCATCGGTTGTCGGCATATTGAGTGCAACTGAAGCGATACCGGTTTTAGCATCCAGATTCTCGGTTACTGTGTAATCTTTCCAAGACTCAGGAATTACAAGCGCAAAGCCAAGTTTTTCGTTGGAATAGGTAGCATATGGTGCATCTTTTTCCCCGCTTAATGTAGAGTCTTCAACAAGTTGTTGGGCTTCATTAATGTAGCTTTTGTCTTTATAAACACAGCGTTCGGGAAATGTTTCTTGGATTTGGCCGTTAGCTGCTTTGCACTCGTCAAAATTAGTAACACTAATACTTTGCTTCGATTTCCAAAACCAGAAGCCGGCTCCAAGTATTATAATTAACAGTACAATAGAAATGATCCAGCCCCAGGGTTTATGTTTTGGGATGGTTATGGGGTCTGGTGAGATTTGAACAACAGCTGATTTTGCTTTTGGCATTGTAAATAAGTTAATTAATTTTATGTTTTTAACTTTCTAAGTTAACTTTAATTTTTGTAGTAAGTCCTCCCCCTAGTTTAACAGTAATTTCATGCAACCCTAAATCTTTTAAACCATGCGGGACAATGAACTGAGATTTATCTAAAGAAGAGTTTAACTTTGTGTTGACAGCCTTGGCGATTTCTTTTTCGTGGACTCCTCCAAATATTTGGCCTTTATCCCCTACTTTAACTTGAAGCCTAAATGTTCTTTTTTCTAACTCTATTTGCAAGCTATTTTTTCTTTTTCGCGCGCAATTTTGGCAGAGGCTTCCTTACTTTCTTTTACTAGCTTACTTTGAATTTGGCTAGTTACAATCACAGCCAAACCTTTGGCTAGAAGTAAGTTTTTAGCATAGCCATCGCTAACATCCTTAATTTCCCCCCTCTTCCCAACTTTAGCCACGTCTTTTGTTAGAATAACTTTCATACCGCTGTTTTAGGTAAATTAATGTCAAAATGCCAAAGAATTTTTACAAATAAAAAAGCTCCCAGACATTGAGAGACCTTGGGGCTCTTTTTTAGTATACCGTATTTGCCAGAATTGGCAAGACTTAGATCTTTAAGTATTTTCGAATGGCCAATAAAGTCGAAATACTACTTAAGCTAATGGATATAACTAGTTGCATGCCCACTAAATAGTGGAAGCGCAAGAAATCTTGAGAAAAAATGTTATTCCCAGGATTTAGGTAGCTATTGATATTGGGGATAACTTTTATAAATACTGGGATTAAGGCTAGGCTGGTAATAATGACCGCAAGCAGGCTGTACATGAGTGCTTCGACCATAAATGGCCCACGAATGTACCAGTTTGTCGCACCGACTAAGCGCATAATTTCCACCTCTTCACGGCGGTTATAAATTGTTAGTGTAATGGTGTTAAAAATAACTAAAATCGCAATTATCGCAAAAATTATTGCTAAGGCGCCCCCAAAACTGATAATAAAACGCAGGATTCTGTTTAGGCGCTCAATGATAATTTTATTATCTTCAAAGTTTACTTTGTCTATTGCTGACTGGAAGCGTTCATTTTTGAGTTGCTCGGCAATTTCTGGATAATCTTCCAGTTGGAAAGTTTTGATTTGGAGAGTTCCAGGCAGAGGGTTTTCATTCAGTTCATTTAAGGAGTCAACGATTAGAGGTTCGTTTGCATGGCGCTCTTTAAATTCTTTAAGCGCTTGGTCTGGTGAAGTATAAGTAATTTGGCTAATTTTTGGATTGCTTTCAAGTTCTTGTTTGATGGTGATAATTTGATTTTCAGCTAACCCAATTTTAAAATAAACGCTTATATCAACTCGTTCTTTAATTGAGTCTACAGAGTAGTTGGTTACTACAAACAGTAAAGTTAGCACCGAAAAAATAATTAAGGTAATGACCATAACTAAAGTTGCTGCAAGTGAAAGCCAAATGTTGCGCCAAAAGTTAGTTATTCCAGTTTTTATGACTCTAAAAAATGAAATCATTATAGTTTATATCTTCCTTTTTCTTGTTCAATCGTAATTTGACCACCTTCAATGGTAATCACGCGCTTACTAATTTTATTTACTAAGTCAGCGGCATGAGTCGCTAAAATAACTGTTGTGCCAAGCTTATTTATTTTTAAAAGGAGGTCAATGACTTCGTTAGCATTAACTTCGTCTAGGTTACCGGTTGGTTCGTCTGCTAAAAGAAGCACAGGTCGGTGTGCTAAACTTCTGGCGATGGCTACGCGTTGCTTTTCTCCCCCAGACATTTCATTTGGAAAGTTGTCTCTTTTATGAAGCAGTCCTACAAGTTCCAAAATTTTTGGAACGTCTTTGGCAATTTTTTCTTTTCGGTGGCCGCTAACTTCCATAGCAAAAGCGACATTTTCAAATGCTGTTCGTTTTGGCAAAAGTTTAATGTCTTGAAAGACCGTACCAATTTTTCTGCGTAGATAAGGCAAGTCTTTTTTTCTAATCTTTGACATGTCAATGTCGTCGATCAAAATTTTCCCACCGTCTAGCTGTTCTTCTCCAATAATTAGTTTAATTAAGGTAGATTTCCCAGCCCCAGACATGCCCACTAATGAAAGAAACTCACCTTGATTAATTTCTAAATTAATCCCATTGAGTGCTTTAGCATGGCCGTAGTATTTTACAACGTTCTCAAATTTTATCATAAAAAAGTACTAAAATAGATAGACCCGTATAGATATAATTATACCATGTTTTACTATTTAACTGTACTTTCTAAATATTTTTCAACAAAGTCGTCGAGATCTCCATTTAAAATTTTGTCGGGGTCTGTACTTTCAAAATCAGTGCGGTGGTCTTTGACCAGTTTGTATGGGTGGAGGACGTAGCTTCGAATTTGATTCCCCCATTCCGCTGACTTAAATTCGCCACGTAACTCTTTTTTTTCTTTAGCTAATTTCTCATCGTCTAAGGTTTGCAAGCGACTTCTAAGGATTCGTAGTGCAATTTCTTTGTTTTGGTGCTGACTTCGTTCATTTTGAATACTAACTTTAAGTCCAGTAGGAATGTGGGTAATGCGAATTGCTGAATATGTGGTGTTTACACTTTGGCCACCATGGCCAGAAGAAGTTGTGGCTTCAATTTTAAGATCTTTGGGGTCTAGAACAGAAGCTTCTTGCTCTTCTAACATGGGCAGGAGCTCCATAAGTGCAAAACTGGTTTCTCTTGTGTGAGCTGGATTAAAAGGGCTTTGGCGAACGAGGCGGTGCACCCCAGCTTCGCTTTTAAGATAGCCATAGGCAAATGGCCCACTAACTTCGACGGTTACAGACTTAATCCCCGCTTCCCCACCTTTGCTTTGATCTACAATTTCTGTTTTGAAGCCTTTGTTGTCACAGTAACGCAAAAACATGCGAAGCAACATTTCGGCCCAGTCTTGAGCGTCAGTCCCACCTGCACCAGCATGAATTGAAAAAATTGCATTATGATCGTCGTACTTTTTTGAAAGAAGTAGAACTAAGCGATTGTCGTTGTATTTTGCCTCAATTTCTTCTGCTTGTTTTTTTAAATACGAAAGAGTAGTTTCAGAGTCATCTGTGTTGGTTTTAATTAGATCAATGAGTTCGGCTGTAGATTTTTCCAGACCAGACCAAAAATCTACAAAGGTTTTTAAGTCGTTATGCTCTTGAGTAATTTTTTGCGCCGTTTCGTTGTCATTCCAAAACCCTTCAATTTGCATTTTGTCTTCCAATTCTAAAAGACGTTGATTTTTTTGATCAATATTTAATTTGCTTTGTAGCTCTTGGATATCAGTAAATAGATTTTCGAGTTGCTTTACTATATCGTTCATATATTTATAAAAATAGAAGGCCGCCCAGAGGGTGGCCTATCTGAAAGGGTCTTTGCAAAATCATGCCTACTGAAAATTGGTCACATCGTTTTGGACTCGATGAGGAATTTCCATTTCTTGCATGGTATTTTGAAGTCGATCGTTCCTAGGCCTGGACCGAACTTGCCATCGACTTCTCCTGCTCCGATGAATAGCACTTCTTGATTTTCAATGCTGTAGACACATCCATGGATGTGAAACTTGCTGTCGTGGATTCTGATCATCCCAGGAAGGAAATTCATACGTAGGAAGAACTTGGGCTCACCGGTTGAGTTTCTCACCCACGCGCGAATCGGCACGGCTTGGTCTATGCACTTCTGGAGATTATCCAGATCGATCTCCAAAAGAGTCAGGTGCATTGATTTTTCCTCCTAACACTAAGCTTCTATGTAAATTATACAGGTTATAATAAAAAAAAGTAAGCAGCTTTTAAGCCGCTTTTCTTGTGTAAGTCACAAAGTCAAAATCTGGGTGTGACTCCTCCACTGTTCTAGTCCAGCTATCTTTGTTAAATTCTGGGAAAAAAACATCTCCATCGTAATCATTTTTAAGCTCGGTAAGAAAGAGTGTGTCGGCTAAGTTCAGGCCTTGTTCAAAAATTCTCGCGCCGCCAATTAAAAAAACTTGCTCCTCCTCTCGCCCACTCAGGGCTGACTCTAGACTTGGATAAATTTCCACGCCATCTGCAACAGCAAAGTTTGCATTTGTTGTTATAACAATATTTTTGCGGTTAGGTAAAGGCTTGCCAAGTTTTGTAATTATAGAGTCGTAAGTGTTGCGACCCATAATAACCACGCAACCTTTGGTAATTTTGCGGAAATGTTCTAAGTCTTTTGGTAAATCCCACGGAAGAGCGTTTGACTTTCCTATGACTCGATTTTTGGCAACTGCGGCAATTAGTGAAAGCATGTTGTTATTGGTTTGGTGGAAAACTATTTTTTAATGCAATTCTACGGACCATTTCCCAAACTTTATTCGAAATCTCTTTTGGTGTTAACAAGCGTTTGTTTTCAACGCATTCAATAATTTTCATATTAGGAAAAAGGCTGGCAATTTCCAGATAGATTTGTTCTGTAATCTGAAGATTCTCCAGCAAGACTTTTGCGCCCTTAGGCTTCATTGTTTCAGGATTTTTATCTCTAGTTTGAATAAGTTGTTGAGCGGTTGCCGCTGGCATATGCAAGATAATGTTGAGATCAGGTTTTGGGGACTCAAATATGCCATACTCTAAGTTGTCGAGCCAGCGATAAAATTTGACGCGCTCACCCTGGTCACTAATTTTTGCACCTTGATGCCCAGCATTAGCAGTCACGTATCGGTCAGCAATAACCATCACTCCACTTTCTAAAGCCAGTTTAATTTTACTACTAGCATCAAAGCGGTCAACGGCATATAAAATCGAGGTGGCCTCGGGTTTAACATAGCCGTACTCTCCGGCTAAGTATTGTTGTAGTGGTCCAGATGATTTGGATTCGTATTGCGGGAATGACAAAGTAAGAACTTTATAGCCTTCCAGTTCGAGTGTTTGGGCCAGCAGGTCTGTCTGTGTGGCTTTTCCACTACCATCAATGCCATCAATTACAATTAGTTTGCCACGAGGCACAGGTTTTTTGATTGGCGTTTTTTTGCGTAGGGAAAGTTTTTTTAGAATAGCCATGGCTAAAGATTTTTTAAATTACGCATTATTTCATCGAGCTTGGCAAAAAAATCTTCGCTCGAACCGATATTTTCAATTTTATAATCAGCCTGAGCGCCAAGGGCAGGAATTCCAATTTCGGTTGGTTCTTGTTCTTGGACACGAAATTGTTCTAGACTCATTTGAGCGTCGTCAGCTTTTTCTTGGCGCTTTAAAAAACGTTGGTAGCGAATATCTTCTGGCGCGGTAATGTAAACAATTTCCGCTCCAAGTTCGTGTGCATTAACCATTTCATCTTGAAAGCGAATCCCATTGATAATAATAAATTCCGCTTTTGATTCAAGTACGCGTTTGCGAAGGGCTGCCCCTAAAATACCCGTGCCGAAAGTTTTGCGCAAGCTCATGCCCAGGTCTATCTCATTTCGCCTTGAAATTGGTAAGTCTAGAAGCCTTAAAATATCGTCTAAAATATGGCTGTGACGAACATGAAAAGCCCCGTAATTATCTATGAAATACTGGGCCGCTGTGTCTTTTCCCGACAATTTTTCGCCTGTGAGTCCGAGAATCATTAAGATAAATTTAATGTCTATTTGCTTTAGTAGTTTAGCTCAGTTTGCCCTTTAGTTCAATATCAATCTGTACTTCTAAAAAACAATATGTTATGTTAAAAAGACTTAATATAGAAAACGAATTTTTCCATGAATCATTCCTACGAAATTGAAATAAAAAGCCTGCTTGGGGCGCGCGAAAATGCTGATAAACTAATTACAGATATGAAGGCAAAAGACTCTGCTTTTGTGGCTCATGGGGCACACAAGCAACTTAACCATTACTTTGTTGGTGGTAATTTACAGGATTTATACACAAAGTTAGAAAGCTATATCCCAGAAGATAAGCGAGAGTTATTGTCAGACATTGCCCAAAAGGCTAAGGATTTTTCTGTGAGAGTAAGGTGGGCTGATGGTACTGTGTTAATTGTGGTTAAGGCTTCTGTCGACGACACCACAAGCTCTAACGGCACCGCCCGCTTAGAGTGGGAAGCCGAGGTTTCTTTGAGCATCGAAGAGTTAGATGAGTTAGTTTTAGCCGCAGGTTTTAATTATCAAGCGAAGTGGTCTCGTGAGCGTGAAGACTTTAGTTATAAAGGTGCTAATGTTAGTATTGATAAGAATGCTGGGTATGGCTATTTAGCAGAATTTGAAATGATTGCTGATGATCCCCAGGCGGCCGAGCAAACAAAACAGCAACTTCGAGAGATGATGGCTGAGTTAGGTGTTTTGGAGTTACCGCAGGACAGATTGGCACGCATGTTTGATTTTTACAATAACAATTGGGCTGATTATTACGGCACCGACAAAACATTTACTATTGAATAGTGTGTCTTCCTCCCCTGTTAAGGGGAGGTTAGGAGGGGTATTAATACCTCCCCTAGCCCCTCCTAATTTAGGAGGGGAAGCATGCGGAATATAAAAACCCATGGAAACAAAACACCCAGAGTATCAATATTTGGATTTAATGAGAGAAATTTTAGAAACTGGAGTGCGAAAAGTCGACCAAGGCACAGGTGACGCATCGTACAGTTTGTTTGGCAAACAGATTCGGTTTAATTTGGCCGAAGGTTTTCCTTTGCTTACGACAAAAAAAGTTTATTGGAAAGGCGTGCTTGAAGAGCTGTACTGGTTTATGTCTGGCAATGGTGACGTTTCTTATCTTAGCGATAAAGGTGTGCATATTTGGGATGACTATCCTTATAGATACTACAGTAAGAAAGCAGATAGCGGCGAAGTCCCAAAGCTGACCAAAGAAGAATTTTTAGAAAAATTTAAAACTGATAAGGAGTTTGCAAAAGACCATGGGACTTTGCCAAAAATCTACGGCGAGCTTTGGCGACGTTGGCCCACTCGAACTTCGGGAAAAACTATTGACCAGCTCAAGTGGGTGGTTGATGAAGTCAGGCAAGACCCGGACTGTCATAATGCTATTGTAAATTCTTGGAATCCGGAATACTTGTATGCCATGGCTGACCCAAAAGACGCTTCCCTCTTCCCTATTTGCCACAACATGTTTCAGATTGATCAGATTGGTGGCAAGCTTCATTTACAGCTCTACCAGCGCAGCGCTGATATTTTTCTAGGTGTTCCGTTCAATATTGCTTCGTATGCTTTGCTCACCATCATCTTAGCGCAAATAACCGGCTATGAACCCGGCGACTTCATTCACACATTTGGAGATGTCCATGTGTATGAAAAGCATTTGGAGCAAGCTAAAGAACAGCTAGGGCGCGAACCTAAGCCTTTACCAACAATCAAACTGGACCCTCTAGTAAAAGAAATTGATGATTTCCGACCAGAGCATGTCCAGCTTATTGGCTATGACTCGCACCCTCCTATTAAAGCAGAATTAAGTATTACTGGCGGAGCCTTTGGCAAACAACACGGCGATAACGCAAGCTTATAATTTTTATTTCTATGATCATTCCAAGTGTAGGTATTGTTGCTTTTAAGGAGAAATCTGTGTTGCTAGTGTGCCACGGTGATGCGGCCGGGCACATTACTGGCACTTATGGTTTGCCAGGTGGAAGATTTGAAGAAGGAGAAACGGCAATCCAGACAGCAAAACGAGAATTTGAAGAAGAAACTGGTCTTAGGGTTTCCGAAGGCGGTTTGACTGGTTTTCCAGAAAATATGTTCTTTGCAAAAATCCCTCGAAAAGACGGAACAATTAAAGAATTTTCGTTTGAAGTTTTTTTATGTACCAGCTTTTCGGGTGATATTTCTGGCACCGAAGAGACTCATCCAGAATGGATTGAGATTCAGGCAATGGATAGTCTAAATTTACTTCCCAATATTAAGGAAGCAGTTCAGAGGGCATTAGAATATAAAAAAAGTTTATGAAAGTAACTACTAAAAGATTTGATAAAAAACTTTCCCTACCGTTATACGAAGAAGGAGCCTCTGGTTTTGATTTTACCTGTCGCTTTGATATAACTATAAAACCAAAAACTATCGGTGTAGTTCATTTGAATATTGGTATGAAAGTACCAAGAGGCTATTTTTTGTTGATAGTACCGCGAAGCTCAACCGCTCATCGCAAAGGTTTGATGATGCCTCATTCGATTGGTGTTGTCGATCCGTATTATTCAGGCCCAGAAAATGAGATTGTGACGTTGCTTTATAACTTTACGAACAAGGTGGTTAAAGTAAAGCGTGGTGATCAAATTGTTCAAGGTCTGCTTATCAAGCACGAATTTGTTTCTTTTGATGAAAGCAAAAAACTTAAAACAACCAAACGAAAGATGTGGAAAGCTCCAAAAGTTTTAAAGTAAACAAAACCCCCGCCTTTGGCGGGGGTTTTAAATTATTTCTTATGTTTGCGGACTTCTTGGGTAAGCTTGCTGGCTAGTGGGCTTTTTTGCCCGGCGTATTTGTTATTTTTCTTTTTGTAGTATGGCACGTCCACTGGGCTTGAGACCTCTTCAAAGGTAAAGGCACAGATGCGCATGCCCGGGTATAGGGCGATTGGCATAACGCCAAGGTTACCAAGTTCCATGGTGGGCTTTCCACGCCATCCTGGGTCAAAAATAGAGGCTGTACCGTGGACAATGATTCCAAGGCGACCTAAGGAACTACGGCCTTCAATTCGGCCAAGTAGATCGTCTGCAAGCCTTAGGTCTTCAACGGTTGTGACTAATGCAAAATCCCCAGGTTGCATAATAAATGGTCTATCCCCTTTTACCACAACTTCTTCCATAATTTTGTCGGTATCAAGTGGGCCTTTGAGGTCTATGTAAGGGTAGCTTGAGTTTTTAAATACTCGAAATTTATTTCCAAGGTGCAAATCTAATGAACAGGAGCCTAACTGGACTTTTAAGTCTGGTTTTGGCGTGACTTTTATACGGCCACTGTTAAGTGCTTTTTTTATATCTCTATCAGAAAGTATCATAACAAAACCTAGTTAATAGTTACTGACTAATTTTACAGTAAAATTGCTGATAAGACAAAAAATTTGTTTTGCTGTTGACAAACGAGCTGAAAAATATCATAATATTTATCTATTTCGAGTGGAGAGGTGTTACTATGTTTGAACGGATTGCGTCTGTTGTCGCAAGCGAGAAACTCCTCGAACGCCTAGGCATCGTTCTCGCCGTAATCGCGGTGATTCTCGGAATCATCAGACAAGCACTTTGATTCTTGTTGCCAAAGGGGGGCTACGTTGGGGGATGTACTCCCTCTTTTGCTAAAAGAGTGTGTGTAGAACAAAGGTTACGCCCTTCCTGGACAACCCTACTTCTGCCCGCACTCTTTTCATTTACAAAAATACCACTTTCAAATGAAAGTGGTATTTTTGTAAACAAGATTTAAATTTTTACAGAAATTCCTGGACCCATTGTTGAGTTTATTGTAATACTTGAAATGTAAGTTTTCTTGAGTGTCGCTGGCCTTGCCTGATTAACTGCTTCCATTAAGCTTGTAAAATTTTCAAGCAACTTTGCTTCATCAAAGTCAGTTTTGCCGATAATTTGGTGTAAGTTACCAGAGTCGTCATTTTTAAAGTTAACTTTTCCACCAGCAATTTCTTTAATCATCCCAGCAATATTGTCTGAGACAGTTCCAGTTTTTGGGTTTGGCATAAGTCCACGAGTTCCCAAAATTTTAGCAACTACGGCTAATTTAGGCATCATTGCTGGTTCGGCGACGGCAACGTCAAAGTCAGTCTTTTCTGACTCTTTAATTTCTTTGATCAGCTCTTCGCCACCAACTAGGCTGGCTCCAGCATCTTTAGCTTCTTTCTCTTTAGCTTCAGTTACAAAAGCGGCAATCTTTTTAGTTTTGCCAGTGCCATGAGGGAGAGTAACTGTACCACGAATGGCTTGGTCAGTTTTCTTGGCGTCAATTGCTGTATTAATGTGGACTTCAATAGAGCCAGTAAACTTTGTTGTTGCTGTTTTCTTGGCAATAGCAATGGCCTCGCTTGGGCTGTATGTTTGGTCCTTGGTCACTAATTCGTTATTAGCTTTCATTCTCTTTGATACGTGTGACATAGATTTCCTTTTCCGCCGGAGGCGGATCGGCCTCGGCGGACGTGGTATTAATGAGTTTTGAGGCTCTCCCACGTGTTAATTAAATTACGCTGTCATCCTGAATGCAATGAAGGATCTCTGCAGGGATTCTTCGCTCCACTCAGAATGACAGTTTGGTATTATATAAATTATATTTGGCCGGGTTTTTCCTGTTCCATAAACTTTTTAACTTCTGTAACAGTACTCATAAACTGGGCTGGAAAAATAATGGTAGAGTTTTTCTCAACGCTAATCTCTGCCATGGTTTGAAGATTTCTAAGCTGTAAGGCAATTGGGTGTTGGGCCATAATGTCTGCAGTATCTGCTAGTTTTTGAGAAGCCAGAAACTCCCCTTCTGCAGCAATTATCTTAGAGCGCTTTTCACGTTCAGCTTCCGCTTGTTTGGCCATGGCTCGTTGCATGCTTTCAGGTAACTCGATATCTTTAATTTCAACAACAGAAACCACTACTCCCCAACTTTCGGTATGGACGTCAAGGACTTTGCGGATCTCGGCATTAATTGTGTCGCGGTTAGACAATATTTCATCTAATTGAAAACGTCCCACAATATTACGAACAGTTGTTTGCGCAATTTGATTAATAGCGCTCATAACATTTTCAATTTCAATAATGCTTTTTACTGCGTCGATAATTCGGTAGTAAGCAACAGCAGAGACGTCTACAGAAACATTATCTTTTGTAATAATTTTTTGAGGCGGAATAGGCAAGGTAATTGTGCGTGTGTCCACTTTGCGCATTTGATCAATGTATGGAATGATCCAGTTTAACCCTGGTTCTCTAACACCCTTTAACTTTCCAAGTCGAAAGACAACTCCTTTTTGGTACTGTTGAACAATACGCAGTCCTGGAAGGACAAAGAAAAAAGATAAGAGGAATTAAAAATGTCATGGTGGTTGTTTAGTTGATAACTTCAACGCCCATAGAGCGAGCAGTTCCAGCAATAATTTTTTCAGCGGCAGCAACGTCGTTGGCGTTGAGGTCAGGCATTTTTTGTTCCGCAATTTCTTTAATTTGAGCGCGGGTTATTTTACCAACCTTCGTCATTAAAGGATTGCTGGATCCTTTTGCTAAACCAATTGCTTTCATAATTAAGTTTGCAGCTGGTGGAGTTTTGAGGATAAAGGAAAAAGTTCTATCTTCAAAGACCGTCATTTCAACAGGGATAATCATATCCCCTAGGCTTGCGGTGCGTTCGTTAAACTGCTTAGTGAATTCTGCAATATTTAACCCATGGGGTCCAAGGGCTGTACCAACTGGTGGAGCTGGAGTAGCTTTGCCGGCAGGTAACTGCAGTTTGATCATTGTCTTAATTTTTTTTGCCATATATTTGTAAATTCCTAATCCTAATTCCTAATTTCTAATGAGAAGCGTCCTGTTTAGGCATTAGATATTAGTAATTAGAAATTTAATTAATTATGCGATTTTAACTTGCAAGAAATCTAGTTCAACTGGAGTTTCGCGGCCAAAAATTGTGACCATAACTTTGACTTTACCTTTAGTATGGTCAATCTCACTAATTTTTCCTTCGTAATCTTTAAAGGGGCCGTCAGTAATTCGGACAAGATCATTAACCTGAAAATCAACTTTGAATTTTGGTTCTTCAGCGCCCATACGTTTTTGCAGGAACTTCCATTCTTCTTCGCTAATTGGAGTTGGGATTGTTCCACTGCCGACGAATCCAGTGACATTTGGTGTGTTTCTAACTACATACCATGAGTCGTCAGTGACTATCATTTCGCAAAGGACGTAACCAGGAAAGATTTTTTCTTCAAAAGTGGTGCGTTTGCCGTCGCGAATTTTAATCTTCTTTTCCTTAGGGACTACGCAGTCAAAAATTTTATCTTGCATGCCCATGCTTTCAATACGTTGCTTTAGGTTCCAGGCTACTGAATCCTCGTAACCACTATAAGTGTGGAGCACGTACCAATGGCGTTCGCCGGTAACTTGTTGTTTTGACATAGTCTATATAATCCTAATCTACTAATAACTCAACGAATTTACGACTACCTACTAATGCGAAATGCAGACACTGGGCTATTTAGTAAATATTTGTGCGTATTTGTAAATTCGCATGTAATTCGTATATTGGAATTTCATTATTTGTTAATAAGAGCTTCAAAAGCTTTAATGAGTCCATAGTCGGCAGCGCCAAGAATAAAGGCGACCGCTAAACTAAAAGCAATAACAGTTGCAGTATAGCGGATTGTCTCACGGCGAGATGGCCATACGACTTTATAGAGTTCGGAGCGAACATCCTTTAAAAACTGAGTAATTTTTCTCATTTTATTGCTTAATTAAGGGTGAATTTAGTCTTTTTTAAAAGGCCCACAGGCCTTTTTGTAATTTCGCTGTAATTATACCAGTATTATAGAGTTTTTGCAAATTAAAAAGAAAGGGTTTCCGGTCGACTTGAAGGGTCGACCGGAAATTGGACTTCTTGACAGCTTTCTCAGCTAACTGGCTCAACTCTTAAAAGATTTCCCAGGATCTTCCGTTGCACTCGCAGGGCTTCTGTTGAGTCTGGAAACAGAAGCAGTGTCTGATCCAAACTCTCAATGGCTTTTGCGCGTTGCCCTTGATTGTTGAGACTCACAGCAAAATTCAGCCTGCAGTCAAGATCTTTACTATTGATCTCGAGTGCATGAGAAAACGCTGACTCGGCCTCGCCTGAGTGCTTGATCTTGAGTAAGGACTTCCCCAGTTCCATGTAGATGTTAAACCGGAGACTGTCCTCTTCAGGAATGAGTTCGTTGGCTTCAACGAAGGCTGCAATGGCGTCGCGGTACCTGCGCTGTTGATACCAGGCAGACCCGAGGTTAAACCAGTGACGTGACTCGAACTTCTCGTGTTGAATGCAAAGCAGAAAAATTTTTACTGCTCCGCGGTAGTCACCAAGCATGGCCAAAGCGCAGCCAAGGTTTTGGAAACAGACGACTCGGTCTTCTCCCAACCCAATCGCTGTCCAGAAAGCGTCCCGAGCATCTTCAAAGCGCTCTGTGTGCATTGCGCTATTGCCAAAGAGTACCCAAGCCCTAACTAGCCAAGGGTTCTGTTCAACAATTTGCGAGTATGCATCAAACACCCCATCCCAATTCCCGGTTTGGGCATACTCGGCAGCCGCTTCGATCAACGAATCAATACGACTTGTCATGTTCTGCCCTCCTTCGAACTGTACTCTCACACCGCTGTCTACCTATATAGTAGACTATTTTGAAATAAAAATCCTCTCCGGTAATGCCGGAGAGGATTTTATGTTTTTTAGATGTCGAGGTTTTTTACATTTTTTGCATGGGTGGTAATAAAGCGTTTTCGTGGCGCTACTTCGTCGCCCATTAACATTTCGAATGTCTCACTGACTTTTTCGGCATCACTGATATCGACCCGAAGCATAACTCTATTTTCCGGATCCATTGTTGTTTCCCAAAGTTGTTGCGGGTTCATTTCTCCCAAACCTTTGTAACGTTGAATGGTGGATTTAATTCCACCAGGCGTTACAATTGTTGCTTCTCCACTTCCCTCGTCAGCCGTAGCTTCATCGATATCTTCATCTGTTTCTTCTACCTCATTTTTAGCCTTACCCTTTACGTTTTTTCCTTTTTTGATTTGAGCTTCCCCTATTAAGTCTTTTAAAATTTCATCACGCTCGTCTTCTGAGAAAGCATATTGAAATGCCTTACCAACTTGAACCCTGAACAGCGGTGGTTGGGCAATATAGAGATGCCCGTTTTTAATAATCTCGGGAAAATATCGGTAAAATAAAGTTAAAAGCAGGGTACGAATGTGGGCACCATCCACGTCAGCATCGGTCATGATAATAACGCGATGATAGCGAAGTTTTGCGAGGTCGAATAGATCCCCAACTCCCGTGCCAAAGGCAATGACAAGATTTTTTATTTCTTGACTCCCGAGCATGCGGTCTAAGCGGGCACGCTCAACGTTTAGAATTTTACCCTTAAGCGGTAAAATCGCTTGAAAACGACGGTCACGGCCTTGTTTGGCGCTTCCACCAGCGCTTTCTCCCTCAACAATATAGAGTTCGCATTTAGATGCGTCGGACTCTGAACAGTCAGCTAATTTGCCAGGAAGGGCCAAGCCTTCAAGAACGCCCTTGCGAATAACACTGTCGCGAGCAGCTCTGGCTGCCATGCGGGCTTTTGCCGCTAACAAAACTTTTTCTATAATTTTACTTGCATCGGCTGGATGCTCTTCAAAGTAAATTTCCAAAGATTCGCTGACAATGGCTTCAACCGCAGTCCTCACTTCTGGGTTACCAAGTTTAGCTTTGGTTTGCCCTTCAAACTGTGGGTTAGGAAGCTTCACAGAGATAATTGCAGAAAGTCCTTCGCGCATATCTTCACCAGTTAGTTTTTCTGCTTCTTTGATGTAGTTATTTTTAACCGCGTAGTTGTTTATGCTTCGTGTCAAAGCAGTTCGGAAACCCGTCACATGCATTCCGCCTTCAGGGTTGTACTCGTTATTAGCATAAGCCAAAACTCTTTCGTCGTAGTCGTCGGTATACTGGATAGCGACTTCCACAAAAACATCACCTTCAAACATTTTGTTAATGTAAATTGGGGCGTGTTTAATTTTTTTGTTGCGATTGAGTTGGCGAATGTAACTGACTACTCCCCCTTCAAAGTAGTATTGATAGGTTAAGCCAATGCGCTCGTCAGAAATTATAAAATGCAGGCCTTTGGTTAAGTAGGCTTGCGAGCGTAAATGGTCAAGAATAGTTTGAAATTTAAATTCCGTCGTTTCCAAAATGGAGCCGTCTGGGTAAAAGGTAATGCTGGTTCCACTTTGGCGTGGACTCTTGGGATCAACTTTGCCAATCATTTTTACAGCCCCTTGTGGTTTGCCAATTTTGTACTTCTGCTGGTAAATTTTACCGTCTTTGTAGACTTCAGCCAATAGATCTGTAGACAAAGCATTGACTACCGCAGCTCCGACACCGTGAAGACCACCAGAGACTTTATAACCAGAAGCATCCCCACCAAATTTTCCTCCAGCGTGAAGAACGGTTAGCACTGTTTCAAGTGCAGATTTTTTTGTAGTTTTATGGATATCGACTGGGATACCACGGCCGTTGTCGTGAACCGTAACGCCTCCATCTTTTTGTAGGATAACTTCAATTCGGTCGGCAAAACCGGCCATGGCTTCATCGACAGAGTTGTCTACAATTTCCCAAATTAAGTGATGAAGTCCAGTCTCAGAAGTTGAACCAATGTACATTCCTGGACGTTTGCGGACTGGATCGAGTCCTTCAAGGACAGTAATATTTTCTGCGGAATAACTAGATGATTTCTTGTCTTTTTCGTCTTTTACCATAACCTTTAATGTCTAAAAATGAAATTGATATTACCCTATTATTTTAACATATTTAGTCTAAAATTTCCAGTTTCTGTAGGCTAAAAATAACCCTTATTTATAAGCAAAAAACGCCAATTTGGCGTTTTTTGAGAGGTTATCCTCAAGGGTTACCGGAGGTCTGCGTTATATTGAAGTTTTGTCTCGCTGTACAGCTTGTTTTGGAGAGGGTCAACTTCCGCAGTTTCTAAGGTTCGCTCTGCGCTTCTGTAGACCACGCGGTAGGTGTAACTAACTTTATCTGCGCCAAACTTTTCTGCATTTTCGTACTTATCGAGCAACTCCACTTCTTCAACTAAGTCGCCGCCAATGTCACGAATTAAATCAAAGTAGTCATTGGGACTAAATGTTGTATCTACAACAAAAGAAATATCTCGGGTAATCGGTGGGTATTTACTGACTTCAACGTACTTGTGACCCAATTCTAATTGTTTGATAACTCGTGGATCTGTTGACCAAAGCAGTCTAATATCTGGAAGCTCCATGCTAATAATAGCCATACGTTCAAGGCCAAAACCAAATGCCCAGCCGTTGTAGCCCTCGAGTCCAAAATTAGAGAGTACAGTTTTTTTCGGCATTCCCCCACCTAGTACTTCAATCCATTTGTCATTAATTTCCACTTCCATTTCAAGGGACGGGTCTGTATACGGGAAAGTGTCTTCGTTAAAGCGGTATTTGACGTTTTCTCCGAAAATACTTTTTGCAATGAGACTCAAAATATTTTTTAAGTCATCGAGATGTAACTGCTGACTGTCCGGCACTAAATATAGGCCGCCCATTTGATGGAAAATATTCATGTGGTGCCGGTCAATTTCATCTTTGCGAAAGACTTTGCCATAGCAAATAACTCCAAGCGATTTTTGTTTGGCAATGCGGGCTTTAATCTCTGGATGATTCAAATAGTAATACCACATCACGGTGTCATGGGTGCGCAATATGTTTGTATCATCTACGTAGTAAGTGTCCGAATGGCTACGCGCAGGGTGATCTGCTGCAAAGTTGAACAAGTCAAAACTAATATCCGTTGGGACAATTTCAGGGATGATAATATTGTCGAAATCTTTAAATTCTGGGATTTGGGCAACTTGATCAATTAAAGCTTTAAGTGGGCTTCCCTCTGTTCGCGATAAGTCCGGCATGGAAAGATAGCGCTTAATGCGCTGACTTTCCGCGTCTTGCTTGCTTTCCAATTCTTGGCGAAGACGTTTTTCTTCGGTGGTGTCTATAGTTATGTCGTGCATGCGTGTAATTTAAATTAATAATAGTGTTGTTGTGTATTGTCCCCACACTCTTTTACTGTCATTCCGAGCTTGTCGAGGAATCTCTGCAGAGATCCTTCTCCGCCGGTTGGCGGATCATGATGACAGTAGGGGCGGCCCTGCCTGCCGGCAGGCAGGTTCTGGAATGGCATACTGTGACAAATAAAAATCCCGCCTTATGACGGGTTTAGTAAGTAAAATAAGAGTACTTAAAAACCTGCCACTGCTTGGTGGGTAAAGAAAAAATTAGTAAAAGTTTTAATTAAACTGGCTAACATATAACGATTATACAAGTATTTGGTACTTTGGGCAAGAGTGCTGCTAGATAGCTGAGCCCAGTTTAGTGGTCGGGTCGAGAATTAAAATGCCAGTTTCAATTTCCGTAGATTTTCCTAGCTCAAAGCCAGCGCAGATCATGCCTTGGCTTTCTACCCCGCGAATTGTCGCAGTGCCAAGAGTAAAGGGTTCGTGAGCATCTGAATGGATATTATGGGCAATTTCTGCCCCTGGAAGGGCGAGAGCGACAACGTCGCCTTCATTAAAATTAAAAGCGCCACAGACAATTGGGCTATAAGTATTTGTACCGTCACTTAAAGTTACCACTCTCAGTCGGTCGGCATTAGGATGCTTTTCTATTGCTGTGACTTTTGCGGCAATAATTTTACTGTCTGATGTTTGCGCGCTTGGTTTCTTAAATAAGTTAAGTAGCTTTTCTATAAAGTTCATATTGTTCTATCTTATCTAAGTACTTAGTACTAAGTACTGAGTACTTGAGTTGCTAATAATTTCTACAGTCGTCTTCTTGATTACAAAGGTATCCGGTTGTCCCTGGGCTAGGGTTTTGTAATATCGCTTTAAGCGTAAAGCTATCAAAAGTATTTGCGACTTTGTATTCATAGTCAAGTTTGCTTTGGGGATCAACTGGAAGTTTAGTAAAATATTTAGGAGCGAGCTCTGTTTTATAGTTTTGCTCTGTGGGAAAAACATAAGCCGTATTTCCTGCTGCGTGTTCGGACGAGTAAATTAAGAGCGCTTGCCGAATGGATTCAAGGTCACGCTTCCTTGTTAGATCGTTGTTTGAAGCATCATCACTGGTCGCATCTTTTTGTGCGCTGGCAGTATTGTAGCGAATGGCTTGTTTTTGAGTTTCACTGAAGTAGGTCAAGGTAAAATCAGTACCTTGCAAGTTTGTTTGATAAGCATAGATATATTGATTGATGTTAAGTGGGTCTTGATAATTTGTGGCCACCAAATTGTAAGGCTTTATTGCGTTTACTAACTCTGCAAAGTCTGAGACTAAAGGAAAAGTTCCTTGGCTTGCTTTATATTTTAGCAGTCCTGAGCCAATTTTTTTGATAGTCGCCACGCGCTGGGTGTCCCGCGAAAGCTGTGCTTCTGGGCTTTGATCAATACTACTGTCAAGTGGCAAGATTTCAGTTGAAAGATTTAGTTGATCAAAATTGTAAGTACTGTTGGCATACTCTCCTAGTGTGGTAAGGGTTGGTTGGTGGAGTCCTAACTCTTTCATTTTGCTTTTAACTTCAGCTAGTTTTGCCTCGCTAAATTTTTGCCCTGGGGTTGTGGAATCAAATCCCCCTTTGGCGTCGTCGGCATCTGTATAAATTTCATGTCCGGCGGTTTTTTGTTGTAGGGGGTTACTTCCAAAAATGTGAACTTCATCGCCATCTGCTAAGCCGTCGCTATCGCTGTCAGGATTATTAGGATCTGTCTTTATAGTAAACTCTTCTCCATTAATAGACCCATCCCTGTCAGGGTCTGAGGCATCCCCGCAAATATTCACATCGCTACAAATTTCTTTACCAAAGTATTGAGTTTGCCAGTCGTTAGGAGTGGTTACGCCGCTTGGCTGAAGTGTTGGAGTAAGCTCTTCTAAGTTTTCCTCTGGTTTGGGTGTTTGGCTGTCCCCTTTGCTCAGTTGTTTGTATAGAAAAAAGCCGCCGATACCCAAAATGAGAACCGCAACACCAATGATCAGCGGAAGTCTATATTTTGAAAGACTAAAAGACGGCAAAGACAACTTACTATATTTATTTGCCTGACCTGTTTCCGCTACGCTCACAAGAGGTCCTAAATTTTCTGTTGGCATGACATTAAAAAAAATAGATTCATCTGCTTGAGCGATAACTGGTTTTTTGTTTAACTCTTCTAAAGCCATTTTGTTTCAACTAACTAAATTATGAAGGCACGTTGGCAAATAACTCAATAACGATTAATAAAAGGACAAAGCCAGCTTCAACCCACCAAAACAGTAAATCCTGAGCTTTGAGGGCAAGCGAAACGGTAATTAACAAAGAAATCAGAAATGCTTGTCTGGTGCTGATTTTTAGACTTGTAATGTAAAGCCCAGAGTTTAAACGTCGTCTGATCAATATTCCAATTAGGGTAAATAGTCCTAACCAAAATAGAAACAAGCTTAAGTATAAAAAGCTATGGGTTAAGTTGCCGGCCGTCTTGGGGTCAGAAAAGAAAATAATTGACGCGACTGAAAAAGCGCTAAGTAGAGTTCCGCTGACCAAAAGGGCCAGATGCATTTTTATATTTTCGGCCATAACTTGATAATTAATTATACCACACATTCGCAAAACCTTTCTAGCAAAGAGGTTTGTTTATTTTGATTAAAGTCGCGTTTGACAAATTTTTAATTTTATCCTAGAATATGGAGTTCCCTTTTGGGGATAATCCTCGGGCAAGGAGGGTGAAGACCATGGTCATTCACCAGCAGTACAAAGGGTTGCTCTTTCGGATTCTGCTACCGCTCACTCAGCGGCAAAGGCTTTCGAAAACCTGTTTTCGCGGCAGCTCTGTCAGAGCGGCCGGCAACTTCCGTCTCTGGGACAGTTTTGAGTCCCTCATGGCAGACAACAAGGTTCTGGCCCTATTTCTGGGCCAGTTAGCGGAGACTGTTGCTGATCTTGATCACCGCGATTTGGTGACCGAAAGCTTCACTCTCGAGTATGGTACTCATGTGGGCTGGGCGTCGACCATGTCCATGACTGCCCTACCCGCAGACAGTAAGGTCCAAGGCTTCAGCCTCAACAAGAGAGGCAAAGGGTTGAAGGTTATGGACCCCACGGTGTTGGCTCCCCTGACAACGGAGCTGACATTTATCGTCTCCATTCAGCTGGAGACCATCAGCGGTAAGCGTCGCTGGTTGGTGTTCGTCCAGTCCGTTTACCCAGGGAGCGACATCGGCGAACTTCGAGGAAATGTCAGCGACCGCGAAGGCGTGGTCTTCTTCGACTTCGGTACACCCGGCGGGGATTTCCCCGAACACAGCGCCTACTACAAGCGCCGGGTTCGGGTGCTGCCACGCTTCCAAGAGGTTCTGTCCGCAGTTGATGCCGATCTGCAACAGAAGGTTCGAGAGCGGTTGGATCTGCTTTGCCGGGCCGGGGCGGACTATCCGTCCATGAAGACTCATCCAGTCAGAGAGAACGATTACTGGCCCAATGGGACCATGCAGATACGGATCAACGGTCAGTGGCGCCTGATGTGGCGCCTCAACCGTGAGGACGATATCTTCGAAGTCGTTGACCTCGTCAAGAAGGGCGACAAGAGGTTACCCTACGGGGAGAGTCAGATTCATTGAGGCTCACTAAGGAGGAGCAGGAGGGAATACAAAGCAGTCGACTAGAATTTTCTGGTCGACTGCTTTTTCCTTTTACTTATAATTTTCCATGGAGCAGTTGTGTTGTTTGGCTTTTAAATGTTCTTCGGCAAACAAATCGTATTTTATAGTTTTGTTTATTTTT